>WLWD01004469.1_pt1 | contig 27682 bp, 11 predicted proteins | sample 6712731 | NCBI WGS metagenome assembly WLWD01 (sample SAMN12718690, study PRJNA576275) | sponge metagenome | isolation source: marine sponge | host: Mycale hentscheli | place: New Zealand: South Island, Marlborough, Capsize Point | collected 2014-11-01
AATTGAATAGACTCTTCATTACATCCTATAGTGGATCCAATCAAAGGAATGGGAGTGGGTATTGTTAACTGCACAGCAATGAATGACTCATTTTTATAGACAATTCGGAGTACCAGTTCCACAGATTTGATCACAAATGGCTGTTCAATAACTTCACTGTGTATGTTATAGCCATTAAAATATGTTGAAAATCCTATACCAGGCCATATCTCTCAGTTGACAAAAATACCAGAACATATAAAAACTGCTGGTTCATTTGGGCAGTTGACACTGCCATTACCACTAACTTGAACTAATTGTCCTACAATTTGAAAGTTTTAAAACATTAAGTAGCAAGGCTTAGTTGTACACTTACCAAACACAGATAAGAATTGATGACAAAGAAGGTATATATAGACTAAATGTGTCATACTTTATGACGCCCTCCTTGAAAATCTGCTACTATGATCTGTTGTTAAATAGCCAATATAACAAGGAAGGAAGTATTAAGCATTTTCTGTCTTCATTTGAGTACTACTTTGAAGAATGTAAGCATAATTAGAGTATATTCTAAAATTAATGTATGAATTAGAAAATAAGCACAAACATAGCTGTAATTGTGCTTTAAGGTTATGTTAAATCATTTTAGTGTCACAGTGTTTTGAATCATATCTGCCTGTCAAATTTTATCCAATATTTAAAGCGTGTAAAGTATAAGCTAATCTTTGAGGCCACATACTATATATGTATATATGTATGAATTTATTTATTCCATGCTAGATATCTTCAGGATATTAGTTTAGGTAGTAACCCTGAGATAACTCACACTATCACACTGTGTTTACCCACTGTGTTAGCTCAGGCTGTATTTCTGCTAGCTCAGATAGCAATTAATTATAGCAACTGGCCTAGATTGCTATATTTTTGCATTTTACAGGTACCTTACTTTATTGTTGTAGCCTTCCAAACCAGGTAATTCCAGCTGCTACAATATTAGCTGGAGTTGAGGGGAGACCCTTAGAGAGTTTTACATCCAACTTAACACCATGACTTACTGACCCTAGTACAAAATATTGTAGTGAAGGTATCTAGCATAGAATAAACCACATATTTCACACTCAGGCTTTGTTTTCACTTGCACCTGGTTCTTGACAATAAATTAGCCTGCTTGTGAAATATTTCACCATACCACATGGCACTCTGACTCATGTAATAAATACAATAAACCTTAAAGCATTTGTAACCATAAATAACTATACTTTAAGCTAAAATTTAAGCCATGAGAGCCACAGGGTTGGCTTATTAAATAGAGTATGTTCTGTTCTTTACACTGAATGTTATTCAGCAATACAGTAGTGATAACAAGCACTTGATAATTTAAAATATATAATAGGATGCCAAGGCAGCAGAGATGTAACTTACCATAAATTTGTTATTCACTAGTGAGTTAGTTGTTTATTGTAAACATAACCTTTTACTATGATTGTTATCATAGCCATGTAAGTTTAGACAGAATGTCAGGGTAGTGGTGCCAGTGTGACCAGTTTGCAGTTCACTACTTACTACTAGTCAACACACTCACACTGGCAGAAGTGACTCTATAGTACGCTGCCACCAGAATCTGAACTGACTGATCTCTCAATCCCCAACTAGCTAGCCTAACTCCCACTATATTACCAGTGAAGTTAGTTAAATGAAAGATTAATTATAAGAAAAGGAATGACACAAAACGAATCACTATTAGCCAAGTCAGAACAGAACCAAGTACAAAAAACATAGCTTTTGTAGTCAATCACTGACTTAATGACACACTGAGGAAACAGATTGCACATAGCCGAATAATGTGATGAATGACAAGTGTTAATTAGTATGCATGTACTGAATAAGTGTTTGTTATGCAATGCACCCAGAACTTGAAATATCTTTTGTCTTCTCCTCTCTCCCTGACTACAAGTGGGGGAGGGCCCCACCAGGGTTATTCCCTTTGTCTATCAAGAAGGGTTAGTAAATATAAACAAATTATAAAAAACACTCTATAATAGTTGATGTTGATTGTAGATATTTGATTTCTAACTTCAAGGTAGCGTCTTGATGAAACAAGTTTGAAATTTGAGTAGTTAATATTTTCCCCAAATTGAGAAGATATTACAGCATTTTCAAACTAGAAAATTGTAATTATTGTACATCATAATAATAATATAGAGTGATGATAATAGAATTAGTCTCACCGAAAACTTTAAGGATATTGCCACATAAGTAATACATGTTCAGGTAGCTCCCTGAACCGGCTGTGTCGAAACCTCTGCTGCAGGCAGCCCCTCCCCCTTACCTCTATAACTGGAGACAGTAAGTCCTGCACTCAGAAACGACAAACATTTCCATAGTAACCTTTTAATGTTTCATTCATAGTTACAATAATGCATACATTCCATCAGTCTCTATCCATTAGCTAGCACACCTCACTCTCTATATAAACAGACAATATTTATCATTCTTGGCTCTAAAAGTAATATTTGTAACTGGAGACTTTGTCAGTAACGGAATTTATCACCGAGTTGCTCCTTCGTAGCAGCTCCCATCTTGCTGGTAACTAGAGAGTCGTCGTCCAAGCTAGCCACCAACTAACACAACCTCACTCAACCTCGGGTCAGCTTGGGCTTCGGTTATCAGCTGGATACTGGCGTCAACTGGTCGTGCCTTGGCTGTTGTACTCTCCTCCTTGGCTTGGACACGGTCGGGTTGAATTAGCCAGTAATTAAAAAAAGTTAATAATGAGGACAGAACAGCTTAAAAAGTATGAAGAAACTCTGTTTTAATTTACACTTTCTGTGGCTCAAGCAGATAAATTTTTCCAATTTTTAGGATAGTAGTTCACACAGGCATAACCACAGGTGTAATATCAAAACCAAATATATTTTTGAGGGACTGTAATTTGTGAAGATGAATAAAGATATGTATACTACTTTAGATGTCCAATTTTCACACATATTCTCTCTATTCTTTAACAGACCCCAAATAATTATGTAGTACATCAGCACATTTGGTCCACTTGTATATCTTTATTACAATGATCTAAACATGTTTTTGTTTGCTTAAAATTTATAGTCTGTAACATAGTAAGGATTGTGCAAATTGTTAATTAATAACACTGTACAGTAAGCTATGAATGAGACACTACTAAAATGACAGGCTATTCAATAACTGATTTCAGTAACACATAGTAAGGCTGATATAATATAGTTGTAGTACTAATACAAAGTTGGCTACAAAGATGTATGTGTCTTTGTGGTCTTTTTCAATGTGCTGCTATGATGCAGTTATATATGCTTCATTAGGTGATAATTCAATAGAAGTCACTGAGTTCTTCACCTCTACTTCTTCATAGAAGGGCACTGTTGTAGGTATTACATCATTATCTCCACTAATTGTCTGATTCTTTCTTTTTGTGTTAGCAAACCTTATTCCACTCCAGAATCCTATGAAAAAGAAAAGAAGGAAACATCCTATTATAGTGAATATTACTATTAATATAAACTCCGTTATAGAGAAATCTAAAGGGTGTGAAGAATGTTGAGATTCCGTGGAAACCTAAGTGAACACAAAAAAGTTCTTTATAAAGATAAAATAGAAGTATATGTTACCTACAGACATATGGGAACCAACTGGACCTGCAGTATTATAACAATTTTTAATAGAAAATATATTTCAGCTATTTATCTAACCTTCTGTTGGACTTCTGCATATATTTATTGCATTATTAGTCCACTCTCTATCTGCTTTACATTTCAACTTGTAAAGTGATTTGTTATTTTCTGAACTACACGTAATGATTGCAGTAAATTCTCCAGAAATATTGGAAATGTATTGTACCCTAGTAAACCTATATTGCAGAAGAGGACACATTCCTAAAATAACATAGTGAGGTTAATGCAGTGTCTAATAAAAGGCTTACAATTTTGTATGTGATTATTGTATTATTCTTTATTAGCACAACTCTATTCTATGTTCACTTAATTATTCTAAACAGCTATAAATTGATTGATTACCAATTATAAAAGTTGTATTGACAGTATCTGCACATGATCCACTAGACACAGTAATATTGTACTGTGTAGAGTAGTCTAGAGCTAGTGTGACAGATGTAGTATCAGTTATGACATGAGGTCCATGGAGTGGAGGAGGAGAGACAGTCACTTCATAGAGTGTCCTGTTAGTCACATCTACTGGACTCCATGTCACTAGGAAGATATTGTTTTGGTGGGTAGTGAGAATGAGTTCTGTAGGGACTAATTATATACCATATCAATAATGGTTGTACAGATTAGTGCAAAAAGATAACAATACAATTGCGAAATAAAGAGATGCATCGAAAAAATGACCCTTTTTTGGAATTTGGACATGCACAGTATGTTAGTACCACTTGAAAGCACAGCGCGACACCGAACTGTGTTGATAATTATTAGAGGTGACAAAAATTTGACAAGTGCAGAGTTAATCAGGGTAATTATCAACTGACCTGACCTGACCTGACCTGTTCCTACTCCCCTGACTTTGACTTTATCATACTTTAAAAGGAGAATTTAATGTAGAGCTGAAGAGCCAAACTCACTTATTCCTTACTACTCCTATATATGTGGTGAGTAAAACAACAACTGGTAATTACATATTGGTTACGAAGTGTAGCTATGCATATTTTATCCAATTTTTGTGCTCAAGATCACCACCAGACATAATACATAATTAGTTTTTGATCCTTAGCATTTGAGATGGTAATAACTTTGCTTCACTTGCCTCTGTATTGAAAGTCCATAAACATATATTTATGACCACACTGAAGTGTAGTTCCATTGAAGTCAACCAGCTCATAAAATGTGAAAGTAGTTACTCTGATACTGTAGTCAGTGATGTTCTTTTCATAAATAATAGTGTAAGTCCCTAGTTGTAATCCAATAGATGGAGTTAAGGGATTAAATAATATTGATATAGAATTTTGATGAGGCCTTATAATATTTCCATCAATATTACTTTCATTGTCATTACAGGTAATGACAGCAGCATCATTGTTACAAAATGGAGTCTTGACCTCAACCGTTTCTAAAGAAAACAAATATTACTGTACTGAGCAGCGTACTATCTTTTAATTTTAATCACAAACTGTTTATACGAGAGCACCTGTGATATTGTCATCATTAACTTGAAATCCTTATAGTTCTATTTAATGTATACGCTGAACTGTGTGATTGGGATTTAGCTTATCAGAGTTTATGATAACATTATTAGGAATAGTTTCAACTTTTCAACTGAGAGATAGAGTAAACAATTGGGGAAACACTTTGGTACTCATGAGTACAGGTAGGTACAGGTCATAAAGTACTCATGAAAATGCTCAAATCCTTTTGGTAAATGATTTAAAATACACTGTATTTATGCACTGCCTAATTTTACTAATACTTCTAAGTACTTTTGAAGTACATGTAACTAGTATCGTAATGCATAATTACTTTGTTCAGCAAGAAGTAATGTGTTGCTCCAACTGCTAATATGTCATAAGCCTCTTACCAGCTCCACTAAGATATCAGGTGGCCTCCATTTATATGCAAGACAGTGACAAGTGGAAACTAATTTTTATCCATATTAGACAGAAAGAATTAATTGTAATTGACTTCTGAAAGTATTGTTCCCTGACATAACTTCCAACAAGTCAATGAAATGCATACTGTGTTTAGCCCGGTTAAAAACAACAACTAATCATTATGTTTACTGTAATTGGTACTTAAGTACAAGACCAATGTTTGTGTACTGTTCAAGAAGCCAACACAAATTTGAGGTATTTGTAGTGATTTTCAACCACTACAAATTTATAAGTACTCGTAGAGTACACAAATACTTTTCAAAGTATTTCACCTTATGGCTTTTGTCAGATAAAAGTTTGTTGTAGCATGTTTAAGTGCAACAAATATTACCTAGACACATTTTTGTTACTAACCTAGAGTAATATCTGATAATGGATGATAAAAACTGATATTTTCAACTTGATAAGAAAGATGAATAATGTAATCACTGAAATCAATTGAACTACTCCGATTGATATATGTTGTAATGTTTTCAATAAACATCATCTCTGATGTAACATTTGCAGATGTCACTTCCAAGTGATATCTTATATTTTTGCAAGGTGAAGTGAGTTGTACTAGTCCATTATGTGATACTTGTAGAATAGGCTGAGGATCTTTAAATATTACAAAAACAAACACAATACATCTATCATGGTGTCTAATTTGATTGTTATAATTACTAATCTTACGTGTCATGATCAATTGAATAGACTGTTCATTGCAAGCTATAATGGATCCAATCAAAGGAATAGGAGTAGGTATTGCTAACTGCACAGCAATGAATGATTCATTTTTATAGACAGTTCGGAATACCACTTCCACAGATTTGATCACAAATGTCTGTTCAATAACTTCACTGTGTATGTTATAGCCATTAGAATATGTTGGAAATCCAATACCAGGCTGTATCTCCCAGTTGACAAAATTACCAGAACATATAAAAACTGCTGGTTCATTTGGGCAGTTGACATTGCTGACTTGAACTAGTCTTCCTACAATTTGAAATCATTAAAAAAAAAAAGAAGCAATTCTTAGTTGTAACTTACCAAATACAGATAAGAATTGGTGACAAAGAATGTAATAGACAACATGTGCCATACTTTATGACACCCTCCTTTAAACCTGTTAATATGATATCTCTCACTAAATAGCCATTGTAACAAGGAAGGAAGTTGTATGTCTTCCTGTCTCCATTACAGTGCATAAGGTTATTGGCAAGCGTAGCGAGACGCTTACAGTGGTAACATAGTTGAAAATCGGGGATAATTGTTTATTGGCGAGCGAGCGGAGGGAGACAGTATTAGGGGTGGATAATGCTAAATCGGGTATATGTTACATATGTATGTGTGTATGGTACGTATGCCCCTTAACTGCTAAAACATAGTAACAATAGTGTCATTATATGTTACCTAATTCAGCGAAGCGAGCGGAGCTGACTCACTAATGAGTTCGCGATATATATATTTAGGTCAAGGAATTGTTTTTGTTCTTGCACATTTTCTCCTACGCGCTTGCGCGGGCCCGGTGACCTTCTTAGCAACATTTTTTTGTTTACCCGCGGTACGAAGTAGCGATGCCCAGTGAAACAAATTCTGGAAAGAGAGACAAAACGTTAGAAACGCTCCGTCAAGAGCTTTGAGGGCGTTAGAAACTCCAGAATAAAAATTAGTAAGGAGAGAGATAAGAAATGAAAAAGACAGGGCAAGGAGGAGTAGAGCTATAACGAAACAGAAACAGGTAGCAAAGTAAAGAATCTTTCTTTTTGTAAAGCCATTAAATGTTCCTAATTTATTTATTAGACTATTCCTGAGGATTACGGTACCAGGAGCCTTCATCATAGAAAAAAGCTACCAATATTGTTTTCTCACTTTGACAGTATTTTGTAGCCACACCAAGCATGCATGAAATAGCTGCAATTACCGGGAAATATGCATCGCTTGCTTTGCTATTTTGTGCTATTAGAGCGCATCACTAGTATTATTGGCGAGCGAGCGTAGCGAGCGAGACACTTACAGGGGTAACAGAATCGAAAACCGGGGATGTCAGTTTATTTATTTATTTGTATATATGTATGGACGTACGTAAGGCATTTTTGTACTTTGACCTTCGCGTTTTTGTGTTAGTTCGGTTGTCGACCCCGTCCCAAATTGCACTAAACAGAATCCTCTGGTTTACCGATCAGTACCCGTATCACCCTAGAAATTGAATTGTTTACCATTTTGAATTATTTTGCCGGTGCAGTTCAAACTTGACAACTTAAGGGACTTCCATTTCTATTCGAGTTAGTGGCGGTGGTAAGTCAATGCGCTCTTTGTCATGGTTATAAGCCGTGCGCACAGTATTTACCTGAAAATACATCGTCCACTAGACTTCTGCGAAGGTAAGTCTGTGTAGGTGCATGTCCAGCTGTGTCAAAGCATTGTGTGTTACAACCACTACTTAGCTAAAGAATATCACAAAGAAAACTTTTAAATATCGTGTATTGTTTTGTTGTTGTTGTTTTTTCCTTCAATTCAAGCAGTTGCAGAGAGTTGTTACTATGGCACTGAAATCCCTTTACCCTGTATGCTAAATTAAAAAACTGGACCTTATTTTCAGTAGCTTCAGTGTTAGAAGTCAATAAAAATAGTATAGTCTTTAGGCTCGCTCGCCATTTGTGCTCAAGCACACCACTAGTTAGCAGGCTCGCTTGCCATTTGTGCTCAAGCACACCACTAGTTGGCGAGCGAGCGTAGCGGGCGAGACACTTACTAACAGGGGTAACACAATTGAAAATCAGATATGTTTGTTGGCGAGAAAGCTAAGCGAGCTAGACGGTATTAGGGGTAGACAATGCAAAATCGAGTATATGTTATATTTGGCGAGCGAGCGAAGCGAGCCAGACACTATCAGGGGTAACTCAATCGAAATTTCGCTATATTTATTTATCTGTTTATGGGGTACGTGAGACCTCTGTTTCCGCCCGCGCTTCTAATTACGTAAGTTAGGTAAAGCGTTCACAGTTCCAGTATTTTTCAATTAACGAGCGCGGAGAATCCTGCTGCAGACGCAACTTTGTTTCAACCAAAAAGTTTACAGCTACTCTCTTCTTGAAACAATTGTGAAGTCTTTGCCAAGCTGCGCTTCTTTGCCACTGCTTTCGAAGTTTATTCAGATAATTCTGTTAGTTTAGTCTGGGATCAGAGACTTTAGATTCTCTGATGTTAACTGAGAATGGAAAGGGTTACACTGTGTACTACAGTTAGATGTAATTTCTGTCCTATTTTTCTGTAAAAAGAGTCTGCTCGCTCGCCATGCATTTGCGCTATTCGAGCGCACCACTAGTTGGCGAGCGAGCGAAGCGAGCGAGACACTCTCAGGGGTAACGCAATCGAGATTTCGCTATATTTATTTATTTATCTGTTTATGGGGTAAGTGAAACCTCTGTTTTCGCCCGCACTTCTAATTACGTAAGTTAGGTAAAGCGTTCACAGTTCCAGTATTTTTCAATTAACGAGCTCTGAGAATCCTTAGTGGCGGTGGTAAGTCAATGCGCTCTTTGTCATGGCTATAAGCCGTGCGCAACAGTATTTACTTGAAAATACATTGTCCACTAGACTACTGCGAAGGTAAGTCTGTGTAGGTGCATGTCCAGTTGTGTCAAAGCAGCATTGTGTGTTACAACCATAACTTAGCTAAAGAATATCACAAAGAAAACGTTTAAATAACGTGTATTGTTTTGTTGTTGATTTTTTCCTTCAATTCAAGCAGTTGCAGAGAGTTGTTACTATGGCACTGAAATCCCTTTACCGTGTATGCGAAATAAAAAAAACTGGACCTTATTTTCAGTAGCTTCAGTGTCAGAAGTCAAAATCAAAATAGTATAGTCTTTAGGCTCGCTCGCCATTTGTGCTCAAGCACATCACTAGTTGGCGAGCGAGCGAAGCGAGCGAGACAGTATTAGGGGTGGATAATGCAAAATCGGGTATATGTTATATGTATAATATGTATGTGGGATGGTACGTATGCCCTTTAAACGCTCGCGCGGGGAACTCTTTTCTCCAAAAAACACGGCTTTTTAGGCTTGACCCCAGTTTATTCTGAAGCTACAGCATTAAGCAAGCTTTACTTTATACTTAAGCTCCAAAGTGTGATAAAATTCCTGCGAAAATACTTGCTTTTCAAGAAACAAAAAGTTGATTCGCCCGGTTACTATGGCATTGAAGACCCTTTTCCAGACTCAATTTCAAAACTTCGCCGTTTTATGGGGGGATACGGAGTGCCGGTTGATGGTTGTCAAGAGCCGTTGGTAGTCAGAATGCCGTAGTATTAATGCTAAGGAAGCTACTAGTTCTCGAGGGAAGCTGAGGTAAGTACGTAATTCCATATTTGTTAGCTAAATATTCAAAATTAACTCTGGCCTTTCTTTTTTGTAGCTAAGAGCTTGTCAACAGTGACTGGTAAATTCAAATAGTCAGATTGGCTCAAATTTGGTACAACAAAAGTTACCACTGCTCAAGAAAATGAGGTAAGAAAGTAATTTTGTATTTGTGTGCTAAAATTGATTGTCTTTTGTTTTTGTAGGTGAGAGCTTGTTGTCAAGAATTCAAGGTATTTCAGATGGTCAAAGTAACTTCAATTTGATACTACAGAAGTTATCAATACTCAAGAATGATGTAAGTAGTAATTCCATATTTGTTGGCTAAAATTACAAGCAATAACACAGGTTTATTTTTTATCGTAGCTGAGAGCTTGTTCAAGAGTTACTGGTGATTGATATTATCAAAATGGTTGATGTTTGATACTACAAAAGTTACCATTAATCAGGTAAGAGAGTGATTTTGTATTTGTTTGCTGAAATCAAAGGTCATAACTGCTATTATAATGTTTGCATGAAGTAAGCTAAAAATAGTAACATTTTATGTTACCTAACTATCAGGCTCGCTCGTCATTTGTGCTCAAGCACACCACTAGTTTATTTATTTATCTGTTGATGGGGTAAGTGAGACCTCTGTTTTCGCCCGCGCTTCTAATTACGTAAGTTAGGTAAAGCGTTCACAGTTCCAGTATTTTTCAATTAACGAGCGCGGAGAATCCTGCTGCAGACGCAACTTTGTTTCAACCAAAAAGTTTACAGCTACTCTCTTCTTGAAACAATTGTGAAGTCTTTGCCAAGCTGCGCTTATTTGCCACTGCTTTCGAAGTTTATTCAGGTAATTCTGTTATTGTTAACTCTTCATGCCTAATCATTGCTATTATTTAGCGATTTCCTTCACAAATAATCATTACCTATACTTATATTTTTCTGTCAAAAGAGTCTGCTCGCTCGCCATGCATTTGCGCTATTCGAGCGCACCACTAGTATTATATACATGTATATGGATTGTACGTATGCCCCTTTAAAAGCGCTTGCGGGTACCGTTTTTTCTCATAAAAACACGGCCTTTTGTGCTTGACTCCACTTTCTTCTGATACTACAGCATTAAGAAAGTCTTACTTGAAACATTGGCTCCAAATTGTGGGATAATTCCTGCGTAACGCTTTTTTTTCAAGACCCAATAAGTTACTGCGACTGGTTACTATGCCATTGAAAACCCTTTACCAGACTTAAGTTCAAAACTTCGTCGTTTTTTGGGGCTACTAAAATGCCACTCTTTGGTTGTCGTCAAGTGCCACTGGTAGCCAGAATGGCTAAATGATAATACTAAGGAAGCCACCATTACTTGGAAGAAGCTGATGTAAGTACGTAGTTCCATAGTTGTTAGCTAAAATTAAAACAATAACTCTGGCTATTATGTTTTGTTAGAGCTGCAAGCTTATTCACTGATTACTGGTGACTGAGGTAGTCAGAAAGGCTGAAATTGGGTACAACAGAAGTTACCACTGTCAGAATACCTTATAACAATGCTGAGGAAGCTACTATTACTAGAAGAAAACTGAGGTAAGTACTTAATTCCATATTTGTAAGTTGAAATTACAAAAATAACTGTGGCCTTTTTTTTTTATCGATGAAAGCTTGTTGTCAAGAGAGACAGGTAATTCAGACAGTCAGAATGAGTTGAATTTAATAATAAATAAGGCTCACTCGCCATTTGTGCTCAAACAAATCACTAGTGTTAAATCATTTTATCTGTCTCATTGTGTGAAATCATATCTGCCAGTCAAGTTGTATCAAATATTTAAGGCATATATATATAAATAATGTGTATGTATTTATGTATATATAATTTGTACCGGATATCTTCATAATGTTATTTTTTGGCATGTGACCCTTAAGATAACTCAGGTTATCACGCAGCATTATCTCACCAAAGCTGTACTGCTGTACTTCACAAGCTCATTACCATTTTGATACCACTAGCAGGCCTGTAGCCAGAAGTTCGCATTGGGGGGTTCGGATTTTAAGACGCGAAAAGCCACACCTACTTTTGTTCCCTCGTTAATTCTTCTACAATACTAAAAAAAAAAAGGTATGTGCACTAGGTATTCTACTTCAAAACTATAATTCATTAAACACTGTTGATATTCGAGAGAAAAGCGGTATTATTCTCGTGTAACCAGGCTTCTATGAGCTGTATATAAACAGTGCAACATTAATACGCCTTATTCGTACTACAAGTTATTTAATAGTACGGCGTGTAAACTGTCCGTTCGAAATGTATTGGAAAAATCGCTATAACTAAGTGAAATAGCACGGGACAAAGTGAAATACCACGGTAGCTTAAGAGTAAGAGCGCAAACATGCAGCTCTAGCCTTGGAAATGTACAGTTGTAGTTTCTAGTTGGAGACAACGTCATTCTTTAGCGCAGAAGCTATACCCCTATTAGACAGAGTTTTTTCCAACAGATTAGGAGGAGCAATCGATTAAAGCAAAATTCAAGAGAGAGTTTATCCTGAAGTACAGAGATAGTGACTGCACTATACATAGTAGCCACACTGTAAATGATCTTTAGCTTACTGTAGTCTCGTGCAGCTTTTATAAAGCTGGCCTACTATTAGCGTGTGATAGCACGGGTAACCGTGCTATTCGTGATTAATAGCACGAACAACGCGATTAAAATAACACGAGGCAAATCGGAGTCCTATTTCAATAGCTTTGCGAGCGCTACTGATCCTTAATAGAACAGGTTACCCGTGCTATCACTCGCTAATAGTATGCCAGTTTTTTTTAATCATTTGCAGTGTAGCTACACTAGATAGTGCACTTGCTATCTGTATATTTGAGGTTTAACTTTCTCAGACACATCCGAAGGCTCCCTTTCTAATCTGTTGAAAAAAGTCCGTTGATTGTGCTATTAATATCGAATCGCACGCTTATCGGTGCTATTACTCTTACTAAGTGCATTACGTTACACTTTATAAAGAATATATGTAATGTAGCAAGCTTTACTCATGCCGATCTGAGAGCGAAATTATGTCTCCAACATTCAAATAAAATCAGCCACTGAAATTGTTGTGATTGTTTCATCCATTATTTTTTAATCATCAGTATGGTATAATCACTATGAAGTCAGTGAAGATTACTATATTAACTATAATATTATAATGTAGCTGACTATGCCAAACTAATTAGGATACACTCATGGCTTATAGTAGTTAACATAAACAATTCTACATTATTGTATGTGTGCATTGGTATCATGATGTCAAGGTGATAGGGATAATAAGTTTTTATTTCTTATGTAATGTATTAAATGCGAATGTTTGGATTACTGCAGCAGATAATGGCAACACATATTGAAAATATCACATGAGGACTGAAACTATCTACGAGGCTTACACGTGCCTCTGGGAACTTTAACATGAAGTTGTGTGATAATTGACACCCAGATTGAGTATCAGCTCTATATTGTGGCTAAATATAAATTGGAAGTATTATAATAAATTAATATTTAATAAATAATTAAACAAAGGATATAATCAATGTTATAAGTTTACCCAAGAAAATGTTTGTGGCCGGTGTTCTGCTGAACATGTTCATAAGGTCACCCTCGATCACAGCATTAATTTCATACATACAGTATATTGATAGGCAATGTGTGTTTTGCCTAATGATGACAGGAAGGATAGTAATCATTTCAATAGCTGTCCACATTTGTGAGATCATGTTCATCAGTTTATTTTACTGCCTATATGTACATTTATTGAAACCACCAAAGCAGCAGCACATCAGGGCATATACAGGATTATACATAAAGGGGGCGAGCGGAGGGTGGGAGGGGGGCACATTAAATAGGTTTAACTGATACCCTTATCAATAATTCAATGACAACTTGGACAATTTGTATGCCCCCATATACAAGAACAATAATGATGTTCACAATGGTTTTTGGTTAGTACAGTACACACTGTGGCCACAAAAAATACCTACATAGGCTCAAGCTTTCTAGCCCAAACCTCAGCTGCAATAAATGATTAGTGCACTGACTGCAAAATTACCACATATAGCTGTTGAATAGTAGGATTCACTTGTTAGGAAAAACAAATTTGTAGTGATTGGGTGTCACTACAAATACCTTAAGTCTGTCATGGCTACTTTTAAAGTACAAGTACATTGGTAATGTACTTAAGTAAAAAATGAAGCAAATAAATGATTTTTTTTTTAACTGGGCTAAACACAGTGTGCATTTCATTGGTCTTTTGGAAGTGGAGCTTGGGGAGAAAACTTTCAGAAATCAATTACATTTGATTCTTTCTGTCGAATAAAGTAAAATATTAGTTTCCACCTGTCTTCTTGAATATAAATGGAGGCTACCTGATATCCAAGTGGAGCTGGGAAGAGGCTTGTGACTTATTAGCAGTTGTAGCAGCACATTAGTTCTTGCTGAAAGAAGTAATTAGAATTATGAGACTAGCTACAGTACTTCAAAAGTACTTGGAAGTGTTAGTAAAAATAAGAAATGCTTAGATACAGTACGAGTATTTTTACTAAATTTACCATAAGGATTTGACTATTTCATGAATACTTTATGACCTTCACTTAACTGCACTTAGGTGTGCTTAAGCACAAGTACCAAAGTATTTCACTCCATATCTGATTAAAAGATTAAGTTTTAAAAACATATTATTGGCTGGAGTGTAAGAACTGAGAAATTTTGCTATTACACTGTAATTGTTTACACTGTATCGGTCAGTTGAAAAGTTGAAACTATTGTCAATAATTTTCCCAATCACATAGTTCAGCATATAGTTTGATTAAATAGAACTAAGGATACAAATGACTAAATCACATTTTGTTCTATAATCTTTCTTCTTGTGGTGTTCTTCTCTTGTTTAACCAGTTTGTGATTAAAATTAAGATACTATGTTGTTCAGTGCAGTAATAATTCTTTCAATAGTTAAGGTCAAGACTCCGTGGTAACTTAGTTGGCTGTAAAACTCTCTAGGGGTTTCCACATCCACAGCTGATGTATTACCAGCTGCTCTAACCAGGTTGGGTGGCTTCACCAGAAGAAATTATTATTAAACACAGAAAATTGCTGTTTGGCTGGTTGCTATAACTACTAGTCATACCCGTAGCCAGGGGGGGTTCGGTCGAACCCCCCCCTTTAGAGTGACCGGAAGTAAATATTTTAGCCACACCCCACATATAACTTCTGGAATATCATCATCTGTTCAACCGTGCTGAACCTGCGCTTGAATTCTCTGCTGTTTCTGGCCTAGTCTGAGTCCAAGTGATCTAATAAACATTCAGCTCCTGGGTAGGAGTGGGGGGGGGGGGGGGGGGGGGGGGGGGGAGAGTCAGATGGAGTCAAATTGCTTGTGACATTAAAGAGATGGGAAAATAAAGAGTGAGGGTACCTTTGTTTATTTGCTTGTGTGTCTGTTTGTGTAGTTTTTATGTGTTCTAGTGTAGGTAAAAATAAGTTTTGCAGCTAATGAATTTACTACTCAAGATATTCAATAGGAATTGCATTAAAATATGCTTATTAAATAAACAAGAACTACAATAGGTAATTTTGAACAAGACAAATAATTGTTAAGAACTAAAATATTCGTAGCAGTGTGCAATGCAATAGTATTGTGTTTATTTTATTGTTTCAAATTGACATAAATTGAATTAGAATATAATATGGTTTTACTTCTGAAATTACATAAATTACATAAGCAGAAAATGAAATATTTTTTACTTTTTTTATAAACCAAACATTGTTATCTGTTATAGAAATATAAATAAAACATAGGGGAAATTGTTATCATTTAGACAGTAGTATTCAAAGTAGTATAGTGCTATTTTGGTCCCAAGAAGATTACATAATAAATTTAGCTTCTAAACAATCAATTTGAACACTTTGATCTGTCATGTTGAATGTTTGAGAAACTATTCTGCTTTACTATCCAAGGGCTCATTCCATACCAATGATATAGTCAGCAATAACAGACCAGCAAGAACCTGTACAAATCTATAACTGGCAAAATGATTAAAGCACAAAATACAAAAACATGTCACATTATAGATAGAAGATCCACCACTACTGAGAGGGAGGGGTTAGAGTATATTAATGCGAGGACTTATCAAATTTATTAATGATCGATTGTACATGATTTGAATACTAATTTATGATTGAAGAGCATAAGTTAGCATGCAGGTGTCCTGTAAACTGTAATGCCTATATTAGTACATTCATCCTTAAAAAACTGGTCACCTTGTTCCCCCCCCCCCACTCGACCCTCGATCCTCCCTTGTCACAAGTTATAGCGATGGTGTTGATTACATCTTACATTCCTTCTTTTTTTTTGCTATCGTCACCTGAAAAGTATTCAGCAAGCAACCCCATCTTCCTAATCTCCCTATACTTTCCTATGTTCAAGGCTATCTTACACTCCAGCCCTTGAAAAAAAATTTTTATATAAATATATATTACATGTATAGTAGTACTTATTTCATGAGTCAGAGTGTGATATGGCGAAATCTTTCATGAACATGCTTATTTATTTTAGGGAGCCAGAGGCTGAGTAAAAAATTAAAACTGAGAGTGAAATATCTAGTCATAATCACTCTGCAGAGTGCAATAAGTGGTTTATTTCATGCTAAATATCATCACTGCAGTAGTTTGTACTAGGGTTGGTATCTCCTGGTGTGAGGTTTGCTTTAAAATTCTCTAATGGCTCTCCACACCCCCAGCTGATATTTTAGCAGCTTCTCTAACCTGTTTGGGTAGGCTTCACCAGAGGAAGTTTTGTGTAAAAACTCAGAAAACTGGAAAGCCAGGCGGGTTCCTATAACTTCTAGGGCAATGAGCTTGTGTAATGCAGCCATGAGATAACACTGTGTGATTACTTGAGTTGTCTCACTGGTCATATACCTAAAATAACATTGTGAAGATATCTAGATTGGAATAAATAATACTTATTACATTAGTCAGAGAGTTGATATGATAAAATAGTTCAGAGTAGGCTAATATATTTTCAGGAGCCTGAGGCCTAGTGAAAACAAACTGCTGCTTCAATTATAAAATGAAGGTGGAGTTCACACACACGAGAAAAGAAGCTAGAATTTTTTTATAATACCTTATTGTAATTCCTAAGAATATTGGTGTATATTGCTTTTCAGCATGCTCAGGAAAATATAGATTACATCCAAAACATTCTTCCAATTAGAAAGCAACACATCCAAGCTAAATACACAGGTACTCTTTGACCTCAGTGACAACATCTTAATCATATCATAAATTGCACATTATAAATAAAACAATAAAAACATACGGCCTGAATTTTTCCAGTGAAAAGACTAGAGAGAGAGCTAAACGTGTTTCTGCTGTAACAGCTTTGAAATGTCTATACATAAGGGTATTTTTTAGAACTCAATTTAAGAGGATTTAAATCAGCATTTAAAAAATTTCAGGGTTGTTTCTCGTTAAAAAAAATTGAAAATTTTGTGGCAAATGCAATTATGAAGATTATAATAATTTTGAGGAGGGCAAAACCAATTTCAGTGGAGTGACGTAAGTGCCCTAAGAAGCCTAAGAAATCCATGTTTGTAGCTGCAATATACACATGCACATTATAATGTAACATCATATGTATTTATATCACTTTAATGTTGCAATCAATTTAATGTAGTATAATATCGGTGAATGAATTTACGGTCTAAACATCCCCCCTCTCTATATTTTTCATTTCAGTATTTTTTATTCTCTTACTCCACTGGTATAATGATTGAAACTACAAACACTACTTGTTTTTCAGCATCAAAGCTTATTAGAATTGAAATTGTTAAATGCAATAACTTTGGGACTAGAAGTGTCCTAATTTTCAAAACATTCTAATTTACAAAGTCCTTTCAATATACACTGCCAATGAATACTACTAGTGATGACTACATTTTGATATTTATTGTGGCAAAAATGAATATTATTATAATATATACTACGGTTAATTAAATAATTTAGCTACTAAAATAATTTTGACAACATAATTGTTAGATGTATTCTCTCTCACTTTCACAGTCTTTTTTAAACAAAACAGAATTAAAAATATTTGGTTGCCACTGGGAATCTAACCCAGGACCGCTTGTATAACACACAAGCGCTCTGCCACAGAGCTACGACAACCAGCTGGCTAAGAACACTCAAATTCTGTATTTATACTGTTAAGGGGTACAGCTAAGCAACGAAAATTCTCTTTTTTCAAAGTTCTTATTATTCGTTGAATATTTTTTACTCCTCTAATTTATAAATAAACACAATTATATTGAGGTAACCATCTTATGATTCTTATTTTATTAAATAGCTAATATACATCAAGAAAAATCGCAACTAAAGTTTGAATTGACGAATAGAATACTTACAGGAAGACGCAGTAACAGTAAAGAAATGCCAGCTGATTAGTATGTTTCACTTTTTACTTATTAACAATCTAATCACAAATATAAATATATTAATATTTTTCTAATCATTTCTACCTACGTTAATTATTTTTGTAACAATCAAGGTAACTTAACTAACATTTCCTTGAAATTTAGTTCTATTTTAAATAACAATGCAGTTCAATACAGTGAGTATAAAAATACAATGTTAAATTTTCACATCATGTATGATAAAAATTTGGGTAAAGATCGCAAATATTAAATTATTCAATTACTTCAACAATTGAAAATTGATAAGTACAGCATCTTTTTCTTCGAACTTGTAGAATTGATTTATTAATTTCTCAATGGCCCAAATGTTCACTCACCTTTAACACATACTTACTTCGTTCCAAAGGATCATTTCATTGAAATATCCTGATTGTAAAGCACATGCTAAGACTGATCATATTGTAATTCTTGTGCATACAGTAATGTATTTTTAATTAAATAATAGTGTGAAGTACATAACTATATGTTATCTAATATAAAATAAATGGTACAGATTATATCTATGCATAGGAATTAATAATACTTACTTGGAAGAATTTTGTGATCATTACTGCATTAAAATGATGCATTTAAGTCAGTTCTATAAACACCAAATTGGTCATCCTACAATTATCACAATCTTAGAGCAATTCCATCATATATTATTATCGTTCTTTCAAACAATATGTTTTTAATTAATAAAGAGATTAGCTCAGTAATTCTCTAATCTTGATACAGTAGCTTAGTTTCTCTCTATATGATTTTTTAGCATAAACTGTTGTGCTAAATATAATATAGAAATAAAACAAAAATCATTATACCATTAAAATATATAGTTAATAAACCTAGTATCCTATACACAATTGCATCAAATCTTCCACTATAACACACTATATATAGGTGGCCACACCTATAACATTCCACCCAATTTGGAGTAGCTAGATGAACATATTTAGGTACTCAGATTTTAACAACTTTCAGGCCATTATAAGTTTAAGCATTACAGCAATTCTCCAAACTAAATTCATTCCATTATAAGAGTTTATGAACTTTCGCATATTACAGAATAATTAAGTACACATAGGAGGTGCCAACAAAATGAAAAAGTTTGCAATAAATTTTGCTGCAGTTACTCTGATTACTAAAATGTGTATTAAGTAGCAAAACCCTTTACCAAATGTTCCATCCATTATAACTTGATGGACAACTTTCCTCAAAAAATTTTGCAGTAGAGTTTACTTTTAAATAACGAGCATACTTTATCAGTACCATTCATTGGGTGACAAAAAATATTAATGTTTTGGCATCATGCCTCAACTACAGGGTGAGTAGCTAGCTACCTGTTTCAGTAGTATTCCAAATGCCTGCAAACTTTTTTTTAACTCTGCAAGTCATGCTGCTTAGTTAGAGTTGCGGACAGCACAAGGACTTTTATTGCATATAATGCAACCTCAGTACCGCATTATGCATTAACAGTCTATTAATGTATCAAGAGTGGTGTAATCTATTTTATAAGTGCACATATGTAATTCACATGGATGCATGTGGCTACAGTGCCACATCCATGTTACTGAAATTACGTGAAACAATACTATACTTATCAGCCATACCAATTTGAACAAGCAATCAGTCTTCCAAGCGCATATGTGACTGAGCTGACTGACTTATTGCTAGTAGCTAGCTATATCATGCATAGTAAAACTAGTGGTAGTAATTCTAGCTGGTAGTAATTCTAGCCAGCACTAGTGAAATTAAGTTCAATATTATTTACATCACCATACGATATAGAAATTGAAAACATTTTAACCTGTCATACATGAGACTTTGATACAATACAGAAGTATAATGCTGATTATGTGTAAGAAAAAGCTAACACTATACATTTTAAATCATCTAGAGTAACCCATCAAGACTATTGTAAAGTTAATAATTTAATATTATAATGAACAATAATGCGTGATGAATTACAACGAGATGAATAAAAAATAAATGAAACAACAGTGATGACACTGTAAGTGAATTCCACTCAAGTGAATCTTACTGGGGACAAAGTTCAGTCCTGCAGATCAAGACAGGAGAGTTGTTTACAGAATAATTATTGTGACTGACTGTGTTAATAAAGTGTAGGAGAGTGTGAATAAGTGTGTGAAGTTTGAATTAGTGCAAGTAAGTAGGGTTAATTAAATTGTAATAATCCAAGTTTGAAGTATTCATTAGCGGTCTGTTGTTTGCAGCCCAATACGCATGTTTTGGTTTACTGGTGAGCATTCAATAAAATGCGAGGTTTGGTAAAGTGATAGTCACACGGTTGCACACTCGCGGAGTTAGAATTGGTCTTGTCTTCTTTATCGGGTGAGTGGGTGGGTTGGAAGTGGTAGATTTTTTTTTCAACGGAAGTGATGCGTAGGTATGATAGCCCTCTTGTGAGCAGGTTATGCCCTACAATGTAATGATTCTTATGAGTATTGATTTAAAGAAGTTTTATATGCCTATTATTTTATATATACATAGCTACTCAAGTACAATATTGAAGATGTCTAAGAATTTGGTCAAAACTTCACATTGTGACTCTTCACTCTTTGTAATGGCTGCATACTGTTGACTTATAGTTGTGTTTTAATTTTAGGAGTGTTGTGGGACAAATAGGAGATAGTTATTAGGTCTAGATCGTTGACACAGAATTGTTAACTTCAGTTATTAATTTCACTGAACCCGGTTCTTGCCTAATTTGCTCCTTTTTCTCTTCTCATGTAGAGGATGCCACAAGCTTATTTTCATAATACATGATTGGTTACTGGATTAATCCAATTATGGGTAAGTACAGTTTTTCCTCACAGGTTGTATGCAAATGGTATTTTTAATTTTGTCTCATACTTGTACTTTTTTCCATGCTTTTGGATACTTTGAAATTTTCCTTGGTGTCATGCTGTCTGGACCATGCAGAAACACTAAGAGGCTATAGAGCGTGCTGTCACAGAAGTGAAATGAAATCATAAATTCTGTTGTTTTGCTGTGTTTTCCAATTATTATTATTATTATTGCATAAGAATTTTTCGCCGGGAGTTTAAAGCACTCTAGTGTGTCCCATGCATTTCAGTACTTTGCCATACCAGAGTAGTCTGACATAGCCAGACCCTTTACCTAACCGCTATGCGCAGAGAAAGACATGCACCTTGGCTAGTCCAGAGCCAACAATTTGGGATGTGGTGTTAGTTAACATTTTTGGTAGGCTCCTAGGCAGCCTTTTTTCAGTGTAATGAGTATCTTACCACAAGTGTACATAACAAAACCAAAGCCCCCCCCCCCCACTCTGGGCCAAGTGTGGCCAAGTGTGGCTCAATCAATGGGTATATACCCATTGATTGAGCCACACTACTTTGATGCATGGGCCTATAGGAAAGTGTAGGTTTGATGTAGATCAGTTTTTGGCCATACTGCATAGTTGTATAATTTTATTCCTCATAAAATTATTTTGGCAATGTACAACTTCCAAAATTCTGAGGACATAAATATTAGGGAGGGAAGAACACTTAGGATTGTGGTAATGGGATGGCATCACATGTCAGTGTGCATGATTAAGGAACATTGTAGGCTAAATCCTGATAATATGTGTTGTGATCTTGTATTATTATTATTAACCCTCAGCACGCATGCGCGCAACAAGGTTATAGTAGTCGTCCTGTCTGTTTGTCTGTCTGTTATGCTCTGATTTTGGAGATTACTGACAATTAACAGTTGATTTAGGTATGAACTTACTCAGGACGAAGATTTAAGACCTCTTGAAGCTTTCAACTCTGCATAGGTACCTATAACATAACATCATATTCACGTAAGCAAGTAATTTCTTGCAGCCAGCGGTGTAGTTCACTTTATGCTCAGGGAAGTTAATAGAGTTGGAAGAAGTGAAGTTTCGCATTGAAAATGTATACCGGTGAGTGTTTCTGGTCTGTTTAGCTTCTCTTATGAAGACAGGTTTCGATGTACCATTTTCATTGCTTGAGCTGTTTTGATGCCTCATTACAATAGCAAACAGATTGCTTGGAAGGAGATTATAATATTGTAATAGCTAGGTAGTGTTCAATAATGCTGGTGCTTCATTGTTATTATCATAGTGCAATTTGTTCATTGGCTCACCTCTAGCCCACAGTTCCAATCACTTACCTCAAACCACAATGGTGATGCAATCATATGTCCACACACCTCTAGTCTGATTGATTACCATTCTTGTTAGTTGTAGCATTGATTCTTGTAAAATATGAAACTGAGTGTGAATGGGGAATCTAGCTTAGCTATTGCGCGAATACTTTTAATAAATTGGGTGTATTATAGAAATAGAAGGCTTTATATTTATAGTGTTATAGTAATTTTAGTAACTGGGTATGACTGATTGACCGATCTAATCCTTGTTGCAATCTTTTTGAGTTGTCCAAAAGTTCATGTTCATTTAAGTTGGGCTTAGAATGGAGTATTTAAAGAGTGCATTAATTTTATACTTGTTAATTTGGTACTTGTTATGTTGTCAATGTATCCAGCTGTGCCTTAAACGTGATGGGTTTGAAAAGAAGTGTTCCAAATACAACTCGGCACAATGTGTAAGCTTAACACCACACAGAGTGTTATATAAAATACTTTACCTGGTGTTATAGCATCTGGAATAGGAACCACACCCATGTGGACTATGTGTGTGTGTATGTGGGGGGGGGGGGGGGGGGCAGGAAATGGAGGGAGAGATATGGAAAATTGTGCCAGCTAGGCATACAATCATTGACACATTTTGACACTCACAAAGTCTGATCAAACTGGGACTCAAGATGCATTGTTGTGTACTAAATTGTCCACTCTCTTGCTTGGGATATTTTCCCCATGTCACCCATGGAGTGAGTTCCCCCCACCCCCCACCTGGATCATGTATGAAGCATGCAGTACATAATAAATTTATTTCATTTTTACACCTTTATCATTTGTGTGATTAGCCATATTCACACTTATGCCTGGCACTTGTAAATACTAAGCCAACTGACTTACAAGCCAACTGACTTATAGTATTTTCCTGCATCAAATTAACAATTTATTTATTAAAAATCAACATGTAGGTGATTTAATTACTCTGCCATGCAACCCCAACCCCTATAGAAAAACAAAAAAAGCATTATACAAAAAAAGTTAACTGTATATTCAATGTGCATTAATTACAGTTTCAATGAACCATACAAACAAACAAACATATATACATACAAAACCAGGCAGCTTACTACACAACTTCAGCTGAAAGAGATGCAATGATAAAAGCTTATATCTGAGGGGTTGGCAGGTTGACCAAAAGCAGACAAAGTTAGAGCTAATTAAATAACAAATTATTGAGTGTCAAGGTATTGTTTTAGATATTTTTGTAATTGATTCCTCCATGGTTCCCTAACTGTTTAATGACTCAAACATTAAATGTCAGGTAATTAATAACATGAGTAATTTTAGTAGGCAGGCAGTTCTTAAGAGGCACAAGTGTTGGGAGGATAGAATGAAACCAATTAATCTACAGAAGTTTGTGTGTGTGTATGTGTGTATGCGTATGTGTGCGTGTATGTGTGTGTGTGTTTGTGTATGTGTGTATGTGTGTGTGTGTGTGGTGCAAGAGGAGGAGCCAAGCTAAAAAGATCACCGGTCAATTTCACATCTATTGGCCAGTTGGCCAACCACAGGAGACCAGTACCACCACCTTAAAGGCACTCACCCAACATGCACCAGCTAGCTAGAGGTGAAGTATTTCCCACAGCAGAAGGAAATTAATCACATTAGTCAGTAAGCACCAGAATACAAACAAAAATTGCAAATTCTTGTCAATACCAACCAGTGGAAGGGAGTGGGAGGAAAACCTACATACTGTCTACAGTGTTCAAAATAATTAATCACTGCTGTTATATTAAATGACTACAACTTTTTGAGCTTTCAAAACGTACAAACTGCACTGTAAAAAATGTGGCGTGCGTAGCACACCAAATTCGTAACACACCTTTGGTATGCATTCACACTCTATCATAAACGCGTGACTACCACACCTCATTTGGTGTGCAATGAAATAGCCCACTTTATTTAGTGTGCTAAGATGTTGCACACCATATTTGGTGTGTTGTGCAATTAGCACACATTTGTGTAGCAATAATAAAGACATTATATACAAATGAATGTCAAACAACTGACCCCCATTAATGTTCTAGTTTGAATACAATAGCTACAGTTTTTGTTCTCCAGAATGATTATCCACTGGACACCATGATGATAACGTCAAGTAATCCAACCTTTCGGCCAGATGTTTACAAGATTTTTCTGTAACGCCACCTCCAAGATTCAATCAAGTGATATAACTCCATCTCTCTCAAGAATATGTATATCTTCTCCCCCTTTTCCCATTGTGTGTGTGTGTATGTGTGTCCAGCGGATTGTGTCTGACTGTTGTCAAGTCACTGGACAAATTCACCTTATAACACCCTCACCCCTCATTAATTGTAATGAAGACTTAAAAAATAAAGTGTGTGTGTGTGTAAATCAAATCTTATGTAACTTACTTCAAAAATTTGCACAGTATTCATTTAACAATAAAAGCATATTTACAAGTCTTCAATGAGGTGATACTTCAATGGAATGACTTTTTTTTGGCTTGGAAGATAGTACAGTGTAAGTGGGTGATAGTCTACTAAAAGATTAGGAACACATGATAAACATTGTTTACTTTGTGTGACTTCAAAGGCATGATAGTGGTGTAAAAAGCATTCAGTTTTGTAGAGCTGTAAAATGAATAAGCAATGTTTGACATTAAAAACCAAAATTTCAATGATTTCTCCGAATCGTGGAAGCAAGGTATTTTCAACCACCACAATACTGCTTGGCTTGTATGTCACAGTCCCACACCTTGCCCAACTGACTCTGTAAGAACATACACACAGATGTGTACAGTAAAATATTACACATTTTGGGACAGGGTAGAAGGGGGAGGGGCTGTGGGTAGTACAACCAAGTTAAAGGAATCTCAAAAAAATTCTTGGGCATATCTAACACTTACGTGTTTGATTATATGAACTGCAATTTTGTGACATTACGAAATTAATTCAACATTAGCATTAAATGTGACCGTCTACAGGAAAATTGGAACGTGAAGTTTAGATAGAGCTAGAGACAGACCATGAGTAAGCCTGGAACCTAGCCAGAGCTTTGAATCTCCACCACCGCGATGGCCTGGACATGATGGGTGGAGCCGACGGTGAAGCCTTAGAGGAGCTCATTAGCGAATTCATGGCTCCAGGAAGTGAAGACCAACCCCCAGACTGTTAGTACCCAATCAACAAAATTACTCATAGTCATAACTCTTTTACTTTTTTAGGTGATGAAGAATTTGATGGCCACTTTATTGGCTACTCAGAAGAAGGTATCTTCATGCAATAGCCTAGGGCTTACACTTTTACTAATTTTAAAATAAAAAATATAAAAAATAATACATTTTTAAAGGTTCTAGTGATGACTCTGAGTCCGAGTCTATTCCTCCTCTTATTGAGGATGAATTCAACTTATATGAACCCCTGGATCCCTCAGACTCTGACGTCGAGGCTTCAGACCCCTCAACACCAGATCCAGACCCTCAACACCAGATCCAGACCCCTCAACACCAGAATACTTCCAGCCATACTTCAAGAGGGGAGCCTTTGATGGCATTATGTCATTCCACCACCTGATTTTCTCCTCAGGTATACCAGGCAAAGTGGATGTGAAGATGCGATGTGATGCTGAGGAGAAGACGCTCACCCTCCTCACAAAGAACCACCAAGACTGGAAGCTCCGTCCCGAACAGCTACCCAGGCCCGTCTCTGCCATTAAAAAAAGGGTCAGACCAGGAAGTGGGTGTGGTTTCGTCAAAAGTGGTGTAACAAATTAAAAAGTGGCAGTATGCAAGAGTTAAATATGTAAATATGACAGAAAAAAGGCTACAATAATTTAAGTAAATTTTCCAAAAATTTGCATGCGACGTTCATTTTGGCCAATGAAATCATCATTAGCAATTTCTTTCATTTCCAGTGCATCTGTCAGTTTAGCACCACACAGAAACACTCACACACAAAAAAAATTATAGCTATTTGAAATGTTAAAAATACTTAACAATACACTTACAAAAGCAGCCTCATCTTTTTTGGCAGCAACGTGATTTAATTTCACAGCTTTTAAGCATAGAAAACAATGTACGCAATCTTCACTTCATTGTAGTGAAGCCAAGTCCACCGATCAAACCAACTAGCTTAAAAGCTACGTTCCGAAATTGTCTTCTTCCCAAACTTTCTTTTTGGGAAGTTAAAGACAACGGCTGATGCGGAGATTCCGGTAAATTATCGAGAAGATTCTTCTCGCGACTCGCTATTATAGTCGATGAAGCCATATCAAGACACTCGTCCCGGTGGAAAGACTAGCGACACTTTACCAACAGAGGAAGGTACGATTTTTTTTGCCGACCTTTACCCGGTAACTTATTAAATGTACACGCCCACCTTTTCCAAAAAAAGGTTCGACCAAGGTCGGACTGGTCGGACCATCTACTACGGCCCTGCTACCCCAAGTGATTGAGCCACCAGGACTGCCACAGGAGAGGCAGAAGTACCTGCATGATAAAATCCGGGACTTTGTCCCGGATGCATGTAAAGACATTGTCTGTCTTCCACCTCATACCCAGACACCTCACAACCATGACTCCATACTTTTACCATCCACATCTCCTTCTCCCTCTCCACCATCCTCACCCCCACCCAAAAGAAGCCGAAAAAGCAGAGCCAACTAATTTTTTATTAAAGTTCTTATTAAGTAATCATAATTACATCATGATACATACAATTGCAACTTACCTGTAGCTACTATGCCAACAGTATCAAGATTCAAGCTAGAACATCCTTGTATAGCAGCAAGAACAGGCTGGTCCCAGGCATTCATTGCCTAGAAAAACACGAAAGAGAAGAAATGGAGAAAAAGGAGTAATAATGCTGAAAGATATTACGAACTAACATTAGTGCGAACCAACACTAGAACAAACAAACATTAGAACGAACAAACACTAGAACGAACAAACACTAGTACAAACAAACACTAGAACGAACAAACACTAGTACGAACAAACACTAGAACAAACAAACATTAGAACGAACAAACACTAGAACGAACAAACACTAGTACAAACAAACACTAGAACGAACAAACACTAGTACGAACAAACACTAGAACAAACAAACACTAGAATGAACA
>WLWD01004172.1_pt1 | contig 27674 bp, 15 predicted proteins | sample 6712731 | NCBI WGS metagenome assembly WLWD01 (sample SAMN12718690, study PRJNA576275) | sponge metagenome | isolation source: marine sponge | host: Mycale hentscheli | place: New Zealand: South Island, Marlborough, Capsize Point | collected 2014-11-01
TAGTTTTTATCGTTGCGTTCCGTACCGTTTTGATTAAACGGCCGACACCGTTTACTAAAACGGTGAAGCATTTCCGTCGATTCACAGATATTTTCTAGCTAGAAACTCTTCTTATAGCTATATCAGCAAGCTAAGGCCTTATATCGACCATTAAACGCTACGGGGATAGTGAAAAAAAGCTCGTACAAATTTTTCACTTGCTTCAATAAAGTTGCAGACCGAAATTCCGATGGGCACAGAGCTATAACGAGGTCTGCACTTCGTAGATCTTCTGTTAGCTACCGATGGACCTCCAGTAGTAAAAAATCTAAGCCGGAGAAGGCCCTAACTTCGAGAAAACGTCGATACTGTGCGGTGGTCGAACTAACAATTCTCCGCGAGACAACTTCGAATAGGACGGCTTCAAAAAATTTTAACCCGAAAAGCTCCGCCTCTGGAGCCTATAAACAAAAAATCGGAACGTTTTATTGGATAAACGATTTTTTATATTTTTTTGAGCGAGACATACGGTGAACGAGAAAGATTAAAACGGTAACGCGGTCGAACGGAACGGCCGTTTTTAACAAACGGCGTACCGTTTTTTCCCCGTTTTTTTAATCGTGCAACGGCCGTTCTACGGAACGGAATTCGGAATTTTTCTGTGTCTCCTACTGTAACTATTAGCTGTTGTCTCATGAACCGATTCCTTACCAACCGAGCGGTGAAGTAAGCAGTCTGGTCACCATCCATACAATGTTTTGTTCTATGGGAATGTAATTAATGTATTGGTTTACTTCCTGTCAGGGTGGTGTGGTCAACTTTAAAGTGTTACACTAAATTGGCTTTTGCAGAGAATTGCTTTAAACAATGGATATACCAGCATTGCTTTGGTCATCACAAAGTAGAGACAGCAAGAAAAGTAAAGAAAGTAAGAAAAATCCTTGAAGGCTATAATATAGAGCAAAGAAATTCTCTGAGACGGTTGGAAGTGATACTAATAATCCCATTCCTTTATAATATATATACTTTGATTAATTTATTTGTAGCTAGCCCAGCAGCAAATCCATCCATCCATCCAGCAGCATCCTTTATTCATTTCCTTTAAGGCATCATCACAATATGCCCTAAGACTTAGTTTGACTCATCAGCAGATTACCATATGTCTCTAAACTGATAGAGGTGAGGAGCTTAGGAAGAGCCGATACTTGAATTTCTACAAGCTATTACTTTTTCACCTGCACAGCTGCAGCTGCGCAATTCTATTTACAAACCTGTAGGTACTTGTTAAATTACACTCAACTGCGTGTAAACAAACCACACCCCATAAGCTACACATGCTAAAGTATTGTTCCCCATGAATCGAGACTATATTGCTCTATTTTTCACAGGCTTTTTTTTTAACAATGCTGTATTCAATTAGGAAATGATAGATTTGAACAGCCATAGTGTAAAGTACACTGAAAGTGTGCAAGGGCCACTTTGATCTTTGAATATGTAGCTATTTGTACTCCTCTTTTACTTTAGAAATTTTGAGGTCTACTAATCAATATTGCTAATGGGGAATATTGTATATATAAATGAACCAATTATGGCACTGAAATCAACAGACCACATCTACATAAAGTAATGATTTTGAGGCTGAAGGTAGTAGTGTTGACATTTTTACAATGTTCTCATATTATATAACAAAGAGTCCTGCATTCTTAAAGTGGTGGAAGTAGTGATGTTATAATAATATACACTTACTATAGGTGGCGAATCTTTTAGAGGATCCAGCTCAAATACAAGTGACAAGATATCTACTGATCTGAGATCAAGTAATAATACAAGTAGGAATGATATCAAATGTTTGATTGAATTATTGCATGATAAATATTTGTTTCAGTTCCTCAACAAATGAAAAACTTAATCGTGTTAACTTGGACTAACAAAGACGGCCAGACTGAAACTCTGAGACTAAGAGATGACATGATTTCACGATGGCAAGATGTCGGACATTTGGTGGACATAAGTGCATCTCGATTGGATGGTATTTCGGCTTATCGTCTAGGAGATGTCAGGCTGTGTTGCCAAGATGTTCTACAAGAATGGATCAGTCGTGGATCATCTGATTACCCAGCAACATGGGAGGGTCTGTTGAAAATACTGAGGAGTCTTGAACTGAATTCGTGCGCAGATTCTTTAGAAAGAGCGTTACAGTGCATTTGATTTCATTAGCACCAAAATTACACGTAACATGAACATTTTGCTGTTTTATTGCTATACTTGCTATTAGTTATTATCTGTCAATAATTCATAGAATGCAATGATCTAAAAATTGAATATATTTAGAGAGAGAGGGGTGCACCGATAATTTATCGGTTTATCGGCCTACTTTTTCGGTATCGGTCGTCAACACTACCCACCGTACCGATATAATTAACCGATAGAAAAAAATTCATACTCGCCGCGTGGACACTGAACGGATGAGTTCCACTTGCTCTTAGACAGTGTAAAGACAAAGAAACTTAACTATGATGTCTACAAAGAGGTCGCCAATTTGGCTATACTTTGTTCCTGATACTGAAGACTCTAGACTAGTACTATTATACTTCTAATTATGTAAAAATTTCAAAATTCAATGAATATATCTATCAGTTATCGATATCGGCCTTGATTCTAGATAAAATATTGGGTTATCGGTATATCGGTAAAGTCTTCTATCGGTGCACCTTATATATATATAATATATATACATATATAGTACTTATTACATGAGTCAGAATGTAATGTGGCAAAATATTTCATGAGCAGGCTAATTTATGTTCAGGAGCCAGAGGCGAGTGAAAATAAATCTTGAGAGTGAAATATCTACACTGTAAAAAACGGGGTGTTACAATACGCCTTTTTTGGTGCTTCAGCTACACTGGCTGTAATACACCCCATAGGGTGTAATGATACACCCCAAATTAGTGTTCCATTACACCCTTCAAACACCCCTGTGTAACTCCCAATAGAGTATTGTAATACACCTCTATTATACTCATTTTGGTGTTACCTTACACCCAGATTGGTATTAAAATATACTCCTGCATGACACCATTTACACTTGATGAAACTAAAATAAGTATTAGCGTCAGCAGCTAGCCGGATCTGTTAGGGGTGTGGTCAATAAACTCTAACCACACCCAATTTATTGTAAACTTAGCCTAGCTATCTTACATGTAAGCAGCACTTCACTATTACCAGTGGTTTGCTATGAATATAATTAAATCTTCCAATACACCCTTATTGGTGTAAATACAGAGTGCTAACTAATGTAGTTAGACAGTATTAGTACTATTAGTACACTAATAACAGACTTGACAGAGCAAAAAATATTAGATAGAAGTTACTTTAAGGTTGTTTGCTCCAAGTAGTGATGTGTCTCACCAGCTGTGTATACTCTATGGTAAGTAGGAGAACATGCAGTCTTACTTATTCATATCTGATAAGGCTCCAGAAATATCACCTAATGTACTCCAGAGGCCCTTTTCAATGTGTAATCCCCTAGCATGACAACATATACTGACTCACCATGAGTCCTGGGCCATTTCCACTGTACATACTTCACAAATGCAAATGAAACTGATTAAACACAGTAACAGGGATTTGTCCAGGATTAAGGAACTCAATTGCTTGTTTCAGAGCATCCATGCCATTCCCCACCATTGCAGGGGTGGTAGTTTTTCGTAGAACAGTGGCAATAAGGTACATTTTGCTAGAGAGTCCATTGCATGATTGCAGAGCTGCCATAGTAAGCTCATGATTACTTACCAGAGTGTGCCTTGTTACTGTGGCAGAATCAGAAAGCCTTTTATGACACTGAAGAGAATTAACTGGCCAATATAGTGAGACTAGCCTGGGATTCATGCATGCCTATCCTGATTCTTTAGACTAGTGCCATAGAAAATAAGAGAAAAGCATATAATATGCATATTGTCCATTCCTTTATTTATTTATACAATCACAACATTCCTTCTATCGTACTGTTCCTGGTGCCTCTCTGAAAAATTCTCTAACAACTGATTCTTCAGCCTAGTTTTGTTGATGGCTATTTTAATACCTAAATCCTCAAGACGATTTACATAAAGAGTATGAATCTCAGATCGTTTGAAAAGAAAAGTTCCAGAATATAAAGCTTGCTCATTGTAGCTTAAACAAACACTTTAGGTTCATTTAACTTCTCATTTAGGTTTCATACTTGACTTCCTGGTGTGATCTCCATAGCTATTGGGCAAATTGACCAATCAATTCAAATGATACTTTACATCCTGGCAATTAGATCTCATTCAATCCAAGAAAAAAGCTGGATGTGTTGCAGCCCCACGATCATGGTTGGAAGAAAGTTGGCATCAGCTTCAAATGTTGATACCAAAAGGAGGTCACCTTCCTCTTGTCCATTGTCACAGAACAAGCAGTTTGACACGTCTATTTTCTGCCGCTTAGTGTGTTCTCTCTCTCATTTCTGTGACAGGGGGAGGTTTTTTTGTTTTTTTTTGCCCTTTCTAGCTTGGTATTGCTGAAATTTCTTCTGGCAGGACTTGTGCCAACATGCATAGTTAGCTTCAAAATCAGCAACTGTTACATCACTGCTAAAATAATTAAGTGAAAGTGCATTCAGATCTTGAAACTGTTTCACATTTGCCAAAATTGACACATAGGCCAAAAATTGACACATAGGCATCTATTCTACCACTTAAGTCATGGCTCTCTGATGGACACTTCACAAGCTCACTTGTTTTCTTCTGGCACATGAAGCTGTGACTCCAATAGGGGATTTGCATGATGACATCACGTAACATCCTACCACGCCCACCGATGGTATCACTGCACACCGTGTCCCATTGAAAATGTATTAGTTTTGCTGACCGCCTGGTCTATTTTTCGCTGTAGCACCAGCGCCAGGCTGCACAGAGCTTCCAAATTACAGGAATAGCTTTATTATGAAATTTACTAACTGCTGATAGCAAAAGTTTAAAATTTTCAGCCCTGGCTATTGGAATTCCTGGGAGTGAAATTTGGTGATGGTTATCTAACCACCCTACTTCTTCTTGGAACTCACCTTGAAAACTGAGACTGGCTGGTTTTTCTCAGAATTCTATAGCCTGGGGGTGGCCTGCTTCTTAGAAGCTGATTGTGGTGAAGATACTAATTTCTCTGGAGGGATTGGTGAGTCTTACAAGAGAATTAGAAAAAGAGATTGCTTTGCTCCTGAATGCTAAGATAACAGAAGAAAGAAGTGATCATTTCATAACTTTCCTAAGGATAAACTGATGAGAAAGAAATGATTAATTTCTAAAAAGATAGTATTTGTATCATCAGCTGTTTTGCTCCACAATGTGGAAGAACTCTTGAATATCTTTGTGGAGGATGTTGTAACAAAAAGCATTGCTACAGGGACGGCAGTGGAGAATTGGCAAGCCTACAATTAATATTGCCTCTTATTACTGATCAAGTTTACTTTATTTAGATTGAGTATGTTTTTATGTTTATTTCAATTATCTTTCTCCCCTTAGTTCAATATGTATTCATGTTCTTTGATTGTTTAGTTACAGTTTAACCACAGTGTAAAACATGAAAGCAATAGTTATGCCAGTTCTGCAGGACATTAATGTCCGTGCATTAACTACCTAAAATAACCCACCTACTGTGGAGTTAAGTAATGCCATTAGCTAGCTACCTGTTGAAGAGGTTAAAAAAAATGGTGAAGGGACATATAAATTCTAGTTAAAAACTAGCAAACAGGACATTATTACTGATACAGTCCATAGATACACAACAGTCCCACACGCTTTGTGAGAAAATTTATTACTGAGGGTGATAATGATGATGATAATCATAATAAAATACTATGAAGTGAATCAAATTGGTGGACCAATAATTGAGTGCACTAAGAGAAAAACCTAATTCAATGTCTAAACTTCTGATAGCTAGTAATGGAGTTAGCAAAATTGTGGTAAATATTTTTTCTTGTTTTTCGTTTATACCTTGATTCTCAAAGACAACTATCTGGATCTATATTATATTCAATTTAGGAAGTATGTCTTAGACCTCTTTACTTTGTCACAAGTCACAGTATCGCGAGGCTGTTGTTTAGCTACATTACCATTTTGCTCACCTTTCTTTTAAGTTGCCAATATTTGCTAGCAAATACATCTCAACTTCACAACATGAAGTTGACTAAGAGTAAGATGTTCAACTATAGCTACTTGTAGTAGTCCCATTTATAAATGGTATTTCTGCCAGAGTCTGAGTCTGTCAGACAGGTGGTTGCATTTATGTCTCCTGACTAGTTTATGGAGATGATAACTTCACCACAATCTGGTTACTTCTAAGAAAATCCACAGCACAATAGGCAGGCCACCACCAGGCTATAGAATTCTGAGAAAAACCAGCCAGTCTCAGTTTTCAAGGCGAGTTCCAAGAAGAAGTAGGGTGGTTAGATAACCATCACCAAATTTCACTTTCAGGAATTCCAATAGCCAGGGCTGAAAATCCTAAACTTTTGCTATCAGCAGTTAGTAAATTTCATAATAAAGCTATTCCTGTAATTTGGAAGCTCTGTGCAGCCTGGCGCTGGTGCTACAGCAAAAAATAGACTAAGCGTCAGCAAAACTAATACATTTTCAATGGGACACGGTGTGCAGTGATACCATCGGTGGGCGTGGTAGGATGTTACGTGATGTCATCATGCAAATCCCCTATTCAGCTCTATTGAGGTTAATGATATGAAATTAATGTTGATATTTGTTAGCTGGGTAAATATCATAATCTTACCTCTTAAATATGACTGTAATGTTGGGGAAAAAAGAAACATTAAGTTAGATAAGATCTCTCAACCAGTGTGTCATATCCCCAACACACGTACACATCATAGTTAAGAGAGGTCTGGTGTACGAATTTGGCCAGCTTGTCTGTTACCACTTGCTGTATTCTATAATGAGCAAATAAATCAGATACTTGCATGACTTTGAAGCCAATTATTTCCTCATAATTTGAAACAATTTTGATTTTTTGAGCCAAAACAATAAAACATAATGAGATTACCTTTGCCTTATTAATCTATCTGACTTTGGTGAATTACATACTAAATATTTAGTAACAGCAAAAATTTATATAATTGGAAAAAACTGGGGTTTTTTTCTTAAAAATGACTGCCTTTGGTAAATTTAGCCACTAAGCCAAAAGATTTTGCATGACCCATGTTCAGGTCATAGACCTTCACACAGCCACAGCCAACAAGTTAATGAGCCCCTCCCACCTATGACTTCTGCATTACACAAACCCTCATCCATTATCACCTATAGAAACTCCAACTCACTCCCAAGCATCATTCAATTATACACTTAGACATTCACCATCTTGTTCTTTCCCATGTACATATTCCATTCTCAACTTACCTCATACAAACCCACTGTTTACTTTGGTTCTAGTCACTCCCTTCATATACTCTTGTAATGTAGTTCTTAGTAGTATTATTACAGTTGTGAAAGTCAAAGTTATCTTCTCTCTCTCCTAGCTGTCCTTGTACAGTAATAGTTCTAGTGCAAGATCTCTGCTCCCTCGCTAGTAAAGATCTCTGTCTTGCTACTTAGTTCAGTTAGTGTTCTAGTCATCGTAGTAGTTAGTCGGTCGCATTGTGTCTAGATAGACTGAGCTTTAGTAGTGACAGAAGTGCTGTCTGGTGCATAGCTTAGTTCTTAGGTGATAGCTAGGCCTTAGAATTGAGTAGTGCGTTCGATAGCTGGTCCTTCGATTGTCACTTGATTAATCGTTTATGTCCTGGGCGCCTTACACCCGCTCATGGTTGATGGTCCTTCGAGCCGGATACCCAGCCAGTGACTTTAGCTCGAATAATATTGATTTGGAACACTCGTTAATTGTGATATTCTACGTGAGAATACTCATTCTATTTTTGAACTACACTCTCTCAGTTTATAGTTTATTCTCAGTTTATAGTTTATTCTCAGTTTATAGTTTACTAGAACTCATCAAGAAAATCTCGAAATATCATGCCTTTTTCCGTTGAAGACGAAGTTAGTCAAATAGAAGCTATCACGGATATACGCTCAATTCGTGATAAACGAAGCAGTAGGAAAGGGCAAATCACTCGTATAGCCTCACAGGCCCAAGCTTTACTGCATGTCCCCACACGAAAGTTGAAAGTTTCAGAGCTACAGAAGAAGTTGGAGGAGGCCAACAGATCTTCCACTTTGTTCGACACTCTTCAAGTGCGGTATGAAATTCTAGCTTCGGAAAGTGTTACAGATTTCAATGCAGCATCAGAATCAGCATCAGGAGGTCAAACTCGACAAGAAATTGAAACTGTCATACTCAAGTTGACAGATAGAATAGAAAGAGCGGAGTTATACAAGCAAGGAGCAACTCTGCTTCGTAGAGTGTACAATCTCTTGGAGACAGAAGATCTATCTACCTCATTCCTTTCCTCAGAACTTCAGACAAGGGAACCAGATGTTTGTCGGTTTCAAACCGAAGCTGAAATGTACGAGGAGGATGAAGAGCTGTGTGCAGTTAGTCAAAAGCTCACCTTTGCAATTCGCAAGACTATGGAAAAAATCAAGGATACCGAGACTACAAGCTCATCACCTTCAATAGCCATTCCAGCCCCACCTACTTACACTAAGGATAGATTCAAGTTACAACCGCCTACGTTCAATGGACAGCCTCTGGAATGGAGACGCTTTGTCAAGTTGTTCAAAGCAATTATAGCCAAAGACCCCTCATTAGATGAAGCAGAAAAGGCTTGTCTGCTTATGAACTCCATGGTTTTACCAGAAGCGAAGGAGTTGGTGAAAAGAGCATCTAGTGGAGACAAACCATTTGAAACAGCAAGGGAGGCACTTAGATCGAAATACGGAAAATCTAGAGTCATTTACAGAGAGCACCTCTTGTCATTGATGATTGACAAAGAATTTGGCTACAACAAGAGGGATCTAAACTTCATAGTTGATCACTGGGAAACTCACCTCAGAGGATTGGAGGAATGTGATGGTTTGGACTACTCAACCATATTTGCAACTTTATTGGAGTCCAAATTCAAAGACGACTTGAGGCACCAATGGAACGTTGGTGGCATGAACTCTGAAAGGCCATCCACAATGACTGAGCTACTCACCTTCATCAAATCAAGAGCCAATTCAGACTTGATAGATGATGGACCAAAATGTGCCACTCAATCTGCAGCCCCACCAAGGAAGTACAAACCTCCTCCAAATCGTTCAGATGTCAAGAAAGAAAGCAACTACAAGACGCAGTCGGCCTCAGTTTTGAAGTGTGCAATTTGTAAAGAAGAAGGACACACTATTTCACGATGTGACACATTTAAGTCATGGGAGCAACAGAAGAGATATCAATTTGTTAAAGACCACAAATATTGCTTAAATTGTCTGAGCAATAAGCACATGATTCGAGACTGCAAGTCTGTGTATGGTTGCAGATCATGTCACGCTCGTCACCACACCTTGCTTCACAAGGAGACGACCTCCACTGACTCTGCTGAAAATAGTCGAGATGCTTCAATGAATTTCATCAGCGAAGAAGAAAAGTCATGCTACTTAACCACAGCGATAGCAATGGTCACACATGTAAATTATCGACAGAATGCTCGAGTGCTGTTGGACAATGGCTCATGCACAAGTGTCATCACGGAAGACCTGGCCTCTCGCTTGAAAGTGAAAAAGAACCCATGCAATTGCACCCTCAACTTTGGACCATTTCCACTCAAAAGCAAGTTTATAGCACAAGTCAAGCTCTCTTCTATTCATGATCAAGATGGTCCTGAGAACACTATTGAAGCACACATAGTTCCAAGCATTCCAGATGCTCCTCCACCCTCTAATGCCGAAGAAATTTTGGAATTGCCTTATGTCAAGGGGAAAACACCACTAGCAGATCCTCAGTTGGGAGGAAAAATAGATGTACTCCTCAGTATTCGTGAAGGAGGAGACTGTGTGATAGGAGGCTCAACTCAGCACTCTAATCCAACTACAACCTTGACCAAGACCATATTTGGATGGACTTTAGGAGGAGAAGGATCGAATTTGTCAAAGTCAAAAACAGTGCTAACTATTCAACCAACTGATCACACTCTAGATGAAGCCCTCCAAAAATTGTGGCAGATGGATCAGGTTCCAAAGTCTGATCATTCACAATATAGTGCTGAAGATCAAGCTGCACTCGATCACTTTCAGCAGACGCACAAAGTACTGGACAATGGCCGGTATTCAGTACGGCTTCCAAGAAAGAATCCAATTCCTGTACTTGGTGAATCAAAACCTGCTGCAATTCGGAGATTCTCACAAAATGAAAAAACTCTAAATCGCCGAGGAGAACTTCAACAATTCCAGTCAGTATTAGAAGAATACCTCACAATGGGTCACGCTGAGATTGTTCCCTATTCAGAAAGAAATCTGTCACATTCTAAGATGTACTATTTGCCAGTTCATGGTGTTAGCAAGGAATCATCGACCACCACAAAATTGCGTGCAGTTTTTGATGCATCTGCAAAAACACGGAATGGAACCTCTCTCAATGATCAACTCCTTGCTGGTCCAAATCTCTATCCTTTACTTCCAGCTATTCTCATTAAGTTTCGGACACATCGTATCGCCATATCTGCGGACATCTCCAAGATGTTCCGCGAGATAGAGTTGCAACCTGACGAGAGAAACTTTCACCGTTTCTTTGTTCGAAGGCGTGGTCGCCTGACTGATTGCAAGATGAAGAGATTAACGTTTGGTGTAAAATCATCTCCGTTCTTAGCAACACAAGTGCTTCATCATTTAGCAGACACCAAGAAATCTCAGTTCCCACAAGCAGCTCAAGTGATAATAGAAGATTTTTACGTGGATGACTGTTTGTCTGGAGCAGATAGTGTAGAAGCAGCAGATAGTCTACGTGCTCAACTTTGTCAGTTGTTGTCTTCAGCTGGTATGACGCTACGTAAGTGGCGTAGCAATTCTGAAGAGTTCTTGAAGATGGTTCCCGAGTCACTACGGGAAAAGGCCGATTTGGAAATTTGTGACCCTCTTTCATCTGGGAAAGCCCTTGGCATACACTGGAATGTGAAGAAAGATCAGTTTCATGTGTCCATCCCAGAAGTGCCCGATCTGCAGTCTGCAACTAAGAGAAGTATAGCATCTACAACAGCCAAGGTATTTGATGTGTTGGGGTTTTTCTCACCTTCCACTATACAACCACGAATCCTCCTTCAAAATTTGTGGACTATGCATCTGGGTTGGGATACAGAAGTACCAGAAACAATTTTAGAACAATGGAAGAAATGGCTATCTCAATTGCCCATTATTGCGAACTTCCCAATCGATAGACCTTTCAATCAACACAACAACACCAATGTGATTTCTAAACAAATTCATGGCTTCGCAGATGCCTCAACTTTGGCATACGGTGGTGTTGTCTATTTGAGGACAGTTTATGAAGACACTTCAGTCTCAACCACTCTCATCACCAGCAAGACTAGAGTCACTCCTCTCAAGGCAACAACAGTTCCCCGCCTCAAACTGTCAGCAGCAGTTCTCACTGCTAATTTGTTGAAGTTTGTCGCTACGTCCCTGGGTCTCCCACGTGAACATGTTTATGCTTGGACTGACTCATCAATTGTTCTGTCATGGATCAGCAAGTCTCCGAGCTCACTAAAGCCTTATGTAGCCAATCGAGTGACACAGATCCAGGATATAGTTCCAGCATCTCAGTGGCGCCATGTACCAACTTCTGACAACCCTGCCGACATCGCAAGCAGAGGAGCAGATCCTGAAGCGCTAGTGAACTCTAAACTCTGGTGGCACGGACCTTCTTGGCTAGTGCAGGCACTATCACAATGGCCAGTTCTCTCTAAACAAACGCCCGTTGATGATCCAGAGTTGAAACCAACACCCATCCTAAGAATTTCAGTGATGAAAGATAGTAGTTTGTTTGAAAAGTATTCCTCCTTTTCCCAGTTAGTGAGAGTAGTAGCCTGGTGCAAGCGTTTCATGTACAATTGTTCCCATTCACAGAAGCGACAGCAATCACCAGTGCTCACGTCCAAGGAAGTCCACAATGCCAAGCGTACCTTGTTGCGCTTCTCTCAAGAAGAAGTTTATATGGATACACTTGAGCTCATCAAGAAAGGAAAGCAAATTCCTAAGTCTTGTCCTCTCTTCAAATTTGACCTGTATTTGTCTCAGGATAAACTTCTCACCATAAGAAGCAGAGTTCGTGATGATCTGGCTCCCCTGCAACCTCGACTCTACACAATACTGAGTTTACGTTCCTCTCTCACCAAGTTATTTGTTCGTTCACTTCATGTTGAGAAGAATCATCCCGGATCATCTACACTCCTAGCAACATTAGCTGAAGATTACTATATTCCCAACGTTAAATCCTTTTTGAAGTCTCTCAGTTGTACGTGTGTTGTGTGTCAGAAGTCTTATCTTCGTGTTGCCCACCAGCAAATGGGAATGCTACCAACTCATAGAACTCGACCCTCCCCACTGTTTGAAAGAATTGGAATAGATTTTGCTGGGCCATACATAATACAAAGAGGCAATCCACGAAAACCTACTAGAGTCAAAGTCTACACTTGTCTATTCATATGTATGTCCACTCGAGCTATTCATTTAGAACTCTGCTCAGATTTAAGTACTGAGGCATTCTTAGCAGCATTTCAGAGATTCTGTAATAGACGTGGCACTCCATCTCATGTCTTCACAGATCATGGATCAAACTTTATCGGTGCAAAGAATGAATTAGATGAAATCCAGTCTCTGTTGAAAGCCAAAGCAACACAAGAAGCTGTCTCCCATCTGGCCACATCTCACTCACTTCACTGGCATTTCATCCCTTCCCGGGCTCCACACTTTGGTGGACTCTGGGAAGCAGGAGTGAAGGCAATGAAGGCTTTTCTTCGCAAGAACATGGCACCTCATCTTCTAACATTTGAAGAACTCAATACTGTGCTGACTCAGGCTGAAGCAATTCTAAACAGCCGCCCACTACTGGCTCTGGATGCTACGGATGCAGACGGTCCAACCTCACTTACAGCAGGGCATTTCCTTATAGGCAGACCATTGATAGCCCCACCCTCCAGTGCCAACACCACATCTTCAACAAGCCTTCTCAAGCGATGGAATTTAGTTGACCGAATAAATGCTGACTTGTGGGTTCAGTGGAGGACACGTTACTTACAATCGATGCAAGCCAGGAACAAATGGCAGACTCCAAGTAGGAATTTTTGCGTTGATGACATTGTGGTGGTGAAAGATGACACTCTCGTTCAGCGAACATGGCCGTTAGGAAGAATAGTGAAACTGTACCCGGGTTCAGATAATCTTGTCAGGACTGCTGACATCATATGTAATGGAAAAGAATACAACCGAGCAATCAATCGGCTTGTTTTGTTAGTATCTGCTGAATCTATCGACTCCTCCTAATCAAGCCATTCCTTGCCCCGCCCAGTATGTTCAGGTCATAGACCTTCACACAGCCACAGCCAACAAGTTAATGAGCCCCTCCCACCTATGACTTCTGCATTACACAAACCCTCATCCATTATCACCTATAGAAACTCCAACTCACTCCCAAGCATCATTCAATTATACACTTAGACATTCACCATCTTGTTCTTTCCCATGTACATATTCCATTCTCAACTTACCTCATACAAACCCACTGTTTACTTTGGTTCTAGTCACTCCCTTCATATACTCTTGTAATGTAGTTCTTAGTAGTATTATTACAGTTGTGAAAGTCAAAGTTATCTTCTCTCTCTCCTAGCTGTCCTTGTACAGTAATAGTTCTAGTGCAAGATCTCTGCTCCCTCGCTAGTAGAGATCTCTGTCTTGCTACTTAGTTCAGTTAGTGTTCTAGTCATCGTAGTAGTTAGTCTGTCGCATTGTGTCTAGATAGACTGAGCTTTAGTAGTGACAGAAGTGCTGTCTGGTGCATAGCTTAGTTCTTAGGTGATAGCTAGGCCTTAGAATTGAGTAGTGCGTTCGATAGCTGGTCCTTCGATTGTCACTTGATTAATCGTTTATGTCCTGGGCGCCTTACACCCGCTCAACCCACTTTCAATTAATGAGTACACCTTTTGTGATCCTTCACCTGACTATGAATCTATATCAGTATTTTTTTTTACCCAGAAGTTAATAATTTTGACATGATCATGTAAAATTCAACCAACAGCCTGTGGTTATCAGAATAAAATCGTCCCAACTGACAACAATTTGGAACTAGTCATAAGAAGGTGTTTGGTTCGAGAGAGGTGATAATATTGTAGGGAGCAAGTGGAAAGTTCACTAAATGGAGGTAATAAGCTTATTAGAGAGTTCACTATCAGAGCTTCCACTGTAATGAGCAAGATTTAAATGTATTAAGCAAAACATCTACCTGGGTTTGTGTAGTTCCACAATATCAAGCACATGTTAGGGCACAAATCATTATACCACCAGCAACACAATCAAATGTCTAGTTAGACCATAACTTCTACCCATTTTATTAATATATAAATCATCAATTGTCAATATTGACTAGAGATCCAATAATTTCATTGTACAATGTTTTGAGCAGTTTCTAAACTAGAAGACAGCATGTTATTAATTAACTAGTACTAACTCAGAGCACCGAATACTACAATACCAGCTAACTGGAGAGCAAGTATTGAAATAGGACTCCAAACGTTCCAAACCTAGATTCTTCTGACAACGACGAATTATTTGCTAGTAGATTCCAGTGAAATGTTCCTTTATGATTGTATCCCAGTTCTTCTATGGCTTGTGGTACCTCAACTCTTGCTCCATCTATAGTGTGGTCCGGACTAGGAATAAGTGGGTGGCTGTATCCAAATGGGAGGTATCCAAGTGGGAGGCTGTATCCAAGTGGGCGGCTGTATCCAAGTGTGCAACTGCTTCCATGCTCAATATTGACCGGGCTTCTAGTCTCATGAATAGAAGGATGAACTCTGCTTTCCAATTGATGATCACCACTCTCTGTGCTCATGCCACAAGATTCCAGTTTTCTACTTACTCCTGGCTCAGAATTGAGACCGCCATCTGCTTTATGGAATGTGTCACCCCAGCCATATCTTAATTTTGAAAAAATCCAGATGATGTTTGCGAACGAAGGGGAGCTGATAGAGTGATTGACTGGCTTTGGACCAGGATCCGTCTTCCACCACGAACGGGTCAACATAGGGACTTCAGGCAATTGAGGGATCGGTTGCAGTGATCTAGGACTTCCAAATACATGACCTTTAGTGTTGGTAGAGGCTGCTAGTTGTACAGTGGAGTTGGAGGTCCACATAGGGGAGGGGCTGTTGTCCAGCGGGAAACCAGGAAGGGAGGCCATTGATGAGGAAGAGCAGAGAGGAGAGGGAGGTCCAGTGGGTGTGGCACTTTCAGAGCAAAACGAGTGAGCAGCAGCAAGCAGTGTGGACACACACATCAGGTAAAGGGTGGCACCAGTAAAAGCAACCTGAAATAAATGAATTTAAACAGTATTGGGTTTATAAACATAACAGAGGAAAAAGTAAAAACTAATGGAAACCAATAATTTATGCCAGACAAGTGGTTTGAATCTGGCATGACTTGACAGGTCTGTTTAAGTTAGTGGTCTAGAAATGAACTTCGAATGGAAGCACCTAGGGAGTTAAAAAAAAGCTCACGGAACTTGCCGGTAACTTGCTGGGAATTGCCATTTTAAAAAACGATACAAGGGCTAAAGAATAGAAAAAACATTTTCCACTCTGCCCGCGCATGAACTTAGTTTCGATACGACTCAATCTAGCATGTGACGGGTAAACAATTCTCAAGTATTTTCTGTTCTCTTTCAAACTAATGGGAATCTATGAGCACAGCAACCTGCAAGATGAGGTCTTGTGTTTCTATGAATTTTTTCAAGTTTATAGATCAAAGTGCACGTGTACCATGACAACATGTTACATGAACATGTAAGTCAGTGTTTGTGCCTAGTAGCAAGCATAGGATGTGGGTGGTATTCTAATTGGTGCGAAATAGCTCCAACAATATTTCATTCTTTAACAACATTCTTGATTAAATTGACTTAACCAGCTCTCGCAGCCATTATACATTCCAGAAGACACACATACTAAGTGGTAAATAAGATGCCTGGCTGAATGATGATGAGCTAATTTGACAAACCATATTGATAATATCACCTTGTCTATCTTCTTCCTCTCTTGACAATAACTAATGACTTAACAAATTCTTCCATAAATTATTAGTAGTAATGGGGTCAAAAAAAAAATGCAACAGATTTTTGCTAATAAATCTCATGCAAGCCACTCTGGAGTGTGAAGATGATGGAGACCATACAACATAACCTTTGCTACCATGCACACATATATAATATTCTATTTTAACTATTTCTCAGACGTACACAACCAACATCATGTGCACGCACACACACACTGAGGAGAAATTCGCCTAATAGTTACCAGCTTACGGAGCATTGGAGCTCAAGGCACTATTATTGGGTAAAAGGTCAAATGATTATAAACCTCTGCCACATTACCCTCATAATAAAAAGGCACCGTACTTTGTTGGCTGATGCAATAATAGTTGGTAAAGGGTCAACAAATAGCTTGTGTCACTTGAATAGATATTGTAGTATACTAATTTTATTGTACCTGTGCTGTGCATTATTTGGCCACTAAACATTACTTCAATGTTACTGCTGTCACCCCTGGGCATGTAGAAATTCATCTCTGCAAACTATTAATTTAGATACTAATATTAGCCTATACTATGTATACAGCATTTCATCCTACTGATGTTCCTACTAATGATTTGCCCCTAGCAACCAAGCTGCTCATGGTAAATATCTTATTACAATCCTGTTACTCGAGGTATTTTCACTCCCACAACTTTACAATAAAACCTGAAAACTTAGCACCAAACGTTTAACTATACGACATTCAGTGAAACCAATAATCATTTTCTCAGAACACTCTCTATGCAACTCTGTTACAATAGCAAAGCTGCAATGCTGGCTGATCCAATACAATATGATAGGACTCTGTACACTACTGGGCCTTTCCCTGTTTGTGACAGCTGAGAATTGACATATTTCCTTTTCCTGTGCCAAGTCAGTCATTTACAGCAACTGACACTTCCTGGATGCTACAGAGCCTCAGTTCAGTTACTATTTCTATTCCCCTTCTGCATAATTGGACATTCCAAGACCATTTCTAACTCACAAATCCACCTACAGGTTATGAAGCCGTAAAACAACAAGCTGTCAAAACAAGCAAACACGCAAACATGGTAAATTCCTCATTAAAATTTCAAAATCCCTTATAAATGAATTACTAAATTTCAGGGGAAGTGATCGGTTAACCATATTGCTTCGATCAGCAACCCTGACACCCTCAGCTTTAATGCTCCAGTTTGAGAAGGCTTACAAATGAATTACTCATACACCTGGATCAGTCCAAGGAGATTTAAAAAAACAAAACAAAAAAAACAAAAAAACTAGAGAGACAGAATAGCAAACCATTTTTTTTAAATGTCATCCACCTTCCAACATTTATGCAAAAACGAATAGATTTTTGGTAAAGAAAGATAAAGTTTAATCTGGCTTTGAGATAACAACTTGGGGGGACATGTCTGTGTGTGTGTGTGTGTGTGAGGGGGATGGTGAGCATGGTGCAGTCAAAGTAGGGCAAATAACTCCTCAACAAGCTATAAACAATGGAAGGGGATTTCAATACCTTCTTTACCACTTTCAAAACGTGAATTTGACACTATGTACATAATACTTGTTGCTCTACCAGTCTCCTGTTTCCACTATACAGCCTTTAGCAATGTATACACATTATCATACTTGAGTGCTGTTTGTTACAAATAGCACCCGGTTAAAAAAAGTACCTCCAAAACTCCACCACTTGCTACAATTTTAAGTAGCCATAAATAAACAAAAAGTTCATATTATACAACATAACTTACTTGGAATGTAGAAAAAAAGAAAAGCATTAGTAGCTATGTTCACTTACTGAGTTTGATTAGATCATGATAAACTAACGCATGGACTAGTGCATCCGTGTGATGTGAAGGTCACATTTTTCTAGTCATTCAACCAAACTGCCTATACATATGACCACAAGCACTCCATAGATTCACTTAGATCAACACTTACTGTTTGCTGTAGCTAGCTACCAAGTAACTTCATAGTATTTCCTAAGTAAAAAATTAAACAGCCACTGGCCAATAGACATGTAGTGTTATAATTATGACAATTGCTGAACAAGCAGCAGTATTATATAATTAATTATTTTTCAATATCTTAGTACAGTGTATAATGGACCATTTCATTCTATAGCTACAGCTTAATGTGCCGTTCACAGCTCAGCAGCATGTAGAAATGTTATTTGTGTGTGAATACCATTCATACGTAAGGTCTTGATAAAGTATGAATGATGTTCACACTGTTGATACCTCATAGATGATCCTGTATCTGTACAAAGATTAGACCAAGAGACATTCCCTGTGATTCTGTATTAGCTTAAAGCATTTTGCTTCTTACAGTCTCCCTTGCATACAAGACTTGGATTCAATTTCATACATTGTAAGTTGCACATCAGGTTCTTCCAATCAGGCAGCATATTCTGGTGTTAATGAGGACTCTGTGTAACTTCAAGTGAAGTGTCCACTAGGAAAGTTTCTTTGTTATTTAAAATGGGACATATTGTACAATTTTCTACTATTGCACCTTGATAAATTTGGAGTTTTAATTGGCATCTAGCCCAATAGTATTACCAACTCCTGTTTTTTCCCCGCACCATAACGGAAAAGATTTCTGAAATTGATGGCGGTGTCACACTTTGGATGGTCCCCCGCTATATGTGGTCTTCCCTTCCCCCAGACCAAACAAGACAGAACAAGGCTGCCATGCATGATCCCCTGTGTCAACTTCGGATTTGATATTTTTCGTGTATTGAAGTAATGAGCTCAGATAGTGAAGAAATATAGTTGATAGCTTTTAGGGTGTTTATCCTGAAGGCTGTACTAAATTAGAAAAGAGTAATAAAATAAGCCAGCACATGGAGTGGGACGATGCAAGACGAAAGTGAGCTATTTTGGTCCCATAATTTAGTGCTAACAAATTGGTATTGTTGCTAGACTGTGCTTATGAGTAGGAGATTGGTGGTTGCATGCTACCAAAAGGATTACTTTTAAGGCATGCTTGAAAAGGTAGTAATTTCACAGCTTTCTCAACTACCTACACTTCAACTTTTATTTAAAAAGGAAGAAGAGTTTTTCTGCAAGCTGCATATGTCATACCCTAAGTGATGGATATTGAAGGTGACAATGTTTTACCGTGGGATAATTATCACAAGGAGCACTTCAAAGAAAGATTTTTTGAGAAAGAAATGAGCACATGGCAAATTGTATCCAAAATGGTTTGGTCTGCACAAAATCACGAAGTTTTCATATTATTCATATTATATGTAATAGCATTAGACAAATACAATCAATGGTGTCCACGTAAAACCTTATCATCAGCTAATGAGCACTTCTTCAAAGATGTCTTCTGTCTCATCCATGTCTCTTTCTCCAGAAATTGACACATCTCTCTCTCCGAGAGAATAATTTCGAGCTCTTCTGAAGATAATTCTCCCAGACCAGCCTTATTAATTTCTCAATATCTTGAATGACCTATCTTGCTCCCTTCAAAAAAAGCCACTGATTTACCTTTCTCACCTAACTCTCTCTCTCTCTCTCTCCAGAGATAGACATTTTACTCCATCCTAAAGCATAATGTCCATCTTCATTCAACTGTCTCTCTCCAGAAAGAATCAATTTCTCCCTCCAAAAGAAGCAAATTTAAAGTGTGATGTAATTGAGGCAGAGCAGTATATTCTAAAGACTAAAAAAAGTTGACAGTACCAATTCCTAACTTTAAATTGACTAAAGCTGATTAAGAATTGTTGCTAATTTAAGGGTGTTTCTTCATGTAGTTGTACTCTCATTACATCAATTTAAGAGTTATTTATAGAGTCCAATTTCCTACATCTCAAACAGGTTTACTGTGGTCCCTCCAGTCTCCAGTATTCATCTGACCTGAAATGGATTAGAAATCCTCCCAATTTTTATTTGAGCCTGATGAATACTGAATTAGATACACAAGATACTGTTTGAGATAGACAGGTCATAAGCTGAAAGGACTATGCACATGCACACAGGCAACAATATGGTTCATCACACCAGTTATTTAGGGTGTCACAATAATTTTTGCTATTATATTAACTAATGAATGACCATGAGTAAAACACTAATTTTGTTTAACTAAGTACTGCATGCTAAGGGCTATTTCATTCTAGCTGCATTATCATATAGACATTTAGTGTAAAATTTAATGAAAATGATAAAATATTCTATAGAATTACACACAGTATTCTATTATTGTCCAAGAGGCATTCAAGAGATATGTGATACAAGTTGATTATAATTGTTATTCTTTGCAATGTGTCATTGATGACTTCATATCAGAATAATGGATCCGCTCATATGATATTCAAGTGGTACCTCGGAAGCTCTAAAACATAAAACATATGTTCGGGCCAGCCCTCACTAAAGTGGTTGTTAAGGCAACTTCCCAGAACTTTGTTATGAACTAGAGCTGGATTCATAGCATGTATGTGTGTGACTGCATAAATTAATATTTTATTTTGACCGTCATTTCATATACACTCTATACACTCCCCAGTATGTGAGGTTACCTCTATATTATATCAATTTAGTCACACCTTTCATTCGCTAACTAATCATCTCGTCTCATTTAATTCTCTCATTAATTAGTACCAGTTTTTCCTCATAGATAGCTCTCTCAACCCTTCAGCCAGTTATTCTTGCAAGAAGTTTGAAGTTAAAGTGTTAAGTCTCTTTAGACTTCTAAAATCATAGCTACTCCTCTTGTCCTCTTGTAGGGGGATCAAGAGTGAGGACCTTACAAACCCTCTCCATAGCGGTTGCCGCCCCAACCTATCATTTGAAACATCATAAATGATGCAAACTATCCTGTTTCTTGTGAATAAATGCATACACATTAATCTGTACACTAGCTATAGAATTACTGTGAGATAGTATAACAGCATACAAGTGACTGCAACTACTTTATTAAAATAGAAAATAGAACAGGACTGCAAAGGACTAGAAAATGAAATCAACTATATTCTATATACTCCAAGACACAACAAGAGAGTAGAAGACACAAGAACAGACTAAAGAGACTAGGAGAGAACAAAGAGACTAGAAGAGATCGAAAAGGCTAGAAGGGACTAAAGAGACTAGAAGAGACTAAAGAGACTAAAAAGACTAGTTATTCAAATTGAGCTAGTGAACTATATTCTATAAATAACTCCTACAATAATGTTATGAGAGTACAAATGACATAAAAAAACAACCAATTTAAGTCACTTTTTGGTTGGCTATTTGATGATCTCATCAGCAGACCCTTAAGAATTAGTGCTTAGATTACTGGATTTCAGGATGTAATTTGTGGAGTGGCTTTATCATTTATTGTGGAGTCAGTTGAATCTGTTCAAATTGTAAATAATCGGAATGGACACTGGCTTACAGTATCCACTAATGAACGTCTGCCTTTAACAGCTAATGCTACATACAATAGCATGTATTATTATGTAGGAAAGCATCGAAAAGCTAAGTGCTTCCTTGCTACACAGTGAATTTCTTAAAATTTATTTAAATTTTATGGAAACACAAATTCAGGCTGGTGAATATGATTGTGGGCTCTATGCCATAGCTAATGTGACTGCACTTGTGCATGGAAGACCCTTGAAAGATATTTTACAAGTACAAGATATTTTTTAAGTAAAAGATATTTTATGAGTAAAAGAAGATGAGATTGTACTTATTTCAATGTCTAGAAAGGATACATTTCACCTTTTCCTAAGAGGAGAGCTCTAAAGAAAACATCAGAAACATAAAATTTTGATGGTCAGAGCATTTGCAGACTACCAGAAGGGGCACTGCTACATGAAGAACGGGGAGACCATACCTCAATTGATACCACATTAATTCATGCCTGAAAGTTTCAAAGGCAGATCTATTGGGAATGTTGTGCCTGCAGTGCACAAAAATAAAGAGAAACTATGATGATGTTTGTTTATTGTTGTTTATATTTTTGTTGTTGTTGTTTTTGCTTTTGCTACTGCAATTTTAAATTAAAGTTCAATATTTGTGGTATTGACAAATTCAATGTATCAAAAATCTAGATTTAACTAATATTTACACTATACAACCTCATAATCCAGAAAACTAATATTTGTTGCTGACTAAATCTTTTCAAAATAATTTTCATTGGGTTCCTGAGGTGCTGGTGACATAAAATTAATGAATTGATTGACTGAGGTAGCTACTTGTAGCTAATAGTTTGAAGAAAGACATCCACTTCTTAGGATATCATGAACAAGTAGCTAAAGATGGTCTCAATGTTGAAGTGGAGAAGCAGATGTGAACAGTTAATTAATAAATATCCAGTGTATTATCTTGTCCATCCCACATGTCAATAAATAGTTCCATGACTATACAGGAAGCCATTCATTAATGGGAACAAACTTGAATGACAAGTCAGCAAAAAAAGCCGAAGAGTTCCAACCATTACATACAAACATCCAACATGATTGCACCCTGCATAGCTATGCTTGTAGACAAGGTGAAACATCAGTTGTTTAAAAGAAGCAATTAATAGTGCATGTGATAAAAGAAATGATGCTCATCTGGCAAATTAGATGGCATTTTGGCAAGAGTTTAAACTTGCATGCAGCAAATGTGAGGTGTCACATTGATTGTTAGGCTTCTTTTTAGGCAAAAAAAAGCAATTCAGCAGCTATGCTTCAAGAATCTTGCTTTGATTCAATTGTTAGCTACAATAGTGTTGATGTAAATAGTTCAATATATAGCTATACTTATTGGACAGAATGATGTTCATTTCTAAGTTTTATTTTAATAGCATTAGCTACATCTAGATAAAAAAAACTGAAAGGTCTTTACTAGTGGAACTTATAGTGAGGCAATATTTTATATTTCCTCAAGTACAAAACTTTTCCACATAATAAACAAGGTTTCAAAGCAGAATTTTAAACTTTTTTACACTCCAAGCACAGTGACATTCAAATACTATGATACTAGAAAACCATTATCGTGAATTCTTTCAAATTGCTGACTGTCTGAGTTTCAGATCAGCAACTAGCTAGTTAAAACTTCATGATTTTAAGAGTTGTTGCAGAAGTAATGGTACCAGTAGAATCGACTTTAATATAGAAAAGTTAAAGAATTCTGAATTTGGATTAACTAAGTAACTTCTTTCAATGATTCAGTCACTCAGGGGCTGAAATAATTATATTAATAGCAAATTTTCTCATTCTAACAGCCAAATTTTACTGAAAGCCAGGAAGATTTATCACCAGCTCCTACGAAACTCCCCCTTATTGACACTGTAACAATAACTACTGTTGAAGCTGTAACTAAGTTTCTTAGTGAGGATAAGGCAAATGATTTAAGGGGTAGAGTTAGTGGTTCTCTTATTTCTGCAGTTGTGGCCTACTTGTACCTTCTTTGAGGAAGAAGCTTTAAACTCAGCTCCAGCTACACCTGTATTTTGGAATTAGATATGTAGATGACACCTTTGCATAGTTATGAAAGGAACTGAAAAACATTGGTTGGACCATTTAAACTCTGTAAGACCTCCTATAAAATTCACCATGTAATTAGAGGAAGATAGTAAGCTACCTTTTCTGGATTGCTTATTAAAGAGAGAGAGAGAGTGATGGTATGCTTACATCCACTGTGTACAGAAAACCTACACACACAGATAGATACCTTCACTGTAGGTCTCATCATCCTAACCATGTAAAGACAGGAGTAGTGAGGTGCTTGTATCAGAGAGTTAGGAGGGTAACCAATATGAGTAAAAACTTGAAGGAAGAAGAGAAACACCTACACAAAGTGCTTCAAAGTAATGGTTATGCCAACACAACCATTAAGGCAGGCTCTAAAGAGTTACCTTCTAGAGATCACACAGATACTGAGCAAGAGAAAGGTTTGATTCGTTCTATTCCATACATAGCAGGATTGAGTGAGAGTATTCAAGAGAGTGGTGTGGAGACTTTGACATCAAAACAGCATTTAAGTCGGGTAAGACAGTGAGATCACATCTTACTAAAGTTAAAGATACTATACCCATTACCACAGAGTCATCCTTAGTGTACAATATACCCTGCAGTTGTGGTAAAGTATACATAGGTGAAACAACTAGAAGGTTTAAGCAGAGAGTAAAAGAACATCAGGATGCTTGTAAGAGAGGTGATGGGAAGGATTCAACCATTGCTGAACATACTTGGCAGCAACATCACCCAGGTAAGAGTTGTAGACAGAGCCAGTAAGAATCGTGAGTTGAAGATCAAGGAAGCTCTACACATACAGATGACACCAGACAACAACAACAAAAGTTTAACAGAGACATAGGTTTAGAGCTTCTAGGATCCTGGCTGTTCATGTTGCGTGCAAATTACCCTCCAGGATATAATAAACAGTAAGCATGCATTCAGAAATCTTGCTTTTTACATTGTGTTATAATATCACTATGGAAAGTTCGACCTCAGTTGATCTCTAAAGAGGACTTTGGCAAGAAATCGAGTTAAGTTTTAATTAACAATATTGGCTGTTAGAATGAGTGAGAAAATTTGCTATTATTATAAGTAACTTCTTTGCAGATCATGCATAGTAAACATATATGAAGTTCATCAATTTCTGGGACAAACAAATAGTAATGTACAATTCCAGAACGGGCAGTGGCAGTGTTCTTATCACAAAATATGCAGACTAAACAGTAAACTCTAGATTCTCAACTCTCCGACACATCCAATTAGATGGAGTTCACTAGTTTCCATACTATTTCTGGTTTCCATTATTGCTTTAAACAATTTCATTGTCAACTTCTTGTTGTATAATGATACTAATTTTTGGACACTTTTTATCTTCTAAACCTTCTGCAGTATGAATGATGAGACTATAAATTATGTATTTTGGCAGCAATAAGCATAATATGTCATGATTGTTAATTTGCTGAACAAAGTGAGCATCGCTTTATGTTTTCTCTTTGAGCGTATTACACAAATCAGTTTCTGAAACACACAAAGACAGGCTAGCAGTGTAACAGATAACTGGCTATGTTGATGTTCTCTTCCTCATCTAGATCAATGGCCAGTAGCTCTGCTAGTAAGCTCTCAAAGAAGAGTGCTCCCAGCACTTCTTTAATATAAGATAGCTGGTGACTAATTTAGTCACTGTAACTCTGTGATAGTGTGTCCGCGCAGAGCCCTACCACCAACTCCTTCTCCATGGATCATAGCTACTCCACAGATAACTGCAGAATCTTTATACATTAGTGGAGTCTCACTCACATGACTCTGTTGTATATAATAGTCAAGTCTACATCTCTCTCTAGTAGATCATGCAATACTTCAGCTTCATCATTATTGAGATTGATATGGATGCTCAGGTTGATCAGGTTGTTCGGGTGCAGATCTTCAGGGGACTCTTGACTACCAATGCTATCAGTGTTATTACACACATCAAATACATACTTTCCAGCATTAATTCTGGTGATTCTTTTTCACATTCTTTCAAATTATCAGTGTGTTCGTTGAATGGTGCATGTTAAGTCTCGGTATAATATTCAAGTGCTGCCATCAGTCCTCTTCCCTCTCAGTTATGGTACTTCCTACGCTATACTCCCCTGTGATAATGTAGGTGAGGTGTTTCTGGTTCTTACACTCCCACTTCTAATTCTTTATTTCTATCCTTATCTTTCCCCTCTTATCTCTTCTCACTTATCTTCCCATATTAACAACATCATCTCTCAGAACCTCTAGTTTCTCAGCCAGCTCATTCACTCACTCACTTGGTAAGTTATGCCATTTAGTGAATCATCTATCCACCCTGCATATTAAATATCCATAGGTCCACGTAATTGTCGACCATAAACTAATACACCTTCCTCAAAATGACTGTAAGGACCTGTAATGGTAGACCCATTTAAATATAACCATGCAAGCATCAGCTACTTTCCTAGTTGCAGCTGTTTTCAGATGCACAGCATCAGCCACCTGGTAGCCATGTAACATGAAGTAAGTGTGAAACACATCCCTCCCTTCCCAGGAGGTAATGGACCCACTTGTCCAATGCTGTGTCAATCATATCTGTCGGTACTCTACTTCCTGTATTCACCTTTGAGCAAGTAATACAAGATTTAACATGTAGTTCACTATCCTCTGCAATAAAATTCACTACTAACTATTGTAGTCATTTTCTTACACACAACATGCCCGCTAATTTCATGAGCTAGTTTAAAAGTCATGCTATTCTTTGACTTAGAAACTACCAATCTATTTTAAACTCATGCACCATTTGTCTGTGAAACAATGAGCCCCTTGCTCAATAGTAGTCTCTCTCCTTCCTATCAGCGCAACTACACCAGCTTCCAATCAATTCCTCACTCCCAGAACCCATTCACACTCCTCAACTAAATCACAATCCATGTACTCATTAGTAACATCTTTCTCACCTAATTCAAAAGGAGTTGGACATATATCCCGACAATCTTGAGGACTGAATCTCTATAAAGTGTTGCTAAGTGGTAATCATTGTTACTAAACAACTGCCCAAGGAGCTGTAGCCCATGGGCTTGTATGGAACTTGAGTGTAAGTAGATAAGTGTGCAAGTGAACCAAAAGGTGCATTGTCGATCAATTCCATTGCTTAGGCAGAAGACATACTATAATAATAATCTGAAACATCACATTCTGGGATTAATATTTTGGTCAATAGCAATCATAACACATTGTATGTAGTACTATAAGTACAAAATAACATTCCAATTATAATAAATTAATTTATAAGATGTGACAGCTACTAATATATGCATTATTGCCTGTGCTTTGGGGAAGTTCAATCTATAGTGGTTTAGGAATATTTTAATGTCAATCTCTGTAAAAAAAAACCAAAAAAACTAAAGAACATTAAAAAGTCTCAGCAAGTCGTAATATTTCACTACTGAAGCTGGTCAATAGCTATATCATCAATAGCACCATCACTGTGGAGCCTCTATGACACTGGTCAAAATTGGCAAAGGTTGCCTGAAGAATCGAGTAAGATCTGCTTGTCTGAAGAATCGAGTAAGGTCTGCTTGTCTGAAGAATCGAGTAAGATCTGCTTGTCTGAAGAATCGAGTAAGATCTGCTTGCCTGAAGAATCGAGTGGTCTGCTTGCCTATGAATCGAGTGAGGTCTGCTAGTCTGAAGAATCGAGTAAGATCTGCTTGCCTGAAGAATCGAGTAAGGTCTGCTTGTCTGAAGAATCGAGTGAGGTCTGCTTGTCTGAAGAATCGAGTGAGGTCTGCTTGTCTGAAGAATCGAGTGAGGTCTGCTTGTCTGAAGAATCGAGTAAGGTCTGCTTGTCTGAAGAATCGAGTAAGGTCTGCTTGTCTGAAGAATCGAGTGAGGTCTGCTTGTCTGAAGAATCGAGTGAGGTCTGCTTGTCTGAAGAATCGAGTAAGGTCTGCTTGTCTGAAGAATCGAGTAAGGTCTGCTTGTCTGAAGAATCGAGTGAGGTCTGCTT
>WLWD01001568.1_pt1 | contig 27664 bp, 7 predicted proteins | sample 6712731 | NCBI WGS metagenome assembly WLWD01 (sample SAMN12718690, study PRJNA576275) | sponge metagenome | isolation source: marine sponge | host: Mycale hentscheli | place: New Zealand: South Island, Marlborough, Capsize Point | collected 2014-11-01
ACTTGAATTTATAAGAAAATATATCATAAAATTAGAAAGGATAAATAATAAAGTATAATTAAAAAAGATTGTTGTACTAAAAGATTGGGTCAAAAAGAATGTATAAGATATATTATGTAATTTTCATTGTTTATATCAGTTTTATACAACATCAATTTTAACAGCAATTCAAGTAATAGAATCAATAATGAGTATCAATAGCAGGAATCACTTTGCATAGATCTTTTGCTATTTGATGTCAATTTAATACCAGCTAGTGAGAGCTACAGTAATGTGTAACTCTATTTTAAGTTTTCAAACTAAAATCTATTTCCTTCACAAAAATGAAATAAACACATCTAAAAACATATCTAAGGGCAAGATAATACTTACCATCTTCAGCTGTTCTTATCATTTCACTTGAATTGGAGAAAGGTCCAGTACCCACACTGTTGACTCCAACTACAGTGAATGTGTACTGAGTGAAGGGCTTGAGGCCAGTAATTAGATGAGTGGTAGTACTAGATGGAGTAGTGATTGTTATGTCTCTATTAGTTCCTTCTCCATACTGAATTATGTAACTAGTGATGACTCCATTTCTGTCTAAACAATCTATCTCTCTCCATTACCTGGAACACACAGGGGTTGGAAAAGAATAGGAAGAGTGTCCTGAGGTGGTGGACTAAGTTTTTTTGTTGATCTTGGCGATTTATACTACTATATATCGGAGAGGAGTAGCTATCGTTGCTTAAGTTTGTTTTTTTTGTAAGAACAGATTATGTATTTAACATGAGCAATGAAGCTAATTACTTTATGAAAATTTCTTTCATGATAAGGTTTATGAAGTTGAGTAACTAACATTAAATGAAGACTCAATCATTTTATTATTTTTATTTTATTTTTATAATTTGTTTGCAAAGCAAAACAGGAAATACCAGGCTAATATAAAGGATTTCCAGAAGCAGAAGGATAAAAGGAAGTGACTAAAAAGTGTATGATAAAAAGACAATACAATGCAACATTATCTGAAAATCAGTTTTTTTAGAGAACTCTTGAACGCAGACTCTGAGGGAAGGGATACTATGTGATCAGGGACTCTGTTCCACTCATCAATAACTGCATATTTGAAAGAGTGTTTGTGGTGAAGAGTTCTGATGTAAGGACGATAAATGGGAAGAGAATTAAAATGAGAAGAGCAGGGGTGGGGTGAATCCGGAAAAATGAAGGAGAAATGATAGATGATCCTCATCTAGATGACACAGGTATAAGATTGATAATTCTGTATCTACAATTATGTACTTAACAGCAAGTTAACCTTGGATTCTGTCACAATTTATTGAAGACAAAAGCTTGAAATATTACTTCCATAGCCATAGCAATCTCCACATGATTCTAGGTCAAATTACTCAGAGCATTATTCATTTCTTAATATTTTATTGATTGGCTAATGGATCAAAGTCCAAATCCAATAAGTCCAACGAATTATAGAAGATGTGGAAAGCAAAGGAGAATTGTATGAAACACTCATGATCAGAGTCACTTTGGAGTGGCTACACAAAACAGATGGCATTGTGCCAAGAAATACTACAGGCCTGCAATTTTTTTTAGAAATTAGATAATGTGAAATAATGTGAAAATATATGCGTACGAAGCCGTATATTTAATTCAATTGTGATAGGGAAACTTGGTGCCTTCAGCGAATTCCTACAATAATTTCTGCATCACATACCTACTGATAGGAGTCACTTTCTGTATTATTTAAAATAATAATTAACATTATTACATTAAAAGTATGGTCTATTATTTAAGTAAATAGAAACAGACTGTAATGATCTACATGTAATAGTTAGAGCATAAGTGCTTAGGTACTGGTGGATTTAGTGCACTGAAGCCCAAGGGCCGAGGGCTTTTTGCACTAAATTCACCAGTACCTAAGCTCTAACTATTTTAGATCCCGTTTACCCATGCCAAGTTTCCACTAGCAACTTTGTTTATCAGCATTTTCGCAGGAATGGCCATGTCCCACTGAATTTCTGGCTCAAAATTAAAATTCAATTAAAATTCAATTGAAGCACACTGGCAAGTTTACTGGCAAGTTTACTTAGCATTGTAGCTGCCAGCTGTTATCTCCAGATCTAACTCTACCAAGGGCTGCTCTGGCAGCTAGCTACGGTAAATTCCTGGGAGAGTCAGCAGGAGAGTTATCAACTAGGGCTGGTCCCATATAGGTTGGATATGAGAGGGTAGTAGACCCTCACATATCATATCCTGGCCTCACATAACGGTCCCTTTATCCAGCCTATTCTATTAAACTAAAACTCAAAAATAGCAATACCCCAAGGGTGGTTAGTATGCACAGTTCACATACCTAAAGGCAAAAAATAGTGCACACTTACCAAGTTAGTACACTAGTAACAATATAGCAACGGGATCTAAGAAAATATAGGAAGTATTGAATTATTCCTTCTTTTAGAAACAATCAAACTTGGTATTTTTAAGATTAAAAAATGTACAACGTGTAGATGTAGATATAGCTAATAGTTCATTCTTGTCTTCTGATGGAGGGGTAAGAAAGGTAGGCTGGGGTGGGGGAAGGTGGGTGAGGACAGTTTACAATTACAAATTAAACAAAGGTATATAAGTTTTTTGCCTCAAGTAGATTCTGCTTCTTTAATTCCATGTTTTTCATTTCATGAGTGTCATATCTTTCAACTACTCAACTATAACAATAAACCCTCTCATAGCAAACTCAATGATAATTGGAACTACCATTCTTGTACCATTTGAAAGTGTACACTTTAAAGATGCCTACTTTTGAAGCAGAAGTGACATTTGCGTTAAGGATGGCATTTAACTTTGGTTGAATTAAGCTATTGGTTTCTTGAAGTATGCAGCCATTTTTAGTTCATGCAAGAAACCAATGATGGAATACATGATAATGATCGAGAGAGAGGAGAGGTAGTATTGATAGTCACCATAGATTCTGTAGAATTTTTAAGAATCTTTCTAAAATGATCTAAATCAGGAACTGTTAAAGTTGAACAGCTAGTTTGTTTGCATGGGATAAAAAATGATCACAAATTGCAATTTACAATAGACACAACAACTTAAAATAAGTTTCAACAAGGTGTGATTATCCACAAAAATAGTTTTTTTTTCTTTTGTACGCAAGTTGGTTCATTGAACTCGTATACTAATGAATGCCGTGCTTTTCGAAGCTCAACAAAGCACTAGCCCAACTACATGCATTTCCAGCAGAAAATGAGGCTATATATCGACAGTGATAGCCTTCCAACATGTGAGAAAGAAAATGGGGAGGAAGTGACACAGGATGGGGTCATTGAATATTTACTTGAACAAGAAATTTTGCAATGAGGTTGAAATCAATAAAACTAAAGCACAAGAAAAAAATTACCTATGATTGAAGAATGAATTAGATAAGAATTAACATTGGGACAGAGGTACTTTTTAGGTATGTGGGCAATGAGAGTGTGACTTTAGTGTGTTGGGCACTAGTAGCATAGCAGCACTGCAGGTAGTTGTGGTAATCTACTAATACCCACCATTGATGTCTTGATTCAATATTATCACTGTAACTGACATGAATAGAGGTGTTTTACTGGAATGACAGGATCAACAGCGATTACTAGTGAGTTGAATTCAATATAACTAAAGCACAGGAAAACTTAAAATATACCTATTATCAAAGCATGAATTCGATGTGAAGATACTGCTCAGAAGAACGAAAAGGGTGGCAAGGTTTAGCCTGTAAGCTATGACCATACTATCAGCAGTTGGTTAGGCTTATAGAAGTTTTCACGAAATGACAAAATCATCACAACAAAAACTATTTGCCAATGTCGAAATGTTCATCTAAAACAGAAGGCCTTGAAAATGCACTTGAATTTGAAACCGAAATAAAATTTAAGAACTTAGGTAGTGTTCTGATGAATAGTCGAATAAAATAACTCATGTGCTACTAAATTAAATACGTATATTATGCAATGGAACAGAAAAAACATGTATATACTGTCAATTTGTTCTTCAATTCTATTTCATTCTTGTTTCCTTTGAAGTCTTACTTGTCTTTACATCATGGCACTATGAAAAACATATAATTTTGTATCGAACTGTTTTAACCACCACTCACTCATTAAGAAATTTGAATGTGCCAGCAATGCTTAGACGTTTCAAAATTAAGTGAGGAAATTTCAGGCAATGTTCTAAAAATTAAAGGTAAAAGACAAATTAGAACTTATTTTTGATACTCCGCATTTTTAGTGTATATTCCCTTGGGCATGTTAACCCTCATGTGACATAAGTGCAAGCAAATTTGTCAGCCTCTACACATATTGTTACTTGACACAAAGTACATATGTTTGCCCTAATTTTGAATACTTTCAAGGCTATAGCTGCATTTATCCTTATTACGTGGTTGTTCACATTACTCCGTATCTAGTTAGTTGCTCTAAGCAATGTATTTTTATTTCTTCACCCATGCTATATAATAACTATAATAAATAAGAACATGCTCCAATCAGTTAGTAGCTGTAATTTACTTATATCAACCATTGATGTCTTAATTCAATAGTGAAGTATCACTGTTGGCTAAGTTTTCGGAAGAGAAATTGTGTACTTAGCATGTGATAGATGCTTCACGATAGAGGACACAGTAGGCAAGGTAGAGTGGACTGGGAAGTGCATGCATACACAATACTCGTATACATACATAATCTAGTTGCAGGAATAAGAGTGCTCTAGTTATGATGACTGCATTAAAAGTCAATACACAAATATTTAAGTTATTAAAGCTCGGTATGTTACATATGCAACTTTTGAAAACAGCCCATTAGGTGTCTCTGCACTACCAAGTTTGTTTGGCTCTACATATACTAAACAGTAAGCGTGCCCTCCAGAAATCTTGCTGTTTACTTGTGTTATTATATCACCATGGAGAGTTCAATCTCAGTTGATCCCTGAAGAGCACTTCGGCAAGAAGTCGAACTGTCGGGTTAAGTTATAATTAAAATATTGGCTGTTAAAAAGAGAAAAGTTCCTATTATTATAATTATTTCAGCCGAGAATGACTGAATCATTATCTTATGATAGATTGGAGTACTGGAAAAAGATGCTGAGGGTGCCAAAATTGATCAAGGGATACTAGAAAGACGTGAATGGCTGCCAGATAAGCATATTACTGCTAAGACAGCTAATAAAGGAAAGGTTTCTAAAGAAACAGGATCTACAAGACACCCTTTTCCTACAAACATTGTAATAATTCATGTCATTGGATATGATTGGTTCTGTGTGTCCAACAAGTTTTGGCCTCCAGTACATGACTGCTCAGTGCTCACCTGGCACTAGGGCACTTAGGTGGTGTCATGTGATCGTTGTCAGCGTCAAAACAAGCTGAAGAAGTCAGTAGGTACACTCCACCCTATTCCAGTCAAACCCAAGTTATTCTACCAAATGGGAATGGATTAATCACTTCCTGAAACCACAAGGGGTAGTAAATATATAGTTACAGTAACAGACAATTTTTCGAAGTGGGCAGAAACAGCCCCTTTTCCATCGAAGCATGCATTTGGAATCTCCAAATTCATTTATTCAGTAATTTTTTTTTTGCTATTCTTTAAATATGTTAATTAGCTACAGTTGTTTTTTTCTTCATAGGTAACGTGTCGATTTGGTTGCCCTCATATTTTTATTACTGACCAGGGAAGGGAATTTATTAATAGATTGTCCCGTGAACTCTACTCCATCACCAAAACTCACCACCGAATTACAAGTGCTTACCACCCTCAGGTAAATCTAAATGCCATAAGTTGTAATTTAACAGCTGCATTTGTCATAATAAACACAGATTTCAAAATAATTTGCATTAGTCCAAAACATTACCAAACGAAAAAGTTGAGTATACTTTAATTTCAGATACATTTTAACAATCATTTTAGTTTCCATATTAAAAATCAATTTTCTTTTTATAGACCAACGGGCTAACTGAGCTCTTAAACTAATCTCTTTGTCAGTGTTTGGCAAAGCTAAGTAATGAAGAGCAAAGTGATTGGGATGACAAAATTGATTGCGTAATCATGGGGTATCGGGAATTGTTTCAAGGTTCAACAAAACATTCACCTTACTACATGCTTTTCCAGCAAGATATGGGGCTACCTATTGACAGTGATAGCCTCCAAGCATGTAAGGAAGGAAATGGTGATGAAGAGAAGCTGGATGAGGTCATGGAATCCTTACTTGAATCAAGAAAGAAAGTATTCAATGAAGTTGAGATCAATATAACTAAAGCACAGGAAAAAAAAAAAATACCTATGATCGAAAACATGAAGTGGCTACTATAAACGTAGGGACAGAGGCACTTCTGGAGAATACTGCTCAGAAGCAGAGAAAAGGTGGCACGCTTGAGCCTACATGGCTAGGACCATACATTGTCAATAGATGTATGTGTAAGGGGTTGTATGAGTTGTCAAGGAATGTTCAAGTGACACATTGAATAGTTCCAGTATTGTGTTGAATGACTCACCAGTATCCAATGATGAATGGATTATTGGAACAAACGGCTGGGATTCTTAACGGCTGATCAAGATATGTTAAAAAGAGGAGAATGGCTGACAGATAAGCATATTAATGCTGCAAGTGTGCTGATAAAGGAAGAGTTTCCCAAACAACTTGGTCTACAGGACACCCTTCTTCTACAACGTTTTGACCAATATGAATCAGAATATTGTCAGTTTGTTCAAATAGTTCATGTCAATGGCAACCATTGGCTGTGTGTCAAACAAGTTCTGTCCTGCAGGAACTGTAGACATATACGACTGCTTACCTGGCACTGGATTTTCACCATCTCTTAAAGGTGCTCACATATAGCAATGCCTGGGCGCCTTTAGTAGCGCACTCCAGCTGAATAGTAGCGCGTTATCTACCACAAAGTCACGCCCCGCTCTGTAGCTCTGTAACAAATTAGTGCCCGTGAAATGCAGCTGTGCCTCACTTACCACTATGCGGCGTACTGATAGGGCGGGGCAGAGTCAACTTACAATAAAAAATTCTCACGCTCTAAAGTAATGGATCCAGAAAAAACTTGAAAAATATACATTAGATCTTGCTAAGCAATGCTTGTTGTATCCTTATATGCTATAAGATCATTATTTTACATTTTAGTTTTAAAATAGTAATATCCTTAACTTGTCAGTTTGCCTCATTCACCCTCACCCCAACACTTATATATAATATATTTAGCATCATTAACTTCCATGTAATCTGTTGTATGACTCTGAAATCACTATGTGTGCTTTCTTATGATATTTTAAGCTTTCGCTCATGCTATTCCTAGGATTGTTTTTCTCTTCGTGTGGACATATGAAATGAAAGTAGTCATAAAAGTAGCAAATTACATGAGGTCATACATTAAAGTTCTCCCTAGCTACTGTTGAGCTATTGGTTCCCATATTTCCCGTAAATATAGGTACGGGGGTACCTATATTTCTGGAAGTACGGGTATGAGGGCACCCATTTTTTCGTAAATATAGGTACCCGGGACACCCATATTTGGGGATACCCAAATTTACTTGACACCGGTCGCCATATTCCACTAAACGGAATCCTATGGTTTAGTGAACTTTTCTTGTATAACCAATTCTTTACCCCTTTGAATTAGGTTGCATCTGAAATACCTGATTTTTAGTGGATGCAGCTATGTCATAAAAACTAATTAGTTAATTTTCTATTTAAATTAGCGGCGGCAGTAAATTATCTTGGCTAATAGTTGTTTGTCCTAGTTATAGCCCATATGCAACAGTATTGTTCTTACTTGAAAATACATTGTCCTATAGTGAAGTCACCCAAGTAAGTCTTCTTGTGTTGTGATATCCAGTTAACAAGTGTGATTAATAAAATATTTATGACTAGTGGTTTGAACTTTAATAATCAATAAAATTGTTCAGAACACAACAGTATAGGCTACAATTCACATTTAAGTTATATTTAATCATTGAGTTTAAGTTAATGTTTTAGCTATTATTAGGAAGGCTTCATGCCTTTATTAAGGTATGATGTAGTATTAGGAATGCTTCATTCATTGTGAAATATTTGGAACAGATTTTTCACTTTAGTTTTAGTCTAATTTACCTTGTAAGAAATATTTCAAATATGTGCAGAAATATCATTCGTTTTATCGTTTTTTATTTACTGCAATCAGATCGATTTATCTGTACTCTCAGTTAAAATTGGCCAAGTATGTAGCCATTGACATTATAGCTAGAATACCAAATCACTTTTTTTTAAATATTTCCTGAGCATGGTAGTCTGTAGTACAATCTAAGTGACCAATAGCTCCTGCCAAAAAGAAAATGCCCAGTTACTGAAAACAACTTAGTGGCGAGCGGGCAAACCGAGTGAGACACTATACAGTGGTGTCAAACTGAGAATCGGGGATGTTTGTTTGTATAGATGTGTGGATCTAGTATGCCATTGTGTACTTTGCCCCCCCACATTTTTGTGTTCTCTTGGTGGTCAACCCGGTCACCATATTCCACTAAACGGAATCCTATGGTTTAGTGACCTTTCCTTGTATAATCAATTCTTTACCCCTTTGAATTAGGTTGCATCTGAAATACCTGATTTTTTTTGTGGATACAGTTATGTCATAAAAACTAACTAGTTAATTTTCTATTTAAATTAGTGGCGGCAGTAAATTATCTTGGCTAATAGTTGTTTGTCATAGTTATAGCCCATATGCAGCAGTATCGTTCTTACTTGAAATACATTGTTCTATAGTGATGTGGGGGTCGTTACTTCCCACACTAGCTAGTTCTAAGATGGAAACTCGAAGGACCAGGATGTCCACTTGATCTGGCGCAAGGCTAATATCAATCGCAACCGCTTTCTCGAACTGTTTCTAACAATTTCTTGGTGGGAGTAGCTTGCAGAGTATAAGTTGAAATTTCATGATTGCATTTATTCATTCAGTGTGTTTTCTTTTTCTATTGCTTTTCTTTGTAGTGGAATGGAGTGGGTGGAGCTGCTTTCGATGTCTCTGACTTAAACTAGCTGTGAATGATGGCTCTAGAAGTGTCAACATTTGATCATGGAGTTACCTGACACTGCTGTAATGATGGCGTGGTGAGTGTTCTCTAGAGTGTGTTTGTAATATAAGGAAGTATTGGTTCCAATAGGTCTACATTGCTAGAATGTATTATCCAGGAAATCCCATCATTATTTCACTACTGCACACTAACCACTGTCACTACGATAAATTTATCTCTAGCCAACTCTCCAACACTCAGAGCAATTAGTGGCTCTGGCTAGCTTGTTGTGGTCACCTAGGACACAAGTGTTTATATGACAATAAATATACATGCAAATGCGTACGTCAAGTTATGTAATCAGATGTCAGTGTATATGAGACCAGTACTATCGCAAGATGTTGACAATCTTAGTGAGTAGTCAGTCATTCTAGGCTGAAATAATTATTGGCTGTTAGAACGAGAAATATTTGCTGTTATCTTAGTGGTTTTATCCACACTAATTAAGCCACAATTAACTACGTGATGAATGAGCAAGTTAACGGAGATGTAGCCCACCATCACATCACCCTAGCCCAGGTAAAGGTCGGCAGAGGACCTGCAAATACTGCGACCATGCGGCTAAGTGGTCACATGTGGTGTGTCAGACGTGGAGCAATGGCACCCAGGCACAAGTACATTAATCCTAATACTCCATGCTTGTAGCCTAAGCCTAGCAGCTACCTATTACTGCCTTGCCAGAATGGCTGATTCACCCGACACTATTAGCTCTCTAAGGATGACTGCTCATCAGTGGTGGTATTATTTAAATAGTATGGGGCTGGAGACATACTGTCTGTACTCTAAATAATTAGGTTGGATATATAGGATCTACACCATCAATCAGTGGTGAATGGCCGTCATTGCTACTTACAGATGTAATCAGCCGAAAACAGGAGTTCTATGGCTCGATAATACATAGGCATGCTGCCGGTTCATTTGCCTTGCTTAACTAGTGCAGTTAGGTTAAGAGTTGAACTCTAGTTCTGATGCTGTTACTCTACCCACAGTCGCTATCTTTAAATCATGAGAGCACGCTGCCAACCCTCGTTATGGTCAGGCATAGCACTGTCATGCTCGCTGCCTGTCTAGTCTTACACTATCAGGCTTACTGCATGTCTACTCTCACTCGCAGGCTTGCTATCTATCTATTCTCTCACTCTCACTTAGGCTCGCTGCCTGTCTATTCTCTTGCGCTCACTCAGGCTCGCTGCCAGTCTATTCTCTCACTATCAGGCTTGCTGCCTGTCTATTCTCACAGACACTATCAGGCTTACTGCTTATCTATTCTCTTGTGCTCACTCAGGCTTGCTGCCTATCTATTGCTGCCTATCTATTCTCACTCTCACTCAGGCTCGCTGCCTGTCTATTCTCACTCCATCAGGCTCACTGCCTATGAATCTATTCTCACTCTCACTCAGGCTCGCTGCCTGTCTATTCTCACTCCATCAGGCTCGCTGCCTGTCTATTCTCATTCTCACTCAGTCTCGCTGCCTATCTATTCTCACTCCATCAGGCTCACTGCCTATCTATTCTCACTCTCACTCAGGCTCGGTGCCTGTATATTCTCACACTATCAGGCTCACTCTCTATCTATTCTCACACTCATGTTACTGTCTATCTGTTTTCACACCCAATGCTGTTAAGGCATTCTTGCTCTTTAGCTCACCAATGTATTCGTGCGCACTCTCGGGCTCACTGCCTATCAATTCTCATACTAGCCACCTACATATCTTGTCCCACACCCAGATATCTAGTTCCAACTATCAGGTTTGCCACCTATCTCGCACTCGTGCGCTGCCTTGCCACAGCCAGACTCACCACCAATGTATTGTCATGCTTGAGTAGTATTTGTTCTTGTTCTTACCCATCCTCACACTCAGACTTGCTGCCTATCTAGTTGCACATTGTCATACTCTATCTGTGCACTCTCAGACTCGCTGCCATCCAATCTTGCACTATCAGAATTGCCTACCTAATCTTGCACTGAGGCCCAGGGCCTATCTATTTTTGCATGCACTATCAGGCTTGCTGCCTATGTTTTCTCAAGCTTTCTCCCTAGGTATTCTCAGACTCACTTTCTATGTATTCTCAGGTTCGCTGCGTATGTATTCTTAGGCTTGCTGCCTATGTATTCTCAGGCTCACTGCCTATGTATTCTCAGGCTTGCTGTCTATCTAGTCTCAGGCTCACTGCCTATGTATTCTTAGGCTCACTGCCTATGTATTCTCAGGCTCACTGCCTATGTATTCTCAGGCTTGCTGCCTATGTATTCTCAGGCTTGCTGTCTATCTAGTCTCAGGCTCACTGCCTATGTATTCTTAGGCTCACTGCCTAGGTATTCTCAGGCTTGCTATCAGAGTAGCTATCGTTGCTTAAGTTTTTTTTTTTTGTAAGAACAGATTATGTATTTAACATGAGCAATGAAGCTAATTACTTTATGAAAATTTCTTTCATGATAAGGTTTATGAAGTTGAGTAACTAACATTAAATGAAGACTCAATCATTTTATTATTTTTATTTTATTTTTATAATTTGTTTGCAAAGCAAAACAGGAAATACCAGGCTAATATAAAGGATTTCCAGAAGCAGAAGGATAAAAGGAAGTGACTAAAAAGTGTATGATAAAAAGACAATACAATGCAACATTATCTGAAAATCAGTTTTTTTAGAGAACTCTTGAACGCAGACTCTGAGGGAAGGGATACTATGTGATCAGGGACTCTGTTCCACTCATCAATAACTGCATATTTGAAAGAGTGTTTGTGGTGAAGAGTTCTGATGTAAGGACGATAAATGGGAAGAGAATTAAAATGAGAAGAGCAGGGGTGGGGTGAATCCGGAAAAATGAAGGAGAAATGATAGATGATCCTCATCTAGATGACACAGGTATAAGATTGATAATTCTGTATCTACAATTATGTACTTAACAGCAAGTTAACCTTGGATTCTGTCACAATTTATTGAAGACAAAAGCTTGAAATATTACTTCCATAGCCATAGCAATCTCCACATGATTCTAGGTCAAATTACTCAGAGCATTATTCATTTCTTAATATTTTATTGATTGGCTAATGGATCAAAGTCCAAATCCAATAAGTCCAACGAATTATAGAAGATGTGGAAAGCAAAGGAGAATTGTATGAAACACTCATGATCAGAGTCACTTTGGAGTGGCTACACAAAACAGATGGCATTGTGCCAAGAAATACTACAGGCCTGCAATTTTTTTTAGAAATTAGATAATGTGAAATAATGTGAAAATATATGCGTACGAAGCCGTATATTTAATTCAATTGTGATAGGGAAACTTGGTGCCTTCAGCGAATTCCTACAATAATTTCTGCATCACATACCTACTGATAGGAGTCACTTTCTGTATTATTTAAAATAATAATTAACATTATTACATTAAAAGTATGGTCTATTATTTAAGTAAATAGAAACAGACTGTAATGATCTACATGTAATAGTTAGAGCATAAGTGCTTAGGTACTGGTGGATTTAGTGCACTGAAGCCCAAGGGCCGAGGGCTTTTTGCACTAAATTCACCAGTACCTAAGCTCTAACTATTTTAGATCCCGTTTACCCATGCCAAGTTTCCACTAGCAACTTTGTTTATCAGCATTTTCGCAGGAATGGCCATGTCCCACTGAATTTCTGGCTCAAAATTAAAATTCAATTAAAATTCAATTGAAGCACACTGTCAAGTTTACTGGCAAGTTTACTTAGCATTGTAGCTGCCAGCTGTTATCTCCAGATCTAACTCTACCAAGGGCTGCTCTGGCAGCTAGCTACGGTAAATTCCTGGGAGAGTCAGCAGGAGAGTTATCAACTAGGGCTGGTCCCATATAGGTTGGATATGAGAGGGTAGTAGACCCTCACATATCATATCCTGGCCTCACATAACGGTCCCTTTATCCAGCCTATTCTATTAAACTAAAACTCAAAAATAGCAATACCCCAAGGGTGGTTAGTATGCACAGTTCACATACCTAAAGGCAAAAAATAGTGCACACTTACCAAGTTAGTACACTAGTAACAATATAGCAACGGGATCTAAGAAAATATAGGAAGTATTGAATTATTCCTTCTTTTAGAAACAATCAAACTTGGTATTTTTAAGATTAAAAAATGTACAACGTGTAGATGTAGATATAGCTAATAGTTCATTCTTGTCTTCTGATGGAGGGGTAAGAAAGGTAGGCTGGGGTGGGGGAAGGTGGGTGAGGACAGTTTACAATTACAAATTAAACAAAGGTATATAAGTTTTTTGCCTCAAGTAGATTCTGCTTCTTTAATTCCATGTTTTTCATTTCATGAGTGTCATATCTTTCAACTACTCAACTATAACAATAAACCCTCTCATAGCAAACTCAATGATAATTGGAACTACCATTCTTGTACCATTTGAAAGTGTACACTTTAAAGATGCCTACTTTTGAAGCAGAAGTGACATTTGCGTTAAGGATGGCATTTAACTTTGGTTGAATTAAGCTATTGGTTTCTTGAAGTATGCAGCCATTTTTAGTTCATGCAAGAAACCAATGATGGAATACATGATAATGATCGAGAGAGAGGAGAGGTAGTATTGATAGTCACCATAGATTCTGTAGAATTTTTAAGAATCTTTCTAAAATGATCTAAATCAGGAACTGTTAAAGTTGAACAGCTAGTTTGTTTGCATGGGATAAAAAATGATCACAAATTGCAATTCTATAGAGAAAAAAAACTATAAGTATTCTCTTTACCTCTTATGTTATTTACAATAGACACAACAACTTAAAATAAGTTTCAACAAGGTGTGATTATCCACAAAAATAGTTTTTTTTCTTTTGTAGGCAAGTTGGTTCATTGAACTCATATATACTAATGAATGTCGTTAGGCTACCTATTGACAGTGATAGCCTTCCAACATGTGAAAAAAATGGGGAGGAAGTGACGCAGGATGGGGTCATTGAATCTTTATTTGAACAAGAAATTTTGCAATGAGGTTTAAATCAATAAAACTAAAGCACAAGAAAAAAATTACCTATGATTGAAACATGAATTAGATAAGAATTAACATTGGGACAGAGGAACTTTTTAGGTATGTGGGCAATGAGAGTGTGACTTTAGTGTGTTGGGCACTAGTAGCATAGGCAGCACTGCAGGTAGTTGTAATTTACAAATACCCACCATTGATGTCTTGATTCAATATTATCACTGTAACTGACATGAATAGAGGTGCTTTACTGGAATGACAGGATCAACGGCGATTAGTAGTGAGTTGAATTCAATATAACTAAAGCACAGAAAAACTAAAAAATATACCCATTATCAAAGCATGAATTCGATGTGAAGATACTGCTCAGAAGAACGAAAAGGGTGGCAAGGTTTAGCCTGTAAGGCTAGGACCATACATTATCAGCAGATGTGTGGTTAGGGCTTATATAAGTTTTCAAGAAATGACAAGATCATCAAAACAAAAGCTAATATTGCATGTCTGAAATTTTATATAAAACAGAAGCTTGAAATATGCAATTGAATTTGAAACCAGAAATAAAATTTAAGAAAGTAGGTAATGTCTGATGAAGAGTAGAATAAAATACTCATGTGCTACTAAATGAAATAAGTATATATATGCAATGAAAGAAAAAAAACATGTATATAACTGTCACATGTTGTTCTTACATTCTATTTCATTCATTTTTCCTTTGAAGTATTACTTGGTCTTTACACATGGCACTATGAAAAAAATATAATTTGTATCGAAACTGTTTTACCACCCTCATCTCATTAAAGAAATTTGAATGTGCCAGCAATGCTTAGAAGTTTCAAAATTAAGTGAGGAAATTTCAGGCACTGTTCTAAAAATTAAAATGGTAAAAGAAATTTAGACTATATTTTTAATACTCCCATTTTTAGTGTATATTCATTGGGCATGTTAACCCTCAGTGTGCATAAGTGCAAGCAAATTTGTCAGCCTCTACACATATTGTTACTTGACACAAAGTACATATGTTTGCCCTAATTTTGAATACTTTCAAGGCTATAGCTGCATTTATCCTTATTACGTGGTTGTTCACATTACTCTGTATCTAGTTAGTTGCTCTAAGCAATGTATTTTTATTTCTTCACCCATGCTATATAATAACTATAATAAATAAGAACATGCTCCAATCAGTTAGTAGCTGTAATTTACTTATATCAACCATTGATGTCTTAATTCAATAGTGAAGTATCACTGTTGGCTAAGTTTTCGGAAGAGAAATTGTGTACTTAGCATGTGATAGATGCTTCACGATAGAGGACACAGTAGGCAAGGTAGAGTGGACTGGGAAGTGCATGCATACACAATACTCGTATACATACATAATCTAGTTGCAGGAATAAGAGTGCTCTAGTTATGATGACTGCATTAAAAGTCAATACACAAATATTTAAGTTATTAAAGCTCGGTATGTTACATATGCAACTTTTGAAAACAGCCCATTAGGTGTCTCTGCACTACCAAGTTTGTTTGGCTCTACATATACTAAACAGTAAGCGTGCCCTCCAGAAATCTTGCTGTTTACTTGTGTTATTATATCACCATGGAGAGTTCAATCTCAGTTGATCCCTGAAGAGCACTTCGGCAAGAAGTCGAACTGTCGGGTTAAGTTATAATTAAAATATTGGCTGTTAAAAAGAGAAAAGTTCCTATTATTATAATTATTTCAGCCGAGAATGACTGAATCATTATCTTATGATAGATTGGAGTACTGGAAAAAGATGCTGAGGGTGCCAAAATTGATCAAGGGATACTAGAAAGACGTGAATGGCTGCCAGATAAGCATATTACTGCTAAGACAGCTAATAAAGGAAAGGTTTCTAAAGAAACAGGATCTACAAGACACCCTTTTCCTACAAACATTGTAATAATTCATGTCATTGGATATGATTGGTTCTGTGTGTCCAACAAGTTTTGGCCTCCAGTACATGACTGCTCAGTGCTCACCTGGCACTAGGGCACTTAGGTGGTGTCATGTGATCGTTGTCAGCGTCAAAACAAGCTGAAGAAGTCAGTAGGTACACTCCACCCTATTCCAGTCAAACCCAAGTTATTCTACCAAATGGGAATGGATTAATCACTTCCTGAAACCACAAGGGGTAGTAAATATATAGTTACAGTAACAGACAATTTTTCGAAGTGGGCAGAAACAGCCCCTTTTCCATCGAAGCATGCATTTGGAATCTCCAAATTCATTTATTCAGTAATTTTTTTTTTGCTATTCTTTAAATATGTTAATTAGCTACAGTTGTTTTTTTCTTCATAGGTAACGTGTCGATTTGGTTGCCCTCATATTTTTATTACTGACCAGGGAAGGGAATTTATTAATAGATTGTCCCGTGAACTCTACTCCATCACCAAAACTCACCACCGAATTACAAGTGCTTACCACCCTCAGGTAAATCTAAATGCCATAAGTTGTAATTTAACAGCTGCATTTGTCATAATAAACACAGATTTCAAAATAATTTGCATTAGTCCAAAACATTACCAAACGAAAAAGTTGAGTATACTTTAATTTCAGATACATTTTAACAATCATTTTAGTTTCCATATTAAAAATCAATTTTCTTTTTATAGACCAACGGGCTAACTGAGCTCTTAAACTAATCTCTTTGTCAGTGTTTGGCAAAGCTAAGTAATGAAGAGCAAAGTGATTGGGATGACAAAATTGATTGCGTAATCATGGGGTATCGGGAATTGTTTCAAGGTTCAACAAAACATTCACCTTACTACATGCTTTTCCAGCAAGATATGGGGCTACCTATTGACAGTGATAGCCTCCAAGCATGTAAGGAAGGAAATGGTGATGAAGAGAAGCTGGATGAGGTCATGGAATCCTTACTTGAATCAAGAAAGAAAGTATTCAATGAAGTTGAGATCAATATAACTAAAGCACAGGAAAAAAAAAAAATACCTATGATCGAAAACATGAAGTGGCTACTATAAACGTAGGGACAGAGGCACTTCTGGAGAATACTGCTCAGAAGCAGAGAAAAGGTGGCACGCTTGAGCCTACATGGCTAGGACCATACATTGTCAATAGATGTATGTGTAAGGGGTTGTATGAGTTGTCAAGGAATGTTCAAGTGACACATTGAATAGTTCCAGTATTGTGTTGAATGACTCACCAGTATCCAATGATGAATGGATTATTGGAACAAACGGCTGGGATTCTTAACGGCTGATCAAGATATGTTAAAAAGAGGAGAATGGCTGACAGATAAGCATATTAATGCTGCAAGTGTGCTGATAAAGGAAGAGTTTCCCAAACAACTTGGTCTACAGGACACCCTTCTTCTACAACGTTTTGACCAATATGAATCAGAATATTGTCAGTTTGTTCAAATAGTTCATGTCAATGGCAACCATTGGCTGTGTGTCAAACAAGTTCTGTCCTGCAGGAACTGTAGACATATACGACTGCTTACCTGGCACTGGATTTTCACCATCTCTTAAAGGTGCTCACATATAGCAATGCCTGGGCGCCTTTAGTAGCGCACTCCAGCTGAATAGTAGCGCGTTATCTACCACAAAGTCACGCCCCGCTCTGTAGCTCTGTAACAAATTAGTGCCCGTGAAATGCAGCTGTGCCTCACTTACCACTATGCGGCGTACTGATAGGGCGGGGCAGAGTCAACTTACAATAAAAAATTCTCACGCTCTAAAGTAATGGATCCAGAAAAAACTTGAAAAATATACATTAGATCTTGCTAAGCAATGCTTGTTGTATCCTTATATGCTATAAGATCATTATTTTACATTTTAGTTTTAAAATAGTAATATCCTTAACTTGTCAGTTTGCCTCATTCACCCTCACCCCAACACTTATATATAATATATTTAGCATCATTAACTTCCATGTAATCTGTTGTATGACTCTGAAATCACTATGTGTGCTTTCTTATGATATTTTAAGCTTTCGCTCATGCTATTCCTAGGATTGTTTTTCTCTTCGTGTGGACATATGAAATGAAAGTAGTCATAAAAGTAGCAAATTACATGAGGTCATACATTAAAGTTCTCCCTAGCTACTGTTGAGCTATTGGTTCCCATATTTCCCGTAAATATAGGTACGGGGGTACCTATATTTCTGGAAGTACGGGTATGAGGGCACCCATTTTTTCGTAAATATAGGTACCCGGGACACCCATATTTGGGGATACCCAAATTTACTTGACACCGGTCGCCATATTCCACTAAACGGAATCCTATGGTTTAGTGAACTTTTCTTGTATAACCAATTCTTTACCCCTTTGAATTAGGTTGCATCTGAAATACCTGATTTTTAGTGGATGCAGCTATGTCATAAAAACTAATTAGTTAATTTTCTATTTAAATTAGCGGCGGCAGTAAATTATCTTGGCTAATAGTTGTTTGTCCTAGTTATAGCCCATATGCAACAGTATTGTTCTTACTTGAAAATACATTGTCCTATAGTGAAGTCACCCAAGTAAGTCTTCTTGTGTTGTGATATCCAGTTAACAAGTGTGATTAATAAAATATTTATGACTAGTGGTTTGAACTTTAATAATCAATAAAATTGTTCAGAACACAACAGTATAGGCTACAATTCACATTTAAGTTATATTTAATCATTGAGTTTAAGTTAATGTTTTAGCTATTATTAGGAAGGCTTCATGCCTTTATTAAGGTATGATGTAGTATTAGGAATGCTTCATTCATTGTGAAATATTTGGAACAGATTTTTCACTTTAGTTTTAGTCTAATTTACCTTGTAAGAAATATTTCAAATATGTGCAGAAATATCATTCGTTTTATCGTTTTTTATTTACTGCAATCAGATCGATTTATCTGTACTCTCAGTTAAAATTGGCCAAGTATGTAGCCATTGACATTATAGCTAGAATACCAAATCACTTTTTTTTAAATATTTCCTGAGCATGGTAGTCTGTAGTACAATCTAAGTGACCAATAGCTCCTGCCAAAAAGAAAATGCCCAGTTACTGAAAACAACTTAGTGGCGAGCGGGCAAACCGAGTGAGACACTATACAGTGGTGTCAAACTGAGAATCGGGGATGTTTGTTTGTATAGATGTGTGGATCTAGTATGCCATTGTGTACTTTGCCCCCCCACATTTTTGTGTTCTCTTGGTGGTCAACCCGGTCACCATATTCCACTAAACGGAATCCTATGGTTTAGTGACCTTTCCTTGTATAATCAATTCTTTACCCCTTTGAATTAGGTTGCATCTGAAATACCTGATTTTTTTTGTGGATACAGTTATGTCATAAAAACTAACTAGTTAATTTTCTATTTAAATTAGTGGCGGCAGTAAATTATCTTGGCTAATAGTTGTTTGTCATAGTTATAGCCCATATGCAGCAGTATCGTTCTTACTTGAAATACATTGTTCTATAGTGATGTGGGGGTCGTTACTTCCCACACTAGCTAGTTCTAAGATGGAAACTCGAAGGACCAGGATGTCCACTTGATCTGGCGCAAGGCTAATATCAATCGCAACCGCTTTCTCGAACTGTTTCTAACAATTTCTTGGTGGGAGTAGCTTGCAGAGTATAAGTTGAAATTTCATGATTGCATTTATTCATTCAGTGTGTTTTCTTTTTCTATTGCTTTTCTTTGTAGTGGAATGGAGTGGGTGGAGCTGCTTTCGATGTCTCTGACTTAAACTAGCTGTGAATGATGGCTCTAGAAGTGTCAACATTTGATCATGGAGTTACCTGACACTGCTGTAATGATGGCGTGGTGAGTGTTCTCTAGAGTGTGTTTGTAATATAAGGAAGTATTGGTTCCAATAGGTCTACATTGCTAGAATGTATTATCCAGGAAATCCCATCATTATTTCACTACTGCACACTAACCACTGTCACTACGATAAATTTATCTCTAGCCAACTCTCCAACACTCAGAGCAATTAGTGGCTCTGGCTAGCTTGTTGTGGTCACCTAGGACACAAGTGTTTATATGACAATAAATATACATGCAAATGCGTACGTCAAGTTATGTAATCAGATGTCAGTGTATATGAGACCAGTACTATCGCAAGATGTTGACAATCTTAGTGAGTAGTCAGTCATTCTAGGCTGAAATAATTATTGGCTGTTAGAACGAGAAATATTTGCTGTTATCTTAGTGGTTTTATCCACACTAATTAAGCCACAATTAACTACGTGATGAATGAGCAAGTTAACGGAGATGTAGCCCACCATCACATCACCCTAGCCCAGGTAAAGGTCGGCAGAGGACCTGCAAATACTGCGACCATGCGGCTAAGTGGTCACATGTGGTGTGTCAGACGTGGAGCAATGGCACCCAGGCACAAGTACATTAATCCTAATACTCCATGCTTGTAGCCTAAGCCTAGCAGCTACCTATTACTGCCTTGCCAGAATGGCTGATTCACCCGACACTATTAGCTCTCTAAGGATGACTGCTCATCAGTGGTGGTATTATTTAAATAGTATGGGGCTGGAGACATACTGTCTGTACTCTAAATAATTAGGTTGGATATATAGGATCTACACCATCAATCAGTGGTGAATGGCCGTCATTGCTACTTACAGATGTAATCAGCCGAAAACAGGAGTTCTATGGCTCGATAATACATAGGCATGCTGCCGGTTCATTTGCCTTGCTTAACTAGTGCAGTTAGGTTAAGAGTTGAACTCTAGTTCTGATGCTGTTACTCTACCCACAGTCGCTATCTTTAAATCATGAGAGCACGCTGCCAACCCTCGTTATGGTCAGGCATAGCACTGTCATGCTCGCTGCCTGTCTAGTCTTACACTATCAGGCTTACTGCATGTCTACTCTCACTCGCAGGCTTGCTATCTATCTATTCTCTCACTCTCACTTAGGCTCGCTGCCTGTCTATTCTCTTGCGCTCACTCAGGCTCGCTGCCAGTCTATTCTCTCACTATCAGGCTTGCTGCCTGTCTATTCTCACAGACACTATCAGGCTTACTGCTTATCTATTCTCTTGTGCTCACTCAGGCTTGCTGCCTATCTATTGCTGCCTATCTATTCTCACTCTCACTCAGGCTCGCTGCCTGTCTATTCTCACTCCATCAGGCTCACTGCCTATGAATCTATTCTCACTCTCACTCAGGCTCGCTGCCTGTCTATTCTCACTCCATCAGGCTCGCTGCCTGTCTATTCTCATTCTCACTCAGTCTCGCTGCCTATCTATTCTCACTCCATCAGGCTCACTGCCTATCTATTCTCACTCTCACTCAGGCTCGGTGCCTGTATATTCTCACACTATCAGGCTCACTCTCTATCTATTCTCACACTCATGTTACTGTCTATCTGTTTTCACACCCAATGCTGTTAAGGCATTCTTGCTCTTTAGCTCACCAATGTATTCGTGCGCACTCTCGGGCTCACTGCCTATCAATTCTCATACTAGCCACCTACATATCTTGTCCCACACCCAGATATCTAGTTCCAACTATCAGGTTTGCCACCTATCTCGCACTCGTGCGCTGCCTTGCCACAGCCAGACTCACCACCAATGTATTGTCATGCTTGAGTAGTATTTGTTCTTGTTCTTACCCATCCTCACACTCAGACTTGCTGCCTATCTAGTTGCACATTGTCATACTCTATCTGTGCACTCTCAGACTCGCTGCCATCCAATCTTGCACTATCAGAATTGCCTACCTAATCTTGCACTGAGGCCCAGGGCCTATCTATTTTTGCATGCACTATCAGGCTTGCTGCCTATGTTTTCTCAAGCTTTCTCCCTAGGTATTCTCAGACTCACTTTCTATGTATTCTCAGGTTCGCTGCGTATGTATTCTTAGGCTTGCTGCCTATGTATTCTCAGGCTCACTGCCTATGTATTCTCAGGCTTGCTGTCTATCTAGTCTCAGGCTCACTGCCTATGTATTCTTAGGCTCACTGCCTATGTATTCTCAGGCTCACTGCCTATGTATTCTCAGGCTTGCTGCCTATGTATTCTCAGGCTTGCTGTCTATCTAGTCTCAGGCTCACTGCCTATGTATTCTTAGGCTCACTGCCTAGGTATTCTCAGGCTTGCTATCAGAGTAGCTATCGTTGCTTAAGTTTTTTTTTTTTGTAAGAACAGATTATGTATTTAACATGAGCAATGAAGCTAATTACTTTATGAAAATTTCTTTCATGATAAGGTTTATGAAGTTGAGTAACTAACATTAAATGAAGACTCAATCATTTTATTATTTTTATTTTATTTTTATAATTTGTTTGCAAAGCAAAACAGGAAATACCAGGCTAATATAAAGGATTTCCAGAAGCAGAAGGATAAAAGGAAGTGACTAAAAAGTGTATGATAAAAAGACAATACAATGCAACATTATCTGAAAATCAGTTTTTTTAGAGAACTCTTGAACGCAGACTCTGAGGGAAGGGATACTATGTGATCAGGGACTCTGTTCCACTCATCAATAACTGCATATTTGAAAGAGTGTTTGTGGTGAAGAGTTCTGATGTAAGGACGATAAATGGGAAGAGAATTAAAATGAGAAGAGCAGGGGTGGGGTGAATCCGGAAAAATGAAGGAGAAATGATAGATGATCCTCATCTAGATGACACAGGTATAAGATTGATAATTCTGTATCTACAATTATGTACTTAACAGCAAGTTAACCTTGGATTCTGTCACAATTTATTGAAGACAAAAGCTTGAAATATTACTTCCATAGCCATAGCAATCTCCACATGATTCTAGGTCAAATTACTCAGAGCATTATTCATTTCTTAATATTTTATTGATTGGCTAATGGATCAAAGTCCAAATCCAATAAGTCCAACGAATTATAGAAGATGTGGAAAGCAAAGGAGAATTGTATGAAACACTCATGATCAGAGTCACTTTGGAGTGGCTACACAAAACAGATGGCATTGTGCCAAGAAATACTACAGGCCTGCAATTTTTTTTAGAAATTAGATAATGTGAAATAATGTGAAAATATATGCGTACGAAGCCGTATATTTAATTCAATTGTGATAGGGAAACTTGGTGCCTTCAGCGAATTCCTACAATAATTTCTGCATCACATACCTACTGATAGGAGTCACTTTCTGTATTATTTAAAATAATAATTAACATTATTACATTAAAAGTATGGTCTATTATTTAAGTAAATAGAAACAGACTGTAATGATCTACATGTAATAGTTAGAGCATAAGTGCTTAGGTACTGGTGGATTTAGTGCACTGAAGCCCAAGGGCCGAGGGCTTTTTGCACTAAATTCACCAGTACCTAAGCTCTAACTATTTTAGATCCCGTTTACCCATGCCAAGTTTCCACTAGCAACTTTGTTTATCAGCATTTTCGCAGGAATGGCCATGTCCCACTGAATTTCTGGCTCAAAATTAAAATTCAATTAAAATTCAATTGAAGCACACTGTCAAGTTTACTGGCAAGTTTACTTAGCATTGTAGCTGCCAGCTGTTATCTCCAGATCTAACTCTACCAAGGGCTGCTCTGGCAGCTAGCTACGGTAAATTCCTGGGAGAGTCAGCAGGAGAGTTATCAACTAGGGCTGGTCCCATATAGGTTGGATATGAGAGGGTAGTAGACCCTCACATATCATATCCTGGCCTCACATAACGGTCCCTTTATCCAGCCTATTCTATTAAACTAAAACTCAAAAATAGCAATACCCCAAGGGTGGTTAGTATGCACAGTTCACATACCTAAAGGCAAAAAATAGTGCACACTTACCAAGTTAGTACACTAGTAACAATATAGCAACGGGATCTAAGAAAATATAGGAAGTATTGAATTATTCCTTCTTTTAGAAACAATCAAACTTGGTATTTTTAAGATTAAAAAATGTACAACGTGTAGATGTAGATATAGCTAATAGTTCATTCTTGTCTTCTGATGGAGGGGTAAGAAAGGTAGGCTGGGGTGGGGGAAGGTGGGTGAGGACAGTTTACAATTACAAATTAAACAAAGGTATATAAGTTTTTTGCCTCAAGTAGATTCTGCTTCTTTAATTCCATGTTTTTCATTTCATGAGTGTCATATCTTTCAACTACTCAACTATAACAATAAACCCTCTCATAGCAAACTCAATGATAATTGGAACTACCATTCTTGTACCATTTGAAAGTGTACACTTTAAAGATGCCTACTTTTGAAGCAGAAGTGACATTTGCGTTAAGGATGGCATTTAACTTTGGTTGAATTAAGCTATTGGTTTCTTGAAGTATGCAGCCATTTTTAGTTCATGCAAGAAACCAATGATGGAATACATGATAATGATCGAGAGAGAGGAGAGGTAGTATTGATAGTCACCATAGATTCTGTAGAATTTTTAAGAATCTTTCTAAAATGATCTAAATCAGGAACTGTTAAAGTTGAACAGCTAGTTTGTTTGCATGGGATAAAAAATGATCACAAATTGCAATTCTATAGAGAAAAAAAACTATAAGTATTCTCTTTACCTCTTATGTTATTTACAATAGACACAACAACTTAAAATAAGTTTCAACAAGGTGTGATTATCCACAAAAATAGTTTTTTTTCTTTTGTAGGCAAGTTGGTTCATTGAACTCATATATACTAATGAATGTCGTTAGGCTACCTATTGACAGTGATAGCCTTCCAACATGTGAAAAAAATGGGGAGGAAGTGACGCAGGATGGGGTCATTGAATCTTTATTTGAACAAGAAATTTTGCAATGAGGTTTAAATCAATAAAACTAAAGCACAAGAAAAAAATTACCTATGATTGAAACATGAATTAGATAAGAATTAACATTGGGACAGAGGAACTTTTTAGGTATGTGGGCAATGAGAGTGTGACTTTAGTGTGTTGGGCACTAGTAGCATAGGCAGCACTGCAGGTAGTTGTAATTTACAAATACCCACCATTGATGTCTTGATTCAATATTATCACTGTAACTGACATGAATAGAGGTGCTTTACTGGAATGACAGGATCAACGGCGATTAGTAGTGAGTTGAATTCAATATAACTAAAGCACAGAAAAACTAAAAAATATACCCATTATCAAAGCATGAATTCGATGTGAAGATACTGCTCAGAAGAACGAAAAGGGTGGCAAGGTTTAGCCTGTAAGGCTAGGACCATACATTATCAGCAGATGTGTGGTTAGGGCTTATATAAGTTTTCAAGAAATGACAAGATCATCAAAACAAAAGCTAATATTGCATGTCTGAAATTTTATATAAAACAGAAGCTTGAAATATGCAATTGAATTTGAAACCAGAAATAAAATTTAAGAAAGTAGGTAATGTCTGATGAAGAGTAGAATAAAATACTCATGTGCTACTAAATGAAATAAGTATATATATGCAATGAAAGAAAAAAAACATGTATATAACTGTCACATGTTGTTCTTACATTCTATTTCATTCATTTTTCCTTTGAAGTATTACTTGGTCTTTACACATGGCACTATGAAAAAAATATAATTTGTATCGAAACTGTTTTACCACCCTCATCTCATTAAAGAAATTTGAATGTGCCAGCAATGCTTAGAAGTTTCAAAATTAAGTGAGGAAATTTCAGGCACTGTTCTAAAAATTAAAATGGTAAAAGAAATTTAGACTATATTTTTAATACTCCCATTTTTAGTGTATATTCATTGGGCATGTTAACCCTCAGTGTGCATAAGTGCAAGCAAATTTGTCAGCCTCTACACATATTGTTACTTGACACAAAGTACATATGTTTGCCCTAATTTTGAATACTTTCAAGGCTATAGCTGCATTTATCCTTATTACGTGGTTGTTCACATTACTCTGTATCTAGTTAGTTGCTCTAAGCAATGTATTTTTATTTCTTCACCCATGCTATATAATAACTATAATAAATAAGAACATGCTCCAATCAGTTAGTAGCTGTAATTTACTTATATCAACCATTGATGTCTTAATTCAATAGTGAAGTATCACTGTTGGCTAAGTTTTCGGAAGAGAAATTGTGTACTTAGCATGTGATAGATGCTTCACGATAGAGGACACAGTAGGCAAGGTAGAGTGGACTGGGAAGTGCATGCATACACAATACTCGTATACATACATAATCTAGTTGCAGGAATAAGAGTGCTCTAGTTATGATGACTGCATTAAAAGTCAATACACAAATATTTAAGTTATTAAAGCTCGGTATGTTACATATGCAACTTTTGAAAACAGCCCATTAGGTGTCTCTGCACTACCAAGTTTGTTTGGCTCTACATATACTAAACAGTAAGCGTGCCCTCCAGAAATCTTGCTGTTTACTTGTGTTATTATATCACCATGGAGAGTTCAATCTCAGTTGATCCCTGAAGAGCACTTCGGCAAGAAGTCGAACTGTCGGGTTAAGTTATAATTAAAATATTGGCTGTTAAAAAGAGAAAAGTTCCTATTATTATAATTATTTCAGCCGAGAATGACTGAATCATTATCTTATGATAGATTGGAGTACTGGAAAAAGATGCTGAGGGTGCCAAAATTGATCAAGGGATACTAGAAAGACGTGAATGGCTGCCAGATAAGCATATTACTGCTAAGACAGCTAATAAAGGAAAGGTTTCTAAAGAAACAGGATCTACAAGACACCCTTTTCCTACAAACATTGTAATAATTCATGTCATTGGATATGATTGGTTCTGTGTGTCCAACAAGTTTTGGCCTCCAGTACATGACTGCTCAGTGCTCACCTGGCACTAGGGCACTTAGGTGGTGTCATGTGATCGTTGTCAGCGTCAAAACAAGCTGAAGAAGTCAGTAGGTACACTCCACCCTATTCCAGTCAAACCCAAGTTATTCTACCAAATGGGAATGGATTAATCACTTCCTGAAACCACAAGGGGTAGTAAATATATAGTTACAGTAACAGACAATTTTTCGAAGTGGGCAGAAACAGCCCCTTTTCCATCGAAGCATGCATTTGGAATCTCCAAATTCATTTATTCAGTAATTTTTTTTTTGCTATTCTTTAAATATGTTAATTAGCTACAGTTGTTTTTTTCTTCATAGGTAACGTGTCGATTTGGTTGCCCTCATATTTTTATTACTGACCAGGGAAGGGAATTTATTAATAGATTGTCCCGTGAACTCTACTCCATCACCAAAACTCACCACCGAATTACAAGTGCTTACCACCCTCAGGTAAATCTAAATGCCATAAGTTGTAATTTAACAGCTGCATTTGTCATAATAAACACAGATTTCAAAATAATTTGCATTAGTCCAAAACATTACCAAACGAAAAAGTTGAGTATACTTTAATTTCAGATACATTTTAACAATCATTTTAGTTTCCATATTAAAAATCAATTTTCTTTTTATAGACCAACGGGCTAACTGAGCTCTTAAACTAATCTCTTTGTCAGTGTTTGGCAAAGCTAAGTAATGAAGAGCAAAGTGATTGGGATGACAAAATTGATTGCGTAATCATGGGGTATCGGGAATTGTTTCAAGGTTCAACAAAACATTCACCTTACTACATGCTTTTCCAGCAAGATATGGGGCTACCTATTGACAGTGATAGCCTCCAAGCATGTAAGGAAGGAAATGGTGATGAAGAGAAGCTGGATGAGGTCATGGAATCCTTACTTGAATCAAGAAAGAAAGTATTCAATGAA
>WLWD01004119.1_pt1:10000-15000 | contig 27663 bp, 13 predicted proteins | sample 6712731 | NCBI WGS metagenome assembly WLWD01 (sample SAMN12718690, study PRJNA576275) | sponge metagenome | isolation source: marine sponge | host: Mycale hentscheli | place: New Zealand: South Island, Marlborough, Capsize Point | collected 2014-11-01
CTAGCTGGCGCTACGTAGTGATTTCATACAAGAAATCTTTACTTCAAACTATGGCGGGTTTCAATTTGCTATCCAATATTACTGTTTTTATTCACGTCACCACACACTAGAAATTATAAGATGAGATAACATAACAGTAGCTCTATTTAGGATCAGTATCCAAAGAATATAAATTATTATATACAGTTTATACACGTTTAGATGCAATCACTAATCACTAAAATAGGACTTTCTCCCATTCCTTTTTAAATTTACAACTTCTCAAATATGCTGAAGAGTACACACCAAACACTAATGAATTTGATGAGTTAGAAAGCCTGTTGAAAGAAATTTTAAAGTAAGTTTAACGTCTCCCTCACAAACATGCAGTTTACAAGATTATACATAAATAGCTACGTAAATACGATCAATAAATACGTAAAGAGAATGAAAGTGGTTCGCTCACCTATGCAGCCAACAAAATTCGCAATAGAATACATAATTCCATCAGTATCCACTGTTTTGTTGACAAATATATCTTTCCTTTCTTACAATGCTGATACTCGAGCCGATTGTTTTCAGACTAGACAGAGGAACAATGGAGCGTACGTCGTACGTTGCGCGCGTAGTCGTAGGTACGCAGGGATCGTCAGCGGAATCACTGTACGCTGTTACGTGTAACGATACGCTGACCATTGTTCATTGTCGGCGCTGTGCAGGTGAAACACATCACAGTAGTAGTTGGCATAAGGTAGTGTATCTGATTGAATATTTGAGGTTAGCAGCGGGTTATACTGTTGACTATGGTTCAATACTAATTGTTAATGCTCTTTGTATACTCTGCTTGTTTGCACAGTCTCAATGACCTGTTGAATGACCTGTTCTTACTAGCAATTGCAATAAGTATGAAATTGTTACAGACGGACGTGTAATGAATGAGTATTGTGGAAAGAGTGCCAAGGAAGGAGATGAATATATTTGTAATTATCTGTTCTGCTCCAGTGCTGTACCGTACAAGTGATAAGGCTACGTATCAAGCAACCAGTCTTCTCACTAATAATAGAAAGTTATAACCTAAGAAACACAATAAACCTTCACTATACCATAAACAAAAATAGAAGATAAGCATTCGATCGTTCAACGTGAAATCAGACGGGTGGGTGGCCCTTAAAAGAGCCGTTTAGATTGTACCAAAGCGGTTAATTTAAATTAACCTCCGAATCCGTAGAGGGTACGTCCCTGTCTCTTGAGGGCGTACACAACGTCCATAGCAGTGACAGTCTTCCTCTTGGCATGCTCGGTGTATGTGACAGCGTCACGGATCACGTTCTCCAAGAAAACCTTCAGTACTCCACGGGTCTCCTCGTAGATCAGACCAGAGATACGCTTGACTCCACCTCGGCGAGCAAGGCGGCGAATAGCGGGCTTTGTGATACCCTGGATGTTATCACGAAGAACCTTCCTGTGACGCTTAGCGCCACCCTTTCCAAGACCTTTTCCTCCTTTTCCACGTCCAGACATGATGCGATGCTGATGTGTGAATGAATAGCGGAGAGAGTCAGGAGGCTTCTTATATTGCAGCGGCGCGCTTGCGAAAGACGTACCCATTTAAAATGGCCGCCTGCAGCATGTTCCAGTGGCACGAACGGCACGTTTGCATTCTCACGCCAATATCTTTGAAAGCTGTGCCCCAAAGATGACTGTGTTACTTTTAGATGGTACACTAAATAATGCACAATCGTCACACAGTAAATAATACCAGAAAACAATGCAAAAAGTATGTTTTGTGGCTGGACAAAACAACTGCTACAGCGAACCCAAATCCGGCCCAAGTCTACCGCTGCCGCGCGCTTAACATGCAGAAACGGCTCGCTTGCTAGTATAAATTGATTCGTCTTCGCTCTGCCACCATTCTTACACCATGCCACCCAAAGCAGCAGCAAGCAAGGGCGCCAAGAAGGCCGCCTCCAAGGCGAAAGCACAGCGTACCGGAGACAAGAAGCGCAGGAAGAGGAGGAGGGAGAGCTACTCCATCTACATCTACAAGGTGTTGAAGCAAGTGCACCCTGACACCGGCATCAGCAGCAAAGCTATGTCTATCATGAACTCCTTTGTCAACGACATCTTCGAGCGCATCGCTGCCGAGGCTTCTCGTCTGGCACACTACAACAGACGCTCCACCTTGACTTCCCGCGAGATCCAGACGGCTGTCCGTCTCCTCTTGCCCGGTGAGCTCGCCAAGCACGCCGTGAGTGAGGGAACCAAGGCTGTGACCAAGTACACAAGCAGCAAGTAATCTCCGTCAAAGGCTCTTTTTAGGGCCACCCATATCTCTAAGACAATGTTTCGATCGAATGCTTACTTCGCAAGTGATTGTCAACTAAACTAAGCTAGTCATCATAGTCTAGCTAACACCACACAACACAACACAATACAAATGTGGAAAAAAAAAAATAGCCAATGTGACACACTAGAAAGTAGTACTTACACAAATACGCAGTATATGTTAGTGGGTCGGCTCAACGTTCTAAATCATCCCAAAATGTGGAGTTTGCATTCTGTAGCTACTGCTGCCGCTGCAAGAAAACAAAAAGAACACATCCTGTAGGCAACGAAACATAGATGAACATAGACATATAGTTGACATAAATAACACTTCCAACAGTACGTGATATGCAAGACATGATCTGCCTTACACACCAACACTGTGCTCCATTCCCACTGCCATGCACACACGACATGATCATACTATAACTGTTCTGATCCTACTAAAAGCTATTATATTTACAATCTTCCTTCCTACACTGGTTTCTCTTGCTGGTGTTACAGTTGACGTGCTCTGCCATTAGTCACCAGTCCAGCAATATGCCCCATCGGTAGAGGCAGTACTGGGTGCAAAACGTTCTATATAAAGGAAGTTTATGTGATTTATGGATGCAGTATGTAGCTTGGCATTTTTTCGTCAAAACAGTACATAGCAATGTGAAGTGAAGTGAGATCGAAAAGTAAGTTGGGGGGAGGCATGCAATGGTCAGTATATTGAGGTGAACATAGTGGCTTCAAAATCAGCAGGGCCGCAACCCCGTCTCGTGACGTCACGTTTCGACGAGCGGCTAAAAAGCAAGCGGCGACGGCTGCTTAACCGACAGAAACGGCACGCTTGCTGGTATAAAAGTCGCGACGACGAAAAATCGTCATCATTACCAATCATCATGTCTGGACGTGGAAAAGGAGGAAAAGCTAAGGGAAAGAGCAAGACGAGGAGCAGCCGTGCTGGACTCCAGTTCCCAGTGGGACGTATTCATCGTCATCTGAGGAAAGGCAACTACGCCGAGCGTGTGGGAGCTGGTGCTCCCGTCTACTTGGCCGCCGTCATGGAGTACCTGGCAGCTGAGGTGTTGGAACTGGCAGGAAACGCCGCTCGTGACAACAAGAAAAGCAGGATCATCCCACGTCACTTGCAGTTGGCCGTGCGCAACGACGAAGAGTTGAACAAGCTTCTGTCTGGTGTCACCATCGCCCAGGGTGGTGTGCTGCCAAACATTCAGGCTGTGCTTCTCCCCAAGAAGACCCAGAAACCAGCCAAGTAAACAGCGTACATGCTACTACCACAAACGAAAAAGGCTCTTTTTAGGGCCACACATAAAGACTATTTCAATGTGTCTGCATCGAGCAATTGAATTCTCTCTTTCTTATGGCATCGCTATTAATGTCAAGAGTAAATGTATTGTTGTCTTTATCGTCCGCCACTGCTGTGAGATAATAGTAACGTAAGCATTTCCTATTGCCTATACATGCACGAACCTTCCTTACACACATGTGCTTAGAGCATTAGCAACTGTGCCTAGACGATGCTGTCGGCATGGAGACCATACGTTCGAAACCCAATCAGGGATGAAGCTGCTATTGGCGTCGCTCACTGTGTGATTTGTCACAGCTACAAAACTGTTTTTATTGCGTGCCCAATAATTAGCGAGCGGCTGTTATCATTGGTTTTATTAAAATCTATTTGAATAATAAATCTATTTTATAAAGCGCCGAATCCACAATGCTGTTCTAGAGCGCTCTTCCATGCAATACACAAGAAATATACATTTTCACAGACAAACAAAAGTGAGTCCAACAGTGAGTCTCCTTGACAACTTGCCGAAAAACTTGCTCTACATAGAGTTCTGCTAGACAACTTTGTTGGAAATTAGATAAAGACCATTTAATGCACTCTCTTATATAGCAGGAACTACATTGTATTGGTCACTTGTCTATTGACATTCTTTGGCACAAGAAACTGTGGACAGAGTGCATTATGATTAAGAGAATATGGGGTGCATTATGTAGAATAATATCTCTCCAGAAATCTCTCTCGTTGGAAAACTTGTTTCACCTGCAGTTCTATTGTCCACTAACTAGAGTTTGTGAGGCTGTACTTTGAAGGGATTATATTTGGATATTGAGATTATGATATACAGTACTATGAATAGGCAAGCAGATTACTAGTGGTAGTAGTTTACTGTACTTCACAAATCAGTTGAAGCAAAGACATGCATGTAGTATAAGCAAGCGGAGAAAGTTTGTAAAGTAAACAACCAGTGGAGCCAGTTAAGATATGAAGTAGAAGAAGAAGTGAATTAAGTTAGTTATCAAGAGGAGCAAGATGTTTTAATGCTGGATGAAGAAGAGAAAATAAGTACAAGGTGAATTAAAGCACAAGCAGGCTTGCGTCACACTGTAAGTAGAATCAATTCTGATATGTTCTTTCTCTAAATTATGATGCTTTGGTAACGTTTGAAATGTGTCAATATCGACAAGGCATCCTAAAAGGCAATATTGTTACACTGAATGTTAATACCAGTAAGTAAATCAGTCTGCTAATATGTTCAGGTTTCCAGCCAATGAAACTCCTTCCTGTTGTAACTACACATGATAGCAACTTGTTATCCTTCTTCATCTTATTGTCATTGTATTCTATGGTAGCACAATGAAACTGTTGCGGTTTAATGTGTGTGAGAGCTACAAGTTGTGGC
>WLWD01002787.1_pt1 | contig 27658 bp, 10 predicted proteins | sample 6712731 | NCBI WGS metagenome assembly WLWD01 (sample SAMN12718690, study PRJNA576275) | sponge metagenome | isolation source: marine sponge | host: Mycale hentscheli | place: New Zealand: South Island, Marlborough, Capsize Point | collected 2014-11-01
ACAGCTAAGTAAATATTAGTTATTTTTGAGATGTTAACTGATTTTACTGCAATGAAAATATTATTCCTTCTTATAAATTATGACATATAGTACTTCTAGTTGTGCCCATCTTAAACCTATACTTATTGCTATGCTGTGAAGAAGTCTTGTGGCATTAGTTCACAGTTCCACTAGATAAAATCCCTCTAGAACTCAGGGTGAAGTTGTGGTACTGGACGTGGTTGTCATTATACTTTAGCTTACCACATCCTCTCAATTTGTGCTGAGATGCAAAATTAACTATGACCCAAACCTCAAAATTTTAGTCGTCAGTACCATCTTGAGAGCTTAAGGCCCATGGTTATATTTTACGAAGGTGTGTAACCTATAGTTAGAAGATGTAAGATTTATGCTGCAAGTGCTTGTTTTCAGGTTATTCAGGTATTAGATGTATATTTATAATAATTGTGATAACTATAGAAACTATGAAAGGACAAAATGGAGCTATTGCAATATGAGGGCTAGTTCTATTATTAGTTTTTGACAAAAACAACATGTACAGTAATCACTAATACAGTTATATATAGTAAAAGTTAATGCAACATAATAATCAATGATGTGTATAAAACAACAACAATGTAAATTCATTCACATCTACTAAAGAATCAAATTATCATGAAAGAATTTCACTTAATTAATAGATATTACTTCAAATACAATAGCTGAGATATATTTTGTAACTACAAATAAACAAATCTATAAATAACGAAAAATATTTAACCTTTGAAAACAAACAAAAATTGCATTTGGTTGTTATTTACTTATAAAAAATGAGAATTAACAGAACTATTGACCATCTCTGATACATTAAATTATTGTAACAATAAAACTGTTAAATATTAGTTCAATATTTTGACATTAGATCGCCATCTAGTCACAGCCTAGGCGACATCAGTGTTCTTTTGCTGCGTCCATTCTTCGGAGCCCACTGAAGTAGTGTTGTTTGGAGGATATAATCAGCAATAGCATCATCTCAATAACACATCAGTATTAAGACTGAGCAGTAAGTTCTACAATATTGTTTGTATTATAAATAAACAATTGTTTATATTTTATATGAGGTATATTTCACTCCATTAGTAGTTCTAGTCAGCCAATTATAATGTTGCCATAAACTTGCTGGTTCCTTTAATTAAATGTGATGTAGTAGAAATATTAAACAAAATAATATATATTACGTATGCAACCGGTTTTGGGAAAATCAGCCTAAACAAAACATATATATTTTTTTCAGTATCAAATCCTTACGGGTCGACTTTTTTTCAAAATTTTGAAATAAAAATAGATAAATACTGTATGTTTATGGTGAAGCTGTAAGCCCTGGATAGCTCGAACTCACACTGAAGCTAGGAACATGTGCAAGTTAAGCCTCATGAATTGTATGTAACTAAAGCCTCAACAAAATCTCCATAGGATGTTGTTAGAAGTAACTAATTAGTAAGTAACTAATGAGTTACTTCTTGAAACACTACAATATAGAACCATACCAGATCTGTAATGATTTACTAAATCCATTTTCTGCACGTGTATGCATCAAATATACGTGATAATTTGTTAATCTCTATTTACCCCTATCCCTTACTTTCCCACAGGGTATTTTCACAACAAAATAATGTAGCCTACTAAATTTATAAATGTAGAGTGATAAGATCAAAAAAAATGAAGTAAGTATGATTGACTAAGAGTACAAATACCAAGTTCTCTTCTTGAAATATCACTTACAGTGTGTAGTTTTACCAGACACAATATTATGTCAATAGAATCTTAAATTTTCATTACTAAATCTATATACTTGTTACTATAAAATTCTCTTTGTGGTTTACTATAATCACAAGAGTATATAATGCTTGTAGTCAATGTAGAGGCTGTCACAAATACATGACTGCAGGCAATTATTTGTTCAAAAGGCAAAATAATAACACATAAATTTCTTATTGAGCAGAGTGTCATGAAGGATTGTAAAATATTTATTCACCGCAAAATGTTGTTAAAACAATAAGAGATGAATAGTCAGTTAAAGGAGGTTTTAGAGATCAAGCAGCTAGAAAATGTTTAAATGATCATCATACAATGTAACTATCTATTGTAACTGTATGTGACTGAAAGATTTGACAAAAGACAATATTATATTAGAATAATAACTCATACCATTCTCTTGTTCTGAATACAAGCATCAAATAATGAAATGGGAGTGCTTCAGCTTATTATAGACTCCATAGGATGTTGTACAAGACTTCAGCTAATTAGTTACTTCTTGAAATATGATTCAGTGTGAGAGATTCCAACAATTGACAGCTCAATGAGGCACCATTTAGGAATATTTTACTGCTATATGATGTAATACACTATTTTAAAAAACCCTGATAGATCAGTAATGGATTATTAAATCTATAATAAAGCAGCATATTGAAGTGTAGATACCATTGTTGTATGTGGTCACTCAAACCCAGATTGCACACTGTATTTGAACCACCCTTTCCATAGTAACGGGTGTGGCAGTAGGCTGTTAATATTGTGCTTACTTCCCATTAAGAGATTCTTATAGTTCCTAAGGAATAGTTTATGATCGGTGCTGCAGCTTTGTACAGGATATTTGAATTTGGTGAGCTATGAACATTAATATTATACATTACATTGAGGAGTAAATGATACACATTTGGTTATTTCTTAATATAGAATAATCAAACAAAACAATGCATATCATATTTACAGCTAAATACAAAGTTTTGAAACCTTGAGATATTAACTGATGCCACTTTAATGAGAATATTATAGCCTCCTACAAATGTTGACAGATCATAGCTATTTCTAGTCTTACAAAGCTCGATCCTTTATCTATCACTGCACTGTGATGAAGTCAGGTGACACAAATGTGTGGTACAAGTTTAACATCCTACAGATCTCAGTAGCATAGTTCCGGTTGTGGCTGACAATGCACTTAGCTAGCAACATCCACTTACATTGGTTTTAGTAGTGTAGCCAGCACTTGAGGAATGCCTGTGGAACATGCAGCAAAAATAATGGTAAAATATTAGGATAAGAAAAGGGATTGCAGCCTCAAGGAATTTCTGCTCTCACTGGTAATATAGAGATGTTCTTGAATACTATAAACAGTGTGAAAAAAAAAATGGTTCATCTTGGATGCTTATCTTGGGTCATCAATGAGATTGAACTGACTTCAATGCATCTACAATTATTGAAAATCAGGTTTATAAAAGTAGAAATTTAGAAGCTATTAAATCTATCTAACCTCTCAAAATTGAAACCACAACCTTATCTAGATGCTGCAATAATGTGCGTATAATTGAACTCCAAGTGCACCTTAGTTAAAATTACTTAGGTTTTACCTGCGCAGCATCCAGGTATGACTAGCTACATTACTTTTGAACTGGTAGTATGTACTGATGCCACCAGAACTCTTCCCAGCAAAGCAGTGGATACACAAGATCAATTCATAACATCATGAGTTAAAGTAGTAGAAGGCTTAGATTAATACTTTAAATTTTCAAGTAGTTGGATTACACTGGGATGCTACTGCTGTGGCTGCTTAAGAACATAATTGTTCAAAACTTGTTTGCTCATCTTTAACTTAAGATTGTTATATCAGATATTGGTTTGGCTTGGGCTGAAATCATACATCCATACATGTGACAGGCTCTGACAAAAGGGGGCATTTCACGCAAAAATTGAAATTGAGATATAGGCTCCAGAAGTAAGTCATCGGAAAAATTCTTTCTTCTATTTTTGTTTTTTGCAGAATTAGTCTTAGTGACCCTTACTCTAAGTCTACGCCAAATTTCAAACTTAAAAGACCCCAAGCATGCCGTGGAAAGACAAGCTACTTTATATTCTCTCTCGTTCTCGAAGTACAATAAACGAGGAATTGGCGGAGTTTCAAACAAGCAGCTAAAAAAAACGGCATAGCTTTGAGAATATTGCATGCAATCTACATCTTACCTCTGGCTGGTTGAATGTTTACCACTACATGGAGTAGAATACTCAAGGATTCCGACAAAACAGGCTGTGAGATGCTCTGAACTAAAAAGAACTCTACGCAAACTTCATTAGTTGCCGTTAAAAAGCGGCTGTACGATTTAATTGCGTATGTGGAGTACGCCGTTAAGTATGCGGAAACATTAATTATACCGGAAGTGGAAATTCAATTTATGTTTTCTCGATTTCTAGTTCAATTGCTTTGCTGAATATAGCCCAGTTCAACTGCCAGTTTCTCTGAGCGTCGAAGGTTTTACCCTTCAGTATTTTAGCACTAAGTTGAGATAAATTGTAGCTTTTTATTAGCATAAAAAACTTAATTTTTTTGGTTTGCATGAAATTTACCCTTTTGCCAGAGCCTGTCACATATGATATATATATATTGCTCTGGCATAGTAGACATTTGATGAATGTATCATAGATAAAACCACACATCCATATAAGTGATATGTAGTACTCAGCATATACTGGATATTTGAATTTGATGAGCTATAACAATTGATATATTTTGTATGTTGATTAGTAAATGATACACATTTACTTATTTCTTGATATAGTCTTTCCATATCATTTCTACAGCTAAGTACAAAGTTTAAATATTGAGATATTAACTGATGCCATTTTAATAAAAATATTATTGCCTCATAATTATGAGAGATCATAGCTATTCCTAGCAGCTTGACCCTTTATCTACCAGTACACTCTATTATCTAACCTGTCAAAATTGAAACCATTGAGGTATCAAGATGCAGAAGTAATGCACTTTTAGTAGAACTCCTGTGGTATTTGGAACACTACAATTGAAGATTTTTAAAAATATAGTTGTGCAAAGGTTGTCTTCTTTTCTTTAACTTACAACTTGAGATTAAGTCATACATCCATATAAGTGATATGTATTACTCCGGCATAGTAGAGATTTGATGAATGTATCAGATTACAATGGCTTAAGAAAGCCACTTATCCATTAAAGAGATGTGTAGTACTCGGAATAAGAGATTTGACGATTGCATTATATTAGGCTATACAGATGACAGGACCTTAGTATGGCTGTTGATGACGTGAGGAAACATAATTATCTAAATTGCAAGTTTAGAGACAGCATAGTTATGTGTACAACTAGACTACATATCTCAGTTATGCTCGTATTACAACAACACTTTTTCCAAATTCATGTATGTAAGCATAACCATTAACACGAGATTATATTAGTTGTAATAGTATAACTTCTCTATTGAATTCAAAAAATGTTATCTGTGCTCATTAGAAGTGTCTTACAATTTTAGCTGCACATGATAGACAATGTTTTCCTAAGATTAATTATAATGAATGAATGTTGAGCATGAGTTACTTGAATTGAATAGTGTAATAAATACAGCAGGTGTTCTTCAAGAATGTGTAGGTGCACTGTGAACTGTCTACTCTACACTTGCAACTAGACATAAGCAAGGCTGACAATGTAAGATGTTTTATTAAAAGGTTTTAGGAGTGTGGCACTGGAACTAAGAGTGTGTCATTGGTACCATTGAAGAGCATTGACATTTTTTTAACTCAGAGATACTTGTTTTGGAAAAGAAGACTAAATTTTTTTAACCTAAACTGAAGTGAAGCTACCACACGAACAGAATATCCACCAAATTGTATGGCCGCAGGCGTGGGAGAAAAAACACACTAGCTTAATTTACTAGCATCAAGTACTATTTGTTTATTGGAGCTGTCGGGATAAAGGGGTGGGGCTGAGTTAGTAGGCTGCAGATAGTAACTTGTTTGAGTAATGTTTGAGTATATTCAAACTCTGCAGCTTCTAAAGAATATACCTACCACTTCCATTCCCTCTTCCATTGTGAAGGGTCGCGAGGAAACTAGGCTGCATGCATATTACGCTTATAAATAATGTAAAACGTGTTCCAAAGCGTTGTTTTAGCAGAATAAGGTTTGTGCTTCTGCAAGACAGAGAGTGCTTTGAATGTTGTAGGTGGCGTAACAGTAGGCTACTCTGAAGATCACTACAGTCATCTAGTTAAAAAAAACATGCATAATAAAAAATTTTTTTTACTTCTTACGTGTAAAGTTTATTAAAGCAGTCTAAAAAATGGGGTGGACCTCAGATAGTAGGCTGTGGACGGTCCATGTCATTTAGCTAAACTGCTCAAGCTTTACGTCCATTCAGTGAGTTTTCCAAGTTAACTAGAGCAAGGTTGCAACAGTCAGTGAAAAAATATTTAGGGGTGCCTCCATGAATTGGAAATGTTTTGATAATTAGCTATTTACACGAAAGTTTCGCTGTAAGATTTGATTCAGTGTTCTAAATACCATTTAACGTGATCCAAAACATTGAGCTAATAGAGCAACCCTTTCTTGGGCTTCCAAGGTTTTCTGCTAGACTGTCAAAGCAACTCTGAAAGTTGGAGAGGGTATAACAGTAAGCAGGTCTAAAGGCCGCTAAATTCATCTAGCTAAAAATATCAATACTGAAGTGAAGCTATCGTACAAACAGAAGTTTGAGGAATTTTATGGCGAGGCAGGCGTGGGAGAAAAAAAAAGCATAGCTTCATTAACTAACATCATGTGCTATGTGTTTACTGGAGCAGTCTTGAAAAAGGGGTGGGGCAGAGTTAGTTCTTCAGGTGAGTTTTCCAAGTAAACTAGAGCTAGGTTACAACAGTAAGTGAAAATGCATTAGGCGTGACTTTTGAGTGGAATGTTTTCATAACTTGTTTGCGTGAAGGTTAGCTCTTAGGTTTGATTCACAATTTCTTCATGGCATTTATATTATTACTTTTTCAATGATGGTGGTTGGCATGATCTGGAAGCTGAATTTGTGAAACATCTAATTCCATTTCTTATTGTCTAGAATAGCAAGCAACTGTTATTTATCAAGTATCAAGAACTATTCTGAAGTACTAGCACATTGCTGACAATCACTGCAAGTGTGGGTGTGGCTCTCATAGTGATACATCCAAGAGGTAAGTGTAATTAAATATGTAGATAAACTCGTTGGTGTAATGCATGGCTATATACTCAATAAAAAGCTTTGCTATAGTTAGTAATGCTCAACTTTTCTACCAGCAAAATATAATAAGTATTTGATGAAGTTATTGAAGCTATTGCAACACTGCATCACATAAGCATATTCATAGCCAGTCAGTAGCCATTGGTACTGCCTGGCTGCTTATAATAGGATATACATTCTAGTGATGTGCTTCAGCACAAATGGAGGACAAGCCACTGAGTACAAGTGATTCAAAAACATTATTTAAAACAATTCTGACTGTCTAAATTACAAGCAGCTCCTGACAAAAAACACGAAACTGCTGAGCACGGCCAAGCTTTTGAATTGCGTATTGTGAACACTTTTTACTGTCATAGTAACCACTTGCCATAACTTTTCGAGACTTGAAAACCCAAGCAATTATAGAGAAATCATTGCACATTTAAGAGTCTAACCATTAATATGATTTTCTTACTAACAAAAGAAACTGGGAGGAAGCCTAAGAAGCTAAAATGATAGATTTTGTTAGACCCGTCCCAAACTTCACTAAATGGAATCTTCCGGTTTAGCGATCATTACCCGTACAGTCCTAAAAATAGAATTGTTTACCGCTCTGAATTCTTAGTTAATACTCAAAAACTTAACGGAGTTCCATTTCTATTGGAATTAGTGGTGGTGGTAAGTTAATAAGCTATTTGTCACAGTTATATAGCCGTACTAAACAGTATTTGCTTGAAAATTCTTAGTCCACTAGAGTAACTACGAAGGTAAGCCGTGTGTAGGTATGTTCAGTTGTGTGAAAGTATTGTGCCTTTACTTAGCTAAAGAATATCACAATAAAATGTGTAAATAATGCTACTTGTTTTTTCAATTCTAACTGTTGCAGGAAGTGGTTACTATGGCATTGAAACCCCTTTATCGTATACACGTAATTTAAACTTGACGTTTTTAGTAGCTTGAGTGTTGAAGTTAAAATTAATCGTTTAACAATAGTGTAGTTTTAGGCTCGCTCGCCATTTGTGCTCAAGCACATCACCAGTTTACTAATGTCTTTGATCAGAAATTTACATAGACCCATACTTCATGGGAAAAAGCACATGCAAAGTTAGGGTGTGGCTTCAGGAGGTTGCATATATCTCCCTTCAAATACATGATATTCATAGTAGTCTCACTTACTTCTAGCAAATAAAGACTGTGTTGAGTAAGAAGAGAGAATATCAGTTTGATGAGATTCATGGTTTCAAGTCATTATTAGCTTTGGTCATCATGAGCTTGACATTGATCACTGCACACTTCAACTAGCTTCATACTTATTTATATTCGGCGAGTGAGCATAGCGAGCTAGAAACAAACAAAACAAATTGAAAATCAGGGATGTTTGTTTATGTTTGGACGTACGTATGTAATTTAGTACTTTGACCCTCGTTTTTTTGTGTTAGTTATGTGGTCGACCCCGTCCCAAATTGCATTAAACAGAATCCTCTGGTTTATCGATCAGTACCCGTATCACCCTAGAAATTGAATTGTTTACCGTTTTGAATTCTTTTGCGGGTGCAGTTAAAACGTGAAAACTTAAAGGACTTCCATTTCTATTCGAGTTAGTGGCGGTGGTAGGTTAATGCTTTGTCATGGTTATAAGCCGTGCGCAACAGTATCTACTTGAAAATGCATTGTCAACTAGACTACCTCGAAGGTAAGTCTGTATAGGTGCATGTCCAGTTGTGTCAAAGCATTGTGTGTAACAACCACTACTTAGCTAAGGAATATCACAAAGAAAACATATAAAGGAAACGTTTAAATAACGTGTATTGTTTATTGTTCTTGTTTTTTTTCCCTTCAATTAAAGCAGTTGCAGAGAATTGTTACTATCGCACTGAAATCCCTTTACCGTGTATGCGAAATTTAAACTGGACCATATTTTATCAGTAGCTTGGTGTTAAGTCAAAATCATTCATATATAAATAGTATAGTCTTTAGGCTCGCTCGCCATTTGTGCTCAAGCACATCACTAGTTATATAACTTGAGTCCACCTACTCACTCCTCTCCTCCCCTATTTATATAACTTGAGTCCACCTACTCACTCCCCTCCTCCCCTATTTGTATAACTTGAGTCCACCTACTCACTCCTCTCCTCACCTATTTATTTAACTTGAGTCCACCTACTCACTCCCCTCCTCCCCTATTTATATAACTTGAGTCCACCTACTCACTCCTCTCCTCCCCTATTTATATAACTTGAGTCCACCTACTCACTCCCCTCCTCCCCTATTTATATAACTTGAGTCCACCTACTCACTCCCCTCCTCCCCTATTTATATAACTTGAGTCCACCTACTCACTCCCCTCCTCCCCTATTTATATAACTTGAGTCCACCTACTCACTCCCCTCCTCCCCTATTTATATAACTTGAGTCCACCTACTCACTCCCCTCCTCCCCTATTTATTTAACTTGAGTCCACCTACTCACTCCTTTCCTCTCCTCTACTAAATGAAAATTTAATTAATTTGCGTCAACCTAGTCACTCCTTCTATCTCCCTCTACTAAATGAATATTTGATTAACTTGCGTCCACCTACTCACTCCTCCCTTCTACTAAGTGAATATTTAATTAACTTCTATGCACTTACTGTCTCCTCTTGATTGTGTCCACCTAATATTTAATAATATTTTGTAAGCTAGTGCTTTTTTATATCCAACACTCTTATATATCTGTTACAACTTATCAAAATATTCAATTGATTTACTTCTAAACTAAATACAAGCTATGTTTGAGTATGTACATTTCCAACAAATACATCAGCATGTTTAACCTGTTGTGTATTCCTTATTTAATGAGTTACAGTGAATACTAAATATTCTATTGATTGCATGTACAATATTTGATAAGAGTATTATTAAGGAATTCATAAATACTAATATTGAAATAGTTTATAGCAGCACTTGTCTTGATGTTGACTGCAGCAATTATTAGTTTGACAGCTGCTTCTGAACTTTGAGCTTAGCAGCTGCTTCTGCTTGGCTAGGATGATACAATGATTGTAGTTAATAAATATTATTTCTCAAAGGTATTTTTTTACATTAGCAACATTTTTAATCAAACTGCTCATTGAATTAAATTAAAAATTAATCAAATTACTGCACTGGTAATAGCTTTAAAGATACTTTTAAATATATGTTATCAACATAATCTGAATATTGATTTTTTACTAATAATTTTGCCATTGTGAGAATATTGTTGACGAAATTAATTATTTGTGACCGGCTCCCAGAAAATCGACCATTTGCAAAAAAAAAATGAAAATTCATTTTTTAGCTTCAGTAAGCCCAAAATTTATCAGGAAGTACGATGAGCCCTTAAGCGTTTTTCTCCGATGCTTCTCCGCAAAGATACAAACAAAAACACTACACGCGTTTTCACCAATTAACCGTTTGTTCTTACGAGAAAAATCACTTTACAGCAAGACGCCTAAAGTCCGTAAATTTCTCCGCGTCAAGGTTACGCCCACATTTGCCGGGTAAAAAATGGCCGTTTGTTTACTCAAACCACGTTCTCTATAGATTTCTAGCCTTTTGGCCTTCTTGTTCACTAACTGGATATGCTGTAGCGCAAGCTTTCAGCACCCAGAAGGTTTGTAGCGTTAGCTATTCTCTCTGCCATATTGGTCGACACTATTAGGCTGGAGCTATTTCGCGGGAGTTGTTATGGTGACTCTGTGATGACGTTTTTTATAAGTTCGTTCACGGACCGCTTCAAAAGACAAAGTAAGTTTAGTGTATGAAAACGCTATCTACTAACGCTGAAATTGGGCACAGAAGTCGAAAAACCCTTGTACTTACCCCTGTTAAAAAAAAATTTTTAATCCAGAAAAAAAAAATTTTTCGGCTTTTTTCGGCTTTACGCGTTTCAATAATTTATTGCAAATGGTCGATTTTCACGGAGCGGGTCACATTTATCTAAAATTGGCAAGTTTTTATTGTAATTTGTGTATTTTATCTAAAGCTTCAGCAATGGGTCGCCATCGTTATCCAGCTGCACACTGGGAAAATACCAGCAGAAGACTACACAGATCAACGCTCTGGGAGACTCATTGTTCATATATCAATCAACCTCAATGTTTCTCAAATACTGAGTATCTGTTAATAGCCTTTACAATCTGCTGGATTTTCAGAAGGAAAACAAAAACTAACTCCAATAAATTCTATGCTATAATAAAACAACCAAAGACAAAAGGCAAAGAAGAAATGCAGTTTCTCCCACTGATCTGGTCCATTTGGAATAGTTCAATAAATATCTTAAAAGAAATTCATTCCAGAACTACTTCACTTAAACTGAAACTATTATTACTATGTGGAGATGTCGAAGCCAATCCTGGCCCCTATAATAAAGGTAATTTAACCTCTATCCAATGTGATGTTGAAATGCAGTCAACCTCAAGTAGCCACTTGATAGGCAATCTATTATTAGGTTAACAACTCTTCTGTTTTTATCTATTGTTTCTATTGAAATACAAATATTCAGAATAGTTCAAATATAAAGATGTTACATATCTATTGAATTTGTTGAGAATACATTGTTAAATGTAGACATATGCAAAACCATAAAAAACTGAAACAATGATCTGATTAGTCTGACCATAACCTCGTAGAACTTTTATCCAATAAGCAATATATTTCCGGGCAATGCTTATTTAGCAAATGAATGTAAAGTATAACTGTAGGCGGAGTCAGGATGGAATAAATTTTTGACGACTGTGATTTTTATTAATATCACTCGTGTTTCAAGAAAATTTTACAGGTCCATTTTTTTTCATACTTCTCTCACTAAAAATTTGAAATTCTCTATTTTCTGTTCTATTTTATCTCCTTATCCTGTAAATTTTAAGAATTATTTTAGCCTAATTCAAGCTATACTCCCTTATTTCATTGCATTTTCAACATCTTCACTGAAACATAATTAACAGAATGTGTATTATTTACTCATGTTATAATGAACATACATTATTGCAAATACTAAATATCCAGTTGAAAACAGGCACAAATTTAGATCTTCTGTTTTATTGGATTTCATAAAGTAGTACAAGTAGAATTGTTTTAACAAATTTTATCTGCATGCAATTATTTGTTTTGACAGCTGCTCTTGTACTTTGTGGTTACTGGCTGCATGTGCTTGGCTAGTTTGAGAAAATGACTACTAGTTTGACAACTGATGCCAGTGAACTTTGAGACAAACTGAGTACTTTTAGGAGATATTAGTATCATCAAGATGCTGGACAATTATCAATAGTAATAGATTGTAAATGTAATTCCAATCAAAGATCAAAAGTATATTGGAAACATTAACAACATAATAATGTTACGAAGTAATTAAATATATTATTTATTGTAAATATTACTATTTTGTGTGTCCATGTAAATGTATATTCTATTATTACACCAATGATTTTATTTTTTAGATCAGCCTCTCAGTCATTATGAACCTTCACCTCGAACATCAGTTAATGCCTCAGCAAGTACTGACCAACTCTACATTCATGGAGGTTTTGTTGATAACTTTAGTAAGAATAAAATACAATTGAAGAAGGTAGTTCATATCTATGAGTGCTCTACAGAATCGTGGAAAGAACTTGCTACAACTGGTACTCCACCTCCTGGAATATATGGCTGTGCAACAGCTTATTCAGATCATATTCTCTACTTGTTTGGTGGTACTGATGGTACATCATCATTCCATGCTTCATTACATCAGTTAGACACCAGATCTATGACATGGACTCAAATCTCACCACGACATGATAGTGGACCCATGAGGAAACCTTGGTGTCAAATGATACATCATAATAATACATTAATTGTCATTGGAGGCTATGGCATACCATCAGGTGAACTGCAGTCTGGATCACAATTTACTAAGGATAAACAATATCAAGATGGCTGTGGCTGGACAAATGAGATTCATATGTATAATATTTCACAAAGTAAGTAATAATCCTATCAAGTATATTAATAGTATTACAGAGTAGATGGTAAGTATGTGTTACATATATTTTCTGAAATAATAATGTATTTTTAGAGTTACTAGCTATACTTATAGTAACAGACATGGTTATTTGCACAAAATTATATAGGATTTTTTAATGTTTTAATTAAAGTGGCATGAAATATTTTAATGCAATAATGTGCTACAACATTGAATAGCCTATTCATGAAAAATTGTGTGTTTAATAGTTTGATAATGTAACTAACATGTGTTTTATCAATGAGAAATAATAGTAAAAATGTAAGCAAAGTTAGTATAGAATCATGTCTCAATTGTGTCAATGCTTTGAAATACCCTGAAATTACAAATGTAAATAAGAACAATACATTATGGTTCAATTAGTTGAATTGGATACTCAATTTGTTTAGGTGTATTTATAAAATTTGATTTGCTTGTGTTATATTTATTACACATGTGGAATTGAGTGAAGTGAGTAAGACACTCATAAGTAAAACTTGAATAACATTCAGATATTGTGTAAAAGTATAAATATATATGGTACATAGGACATCTGATCATAGATTGTGACAGGTGGAATTCTTACTCAAAAAATGGAGCAAAGTATTAGCTGGCTTGTCTTTGCTACATATGAAATTCTATGATGAGTTCATTAGTGCTTTATTATTTTCCTACCAAAATAGCTAAGAGTAGAGTCTGCTAAATAGTGGGAGAGGGAAGAGGAGGTGAAACTATGTGGTTGGATAAAAAAAAGAATTTTTTAGGTCTTTTGCACTACTGTAGGAAAACATAAAAGCATAACTTTACAATGTGTCATCATATGTACATGAAATTATTTTTCTATGTTGATTATGTCTAGTTCATGAGTAATTCTTTATGAGCCTGAATGATAAAACTTTTTTTTATAACTTCAATTCGTATGTTTTCAAATGTAGAACTTACCCTTTGGGATGTAGCAGATGTTATTGATGGAGGATCAATAATTATGAATATCTTCATTTAAAAAATGAAGCTAAAATTGTAATAGCTATTTTGAGGTTACTTATTTAACTTGAGAAGTGTACATTTAAATTACATCAGAAAGTGCTAGTATTATCCTTTAAAATCCAACATTTCATTTTTGTGATAAGATTGTGTGAGAATTATAACATGTGAGTTTTGAAAGTTACGGGCAGAATTATAATGCAAAAAGAAGGTGGGAGTTCTCAATTGCAAAAATAGAGGAACAAAGTTGATCAAAGAGTTGACCTTTCAGCTCAGAATATAAATGGTGTTTATTATACAACTAAAGCTAATAAGTTGTTTAGTATTCACTTTAATTAGTTCATGTCTACACTATTTTAGGATTATATAATTCCTATTCCTTTAATATGTGAATTAAGTCAACGTTTGTCATCATTACTGATCCTCAAACAAGATTTGCCAAGACTACATCTGTGTGTGTGCATGTGTGTGTTTTCACCTCCAAAATAGTTACAGTCAAGCAAACCATATGGGAAGCAGTTAAGTTAAATACATTTTTCATGAAGGATTTTAGTTTCTACAAGTCCAGTCTTAAAGAAATTCAGAAAAAAATTTATGAAGTGTTGGTTCATTCATTAGTACAAAAATTTATTATTTCTAATTAGGTACATGGTCTTCTCCCTTAATTACTGGAACTCGACCTTCTCCAAGATCTATTGTTACTCTCACCGGTATTAGTCCTACTCATGCAGTCTTGTTTGGTGGATATGATGGTACTAGTGGACTCAATGATACATACCTCATAGATTTGACACAGATGGTAAGAATTGTTTAATGTGGCAAGCATAGAAAATACAACATTTAAATTTTAAAGAAATACATTTTGTAACTAGTCTACACTTTCACAGTTTTGGCACTATAACATAAGTTACTATATATATAGTACTGAAACTTTACAATTGTTATACTAAAATATTATACGTATTTATATTTTATTATAATTAAATGCATATAATATTTCAGTATCAATTATTATATGTTTTTATATTTTATTATAGCATTAGCTCTTCATTTACATGTACTTGTATGAAATATTTAAATTACATTAAATGTGTTGGAATACTTTGCTATTAGAAAATATTGTGAGGAGTAAACTTTTGCTGTGAGTTGCATTTACTCACTGAGTTGTTGCTCATTCAGTAACTTTCTTCATGGTTGAATTTGACAATAATAGAAAATATTTTCACCATTAGCTAAAAAATAGTGGTATTTTCCTTATTTCTCATAAACCAGTATCTCTTTTTTTCATGACTATATGTGCCTATTCACTAGGGCTTGGTAAATTGTGCTGGCATTATTTTGAGCATAAGTGATTTCAAAAATACTAGCTTTTGCTAGCATGATTAGTCTATAAGTATAATGAGGTAGTAAGTTTTTGGCAAAAAAATAAGCATTTTTATTGTACTATAATAATAGGAATTTGATGTAGTCTTCAAGAGACTGTCTTTGGGACTTTTTAAAATGAATTTTTGAGTTTACTAAATACCATAGAGGTAATTCTATTTGAAGATTTCAATACAGCTTACTTTAGGAAATAAACACTGTCAGATCCAGCACTGTAGCCCATCAGGATGCAGATCTACAACTCGCATATCAACATTGGCCATACCAGGATTCAGTTTAGTCATGGGTAGTGAGATTCTTATAGTCGTGAATGTGGTTAAGGTGATCTTTGAGATCTGTAAAGGAGCATAATATGAGCATAATAGGAAGTTTGAAGTAGCATAATTACTGAAATGATGAGCATTTTGATTTGATTTATTTTTCTTTCCTGATTTTAGCATTTCATCCATTTAGTTCTGGAGAGTCACATTATAATGCTAATTACTATACTGATGAATATTAGAATATAATCTTGTAGGAAATGCATTACAACATTTTTCTGTCAGTAGCTGTAGCTATTTCTTCCCTTCTTAAAAAAGAGCCCCCCTCACAAATCCAAAATCTGCTCCTGCATTACTGAAACATAATATGTTTTATTTATTTGTTTTAAATCTAATCCTGCTTCTTTTTTTTATTAATTCAGCGAAGCAAGCGGAGCTGACTCTCCAATGATCCCGCATATATATATATATTTTTTATTTTGTTAGGTCTAGGAATTGTTTTTGTTCTTGCGTGGGCGTACGTGTGCACATTTTCTCCTACGCGCTTATACGTTTTAATTATTTGTATGTACGGTAGAAAACTATATAAACACATGAATGACAGATAAAGCTCATGTTAATTCTGTGGTTGACTGTTTCATAGTATATAGAACATTGATTTCACTAACTATATTCTTAGTTGGTAATTGTGGAAATACTTTAAACATTAATATGTTAGGCAAAGCAGTACTCAATATTGGCTAGTTTCAGAATTAAATTAAATGATTTCATGTTTATGTCAAATTTATATATGACCATTAAATACTGAAATACCAGTTCTAGCCTCAGTACATAATTGTACTAATAGTTTATTCACATCAATCAGTTCATACAAAGACTATAATGTTATGCAATGATAAATATCTACCTTTATGTCAATTACATTTATCAATTTATAAGTATATGATATGCAAAATGACTAGCACCATCAGGTTCAGATTAGAACTATTTTATCACATTCATTTCTCATCTCAAGTAGAATGCATTCTATATGTTTGTATTTTTTACAAATATAAAATATAATACTCCAAAATTAATATTAATGTAGATTGTGGTTTATGTAATATGAGTTATATAGAATGGGAATCTATTAATCATGCTAACATTATTAGTACTATCTGATCAGTTTATAGGAATCAGTGAGTTTATAGACATTTTATAATGATGATGATAAGGGAGAGAGATTGTACTGTTGAGCATACAAGACAGGGTGTAGTTTGTGCTGATAAAAGGTCAGGAGGCAGCTGCACTCACAAAGAATGTTGTACTAAGAGGTCACTTATATGTAGCAGCTTACATTGAGCAGATGTATATAAGTAGACTAAATAAATATCTTATAATGTTTTTGTTAAACATTTATAAAATCATTAATTGTAATATTTTTTGTCTAAATAAATTTTTATCAGCCAAAATTCACTTTTTTAGTTATCTAATTTTTATCCTGTTTCTGTTGACCTTCCAATTGTACATAATTCTTAATTATGTAGCATTAATACTTAATCATTAATATATACAGCTATTGGTGTTTATTTTATCATATTATATTTGGAAAATTTTTTATATTTTATGTAAGTATATAATCTTGTTCAAGTTGTACATGTAATTATGATTGTATCGCACAGTGATATGTCTGCTCTTTTAATAGATACACAACTACTTCAGTCTGATAGTGTTAAAACTTAAATTTAAAGCATTTTGATTATTTGGTATATTTTGTTTCACTATTTTCTAGTTGTTTACCAAACTTGTGTATCCTGATGGAGCCCCACAACCATCTCCTAGAAGTGATCATGCAGCTGTTTGTCTAGATTATAATACCAACAACCCACAGCTGTTAGTAATTGGTGGTCATGATGGCAACAAGACTTTAAGTGATGTTTGGTGTCTCAATGTACAAGCACAAAGTTGGCAACAGGTATATTTTATAATTATAGTTCAGTTGAAATAATTCAAACAATTATGTAATAATATATTTAAAGCCAACAGTTAAATGTAATTATTTGAATAATATGAATGAGGTAAACAAGTTACAGTCTTCCAAGTATATAATAATTGGGACCTTATAGCATTACATAATTAATTATAAGTATTCTTTTATTTAGACATTATGCTAGTTACTTAAAATTAAGTGAAATATTATAATCAGTCAAATACATGATACTGTTATTGACTTGTGATAATTATCAACCACTGCAGCATTTTGCATTTTTAATTTACTACATTAAATATGTTTACTAGAATTAATCAATAGATGAAACGTTTTAATCAATTTATATTTATGACATAATGTTATGCATCAAACTGAGGTAGTCAAATACTTAAAAAGCATGATGTGAGAAGGATTCATATTTTACACCATCATGATATAATGTTCAGTCAGATTTCAAATATATATATAAATTTGTATACAAAATAGATTTATTAACCTTAATTGTTTATTATGCACTTGTTTGCTCATCAATTTAATAAATATTATGTGCTGCAAACCATAAAAAACATAATTGAAATAGTTGAGTCCTTCTACGTGTATATTAATCTTTCCTCGTGACACCTTGAAGTATTCATACACTCCGTTATTGTCAAGATAGCTTCAGAATCTGGCCATTTTAAAGAAGGTAACTATTCTGTTATATTAAATCGTTTACAATTAGAAGAATCTGGCTTTTATCAGTGCCGTGGTTACTTCAGCGATGGAGAAGCGTTCAGGGAAGTACATTAGATAAATTAATAGATGTGGAATATGCTACCATAAGTGACAATAATCTTTTTCTATCTTTTTCTGCTACGAACATTTCAAACCTTTACCAATTGTATTTTTGCTCTCATTAAACCACATTATTGCAGGGAAATGAGTGAGGTTTTGTTCTATCATTATTCATATATTGACGTATAATATAATATAAAATAAAAATAACTATATCTCCACAATGATCTAATATCATCTAGCTGACATTATTCACGGACAAAACAAGGAACGTTCTGGGAAAAGGAAATTTTAAATCTGTTAGAGTTGGAGCCTATGAGCTACTAAAGAGTGCAAGAGACAACTAGGGACTCATTGCTAATATATTTGCACTATATATATGACACACTAAACATTCATGCTAGATAGTTCACACATACTAACACTAGTTGTATAGCTCAGACCACCAGATCTTTAACCTAGGCACACTTTCAAAGAACATAAGGTGTTTACCGGTTTTCCCATATCTATAGGTGATCACTAATTACAATAAACTTCAATTAAGATGATTTAAATATTTAGAAAATTTTAATTATTAATACATCACAGGATACGTAGATGCATCATATTAAAACTAAAGCAACAGCTTATAGAATAATGATATTTTCAGTTTTAATCAAGAAATGTTCAGACCAGATAGTTTTAATATTTAGATTTATAATAATTGTGGTAATTATTATATCATGTGAAATAACAAAATAAGTGAAGCCATTGCAGCTATTGCGATAAACATTTTCTATTTTAGATTTTATTAAAACTGAATGTACTTTAATTACAAATGTTAGATTTATACAGTAAAAGTAAATACAACAAGTTAACAAATGATATTATGTATAAGATAATAATAATGTAAATACTCTCACATCTACTAAAAATTATCTGGTTACCTTTAGAAAAAACTTCACTGATTATCAGTAATACATGTTAAAGTACATATGCAGAGTTATATTTTGTATCAACAAATAAACCATTATAAGAAGTATGAAAATAGCAAATTTTCTCATTCTAACAGCCATAATATTGTTAATTGAAACTTAACAACATTTCGACTTTTTGTCAAAGTCCTCTTCGTTAAACAATTATAACTATTTTTCATTGAATGAGGAATGAAAGTTATTGACCAATTGAATGCAAACAAGAACATTATTGTGTGGTATTCTCATGCAAACAGAGATACAAAAAGACCATTAGCCATCACAGACAATTATATTAAAGTGAAAATGTATTTTGTAAATAAATTATTGATCTCAATATTCATGCAAAAAAATGTTTGTATTGTTTTTAATTATAATATTCTAGAAATCAAAATGATAAAAATTGCAAGACTTCAGTAAAACTTCCTTTTAACGACCTTATGAGAAGAAAAAAATAAAAAGACTGACATCTCAGATATATTGAAATCGAATTTTTTTGTTATTATATTAATGATCAAAATATTCAAGCAATACACGTTTCAAGTGTATTCGATTTTTCCAGAAATCATAATGTAAAAATTTGCATGTCATGATTATTGTTCAATATTTTGTACTTTAGATGACCATCTTGTCACAGCCTAGAGAAAGTCACTGTGCTGCTGCTTTTGTCATTTCTTCTGAGCTCACAGAAATAGTAATATTTGGAGGGTATGATCAGCATGAGCACCTTCTCTCAGATACTACAATATTAAGATTAAGTAAGTTTTACAAAAATAAAAAATTAATTCAATTTAATAATTAATATGTATTATACGAGAGATATTTTGTTATTTTGATAGTTTTATTCATTTAATTATGTAATAAATAGTAAATAAGTCATTTTCAATACAAAAAAAAGTGTAGTATTATTTCAAAAATTTTAGTGCACTAACCAAATCCAACTATAACATGACATAATAGGATATTTACATAGTCCCCTCCCCCCCCCCCCACCCCCCCCCCCCCCCCCCCCCGGCAGTTTCTCTCATTAAATTTTAGTCCACTAAACACGTCCAACTATAAAATATGCTAATTAAGTGATTCTGGACAAGTTTCCCTCATTCAATATGATCAGGAGAAGATGCCAAACATTGAAATATGCTTATTAAGAGATTCTGAACAAGTTCCACTCCTTCGATATGATCAGGTGAAGATGCCAAACCGCTAATTAAGTGATTCTGTACAAATTCCCCTCCTTCGATATGATCAGGTAAAGATGCCAAACCATAAAATATGCTAATTAAGTGATTCTGGACAAGTTTCCCTCCTTCAATATGAATCAGGTGAAGATGCCGAACTATAAAATATGCTAATTAAGTCATTCTGGACAAGTTCCCCTCCTCAGATATGATCAGGTGAAGATGCCAAACCATAAAATATGCTACTTAAGTGATTTTTGGACAAGTTCCCCTCCTTCAATATGATCAGGAGAAGATGTCGAACCATAAAATAAGTTCCCCTCCTTTAATAAGATCAGGCGAAGATGCCAAACCATAAAATATGCTAATTAAGTGATTCTGGACAAGTTCTCCTCCTTTAATATGATCAGGTGAAGATGCCAAACCATAAAATAAGTTCCCCTCCTTTAATAAGATCAGGTGAAGATGCCAAACCATAAAATATGCTAATTAAGTGATTCTGGACAAGTTCTCCTCCTTCGATATGATCAGGTGAAGATGCCAAACTATAAAAAATGCTAATTAAGTGATTGTGGACAAGTTACCTTCCTTCAATATAATCAGGCAAAGATGTCAAATCATAAAATATGCTAATTAAGTGATTCTGGACAGGTTCTCCTCCTTTAATATGATCAGGTGAAGATGCCAAACCATAAAATAAGTTTCCCTCCTTTAATAAGATCAGGTGAAGATGCCGAACCACAAAATATGCTAATTAAGTGATTCTGAACAAGTTCTCCTCCTTCAATATGATCAGGTGAAGATGCCAAACTTTAAAATATGCTAATAAAGTGATTCTGGACAAGTTCTCCTCCTTCGATATGATCAGGTGAAGATGCCGAACCATAAAATATGATAATTATTTGATTCCGGACAAGTTCCCCTCCTTAGATATGATCAGGTGAAGATGTCGAACCATAAAATATGCTAATTAAGAGATTCTGGACAAGTTCCTCTCCTTAGATATGATCAGTCGAAGATGTTGAATCGTAAAATATGCTAATTAAGTGATTCTGGACAAGTTCCCCTCCTTAGATATGATCAGGTGAAGATATCGAACCATAAAAATATGCTAATTGTGTGATTCTGGACAAGTTCCCCTCCTTAGATATGATCAGGTGAAGATGTTGAATCGTAAAATATGCTAATTAAGTGATTCTGGACAAGTTCCCCCGTTAGATATGATCAGGTGAAGATATCGAACCATAAAAATATGCTAATTAAGTGATTCTGGACAAGTTTCCCTCCTTCGATATGATCAGTCGAAGATGTTGAATCGTAAAATATGCTAATTAAGTGATTCTGGACAAGTTCCTCTCCTTAGATATGATCAGGTGAAGATATCGAACCATAAAAATATGCCAATTAAGTGATTCTGGACAAGTTCCCCTCCTTCGATATGATCAGTCGAAGATGTTGAATCGTAAAATATGCTAATTAAGTGATTCTGGACAAGTTCCTCTCCTTAGATATGATCAGGTGAAGATATCGAACCATAAAAATATGCCAATTAAGTGATTCTGGACAAGTTCCCCTCCTTCGATATGATCAGTCGAAGATGTTGAATCGTAAAATATGCTAATTAAGTGATTCTGGACAAGTTCCTCTCCTTAGATATGATCAGGTGAAGATATCGAACCATAAAATATGCTAATTAAGTGATTCTGGACAAGTTGCCCTCCTTTAATAGGATCAGGCGAAGATGTCGAACCGTAAAATATGCTAATTAAGTGATTCTGGACTAGTAGCCCTTCTTTAATAGGATCAGGCGAAGATGTCGAACCGTAAAATATGCTAATTAAGTGATTCTGGACAAGTTCCCCTCCTTAGATATGATCAGGTGAAGATATCGAACCATAAAATGTGACCGTCTACAGGAAAATCGGGCACAACGCGGCCTCGACGAAAAATATTTTTTTTGCACTTACAGACTCCTTGGCAAGCAGATATTAAGCTCTCCAAGTTTTATCGCCGTAGCCTTAGCCATTCCCGCTATATATCGCCTAACCGTTCCCTTCATTAGGCTTATTTAATACAATTTTAAGAACTAAATCGATCTTTTTGCGACGTTTACGCATTCCGCGTTGTGCCCGATTTTCCCGTAGACGGTCACAAATATGCTAATTAAGTGATTCTGGACAAGTTGCCCTCCTTTAATAGGATCAGGCGAAGATGTCGAACCGTAAAATATGCTAATTAAGTGATTCTGGACTAGTAGCCCTTCTTTAATAGGATCAGGCGAAGATGTCGAACCGTAAAATATGCTAATTAAGTGATTCTGGACAAGTTCCCCTCCTTAGATATGATCAGGTGAAGATGTCGAACCATAAAATATGCTAATTATGTGATTCTGGACAATTTCCCCTCCTTAGATATGATCAGTCGAAGATGTCGAACCATACAATATAATAATTATGTGAGTCTGGACAAGTTGCCCTCCTTTAATAGGATCAGGTGAAGATGTCAAACCATAAAATATGCTAATTATGTGATTCTGGACAAGTTCCCCTCCTTAGATATGATCAGTCGAAGATGTCGAACCATAAAATATGCTAATTATGTGATTCTGGACAAGTTCCCCTCCTTAGATATGATCAGGTGAAGATGTCGAACCATAAAATATGCTAATTATGTGATTCTGGACAAGTTCCCCTCCTTAGATATGATCAGTCGAAGATGTCGAACCATAAAATATGCTAATTATGTGATTCTGGACAAGTTCCCCTCCTTAGATATGATCAGGTGAAGATGTCGAACCATAAAATATGCTAATTATGTGATTCTGGACAAATTCCCCTCCTTAGATATGATCAGGTGAAGATGTCGAACCATAAAATATGCTAATTATGTGATTCTGGACAAATTCCCCTCCTTAGATATGATCAGTCGAAGATGTCGAACCATAAAATATGCTAATTATGTGATTCTGGACAAGTTCCCCTCCTTAGATATGATCAGGTGAAGATGTCGAACCATAAAATATGCTAATTATGTGATTCTGGACAAATTCCCCTCCTTAGATATGATCAGGTGAAGATGTCGAACCATAAAATATGCTAATTAAAAGATTCTGGACAAGTTCCCCTCCTTCGATATGATCAGTCGAAGATGTTGAATCGTAAAATATGCTAATTAAGTGATTCTGGACAAGTTCCTCTCCTTAGATATGATCAGGTGAAGATATCGAACCATAAAATATGCTAATTAAGTGATTCTGGACAAGTTGCCCTCCTTTAATAGGATCAGGCGAAGATGTCGAACCGTAAAATATGCTAATTATGTAATTCTGGACTAGTAGCCCTTCTTTAATAGGATCAGACGAAGATGTCGAACCGTAAAATATGCTAATTACGTGATTCTGGACGAGTTCCCCTCCTTAGATATGATCAGGTGAAGATGTCGAACCATAAAATATGCTAATTAAGCGATTCTGGACAAATTCTACTCCTTCGATATGATCAGGTGAAGATGCCGAACCATAAATTATGCTAATTAAGTGATTCTGGACAAATTCCACTCCTTAAATATGATCAGTCGAAAATGTCGAACCATAAAATATGCTAATTGTGTGATTCTGGACAAGTTCCCCTCCATAGATATGATCAGGTGAAGATGTCGAACCATAAAATATGCTAATTAAGAGATTCTGGACAAGTTCCCCTCCATAGATATGATCAGGTGAAGATGTCGAACCATAAAATATGCTAATTAAGAGATTCTGGACTAGTAGCCCTTCTTTAATAGGATCAGACGAAGATGTCGAACCGTAAAATATGCTAATTACGTGATTCTGGACAAGTTCCCCTCCTTAGATATGATCAGGTGAAGATGTCGAACCATAAAATATGCTAATTAAGCGATTCTGGACAAATTCTACTCCTTCGATATGATCAGGTGAAGATGCCGAACCATAAATTATGCTAATTAAGTGATTCTGGACAAATTCCACTCCTTAAATATGATCAGTCGAAAATGTCGAACCATAAAATATGCTAATTGTGTGATTCTGGACAAGTTCCCCTCCATAGATATGATCAGGTGAAGATGTCGAACCATAAAATATGCTAATTAAGAGATTCTGGACAAGTTCCCCTCCATAGATATGATCAGGTGAAGATGTCGAACCATAAAATATGCTAATTAAGAGATTCTGGACAAGTTCCCCTCCATAGATATGATCAGGTGAAGATGTCGAACCATAAAATATGCTAATTGTGTGATTCTGGACAAGTTCCCCTTCATAGATATGATCAGGTGAAGATGTCGAACCATAAAATATGCTAATTAAGAGATTCTGGACAAATTCTACTACTTCGATATGATCAGGTGAAGATGCCGAACCATAAAATATGCTAATTATGTGATTCTGGACAAGTTCCTCACCTTAGATATGATCAGTCGAAGATGTGGAATCGTAAAATATGTTAATTAAGTGATTCTGGACAAGTTCCTCTCCTTAGATATGATCAGGTGAAGATGTCGAACCATAAAATATGCTAATTGTGTGATTCTGGACAAGTTCCCCTCCTTAGATATGATTAGTCAAAGATGTCGAACCATAAAATATGCTAATTATGTGATTCTGGACAAGTTCCCCTCCTTAGATGTGATCAGTCGAAGATGTTGAATCGTAAAATATGCTAATTAAGTGATTCTGGACAAGTTCCCCCCCTTAGATATGATCAGGTGAAGATATCGAACCATAAAAATATGCTAATTAAGTGATTCTGGACAAGTTCCCCTTCTTCGATATGATCAGTCGAAGATGTTGACTCGTAACAAGCTGCTAAATAAGTGTTCTGGACACGTTCTCTCCGTAGATATGATCAGGTGAAGATATCGAACCATAAAAATATGCTAATTAAGTGATTCTGGACAAGTTCCCCTTCTTCGATATGATCAGTCGAAGATGTTGAATCGTAAAATATGCTAATTAAGTGATTCTGGACAAGTTCCTCTCCTTAGATATGATCAGGTGAAGATATCGAACCATAAAAATATGCTAATTAAGTGATTCTGGACAAGTTCCCCTCCTTCGATATGATCAGTCGAAGATGTTGAATCGTAAAATATGCTAATTAAGTGATTCTGGACAAGTTCCCCTCCTTAGATATGATCAGGTGAAGATCGAACCATAAAAATATGCTAATAAAGCGATTCTGGAGGTAGATATCCACAGTATGATAGAAAAATGACATTTCCATTTATATATTCATAATTTCATTACTGTAATGTGTAATTCTTTGCATTTTCTTTATTTCAAATTATTCTGAGTCATACTTAATCGTATAATTGCCAATTAAAAATAAAAATTGAATTTTTTTGTAATGATCAAATGGAAATGTCAGACTATAAAAAAAATGTTTAACCGATTATCGCCGAATTACGAGTTTCTGCGTGAAATGCGAAGGTGTTTCACAGCGTGGGTTACGAATTTTTGCGTAATCGCCATTGCACCCGCTTCTATTGATTGTCAGCCGCAATCGCAAGCGATTCTGGACCTTTCACTACGCTGTGTCGTTTCTCCTTGCACGTAAGTATACAGGGGATTAGTTTTTAATGACCCTTACCATAGAAAAAATACAGTATTTGTTGCTTGAAATAGTCGCACAGTAAGTGTATAAAGAAAAAAATCAAAGTTAAAAAAATAATACATAAATAATTGACAATTATATCAAGCAAATACTTATGTATAATTATCAATAAAAAATAACAAGACTTGGACAATGACTGTTGAGAGGTACACTACAGATCAAGTATTGGCCTTCCTTGATTCAGAGGAACTTGGAGAGGAAGACTTCCTAGGTGAAGAAATCGATGGCCAAGAATTCTTCATGGAGGGCAGTGACGAAGAATTTTATGACCTGGAAGAGATGGAGATAGAGGGCAAGTGTTTTGTTTGTTTGTTTTTTTAGCTTAATTTTTGTTCATTCACAATGATAATTGCATAGAAGTTGATGAACTACCCCAACCACTGGAAGACCCACCTATCACTGCATCCTCCTCCCAGAATACAGACTTGCTTCCTCACACTTCTCCTGTGATTGAAGATGCCCATGAGATGGATTCTGATGGGGAAGAGGAATCATCAAGCCAGGAGGCATCACCTTCAAAACCCGTATAGAAGGAAGCATTGTCAGTTCCAGCTCTACACTCCTTTTCTGACACATCTTCTCCTGGTCCCACTGTTCCTATACCAGAAACATTCAAAGAAATTTTTCAATTTTTTTTACTTCAAAACTTATGACCATGATTACAGATGAAACTAATAAATATGCAAGAGAAGTGATTCCCCCAGAGAAATTGACGAAATGGTTGGACGTTTCAGTGCAGGAGATGTATGCATACTTGGGGTTCAAGTTTCTAATGGGTCTAAACCCGAAGCTATCTGTCAACGACTATTAGAGAAAGGACCCTATTTACCACTACAGTCCTATTAGCGATAGGATTTCAAGAGATAGATATTTAGAAATATCAAGGCATCTGTATTTCGTGAGCAACTCCACTCTGGCTCCTCGTACTGATCCAAACTACGACAGGATTGGAAAAGTGCGCCCACTGCTGAACTACCTCTGTGGGAAATTCAAGTCCCTGTACAACCAAGGCAAGGAAGTAGCTGTGGATGAAGCAATGATCAAGTTCCAAGGGCGCTCATCTTTGAAACAATATATGCCCAAGAAACCTATCAGGAGTGGAATGAAGGTTTGGGTCTTGGGGGACAGCTCCAATGGGTACTTCTGCAGGCTGGACGTATACACAGGGAAGAAAGATCAAATTGAACATGGGTTAGGAGCAAGTGTTGTCAAAGAACTCACCAAAGATTTCCACAACACTTGGCGATATGTTTTCTTTGACAACTTCTTCACATCATACAGACTGCTTGATGATCTCTACAAGTTGGGCCTTTACAGTTGTGGCACTGCAAGATCTAATGGTAAAGGTTTTCCAAACATTCTAAAAAAAACAAAATTGAAGAACAGGTAAATTACGTATAAATTATATTCTCTAATATGCTCTAGAATATTAATATAATTCATAATTAGTGGAGATATCAACACTGTACAGTCTAACAACATAGCAGCATCTGCATGGAAGGAAAA
>WLWD01002828.1_pt1 | contig 27648 bp, 12 predicted proteins | sample 6712731 | NCBI WGS metagenome assembly WLWD01 (sample SAMN12718690, study PRJNA576275) | sponge metagenome | isolation source: marine sponge | host: Mycale hentscheli | place: New Zealand: South Island, Marlborough, Capsize Point | collected 2014-11-01
TCATTATCCACCCCTAATACTGTCTTGCTCGCGCTCGCACGCCAGCTAGTGGTGTGCTTGAGCATAAATGGCGAGTGAGCCTTAAACTACGCTACTGTTAAATGATTGATTTTAACAACTAATACTCAAGCTACTAAAATAAAGTCGAGTTTTTAAATTAAGTATATGCGGTAAAGGGGATTCAATGCCATAGTAACTGCTCCCCTCAACTGTTTGAATTGAAAAAGAAGCAACAAAATCAAGTCACGTTATTTAAAATTTTCTTTGTGATATTCTTAATAGTAGTAGTTGTAACGCACAATACTTGCACACAACTGAACATACCTACGCAAGACTTACCTTCGTGGTTCGTCTAGTGGACAATGAATTTTCAAGTAAATGCTGTTGAGTAGGGCTTATAACTGTGACAAATAGCGTATTAACTTACCACTGCCACTAACTCGAATAGAAATGGAGCTCCCATAAGTTTTTGAGTTTTAACTGCACCCGCAAAACAATTCAAAGCGATACACAATTCAATTTCTAAGGTGATAAGGGTAATGGTCGCTAAACCAGAGGATTCTGTTTAGTGAAGTTTGGGAGAGGTCGAACGCCGAGCGAACACAAAAATAGAGAGGGTCAAAGTACAAAATGACATACGTACGTCCAATCATATATTAGAGGTGTGCTTGAGCACAAATGGCGAGCGAGCCTGATAGTTCGGTAACATAAAAGAGTATTGTTACTATGTTTAGCTTAGTTCATGCAAACACTATAATAGCAGTTACGACCATTTATTTCAGCAAACAAATACAAAAATCACTCTCTTACCTGATTAATGGTAACTTTTGTAGTATCAAACATCTGCCATTCTGATAATCTCAAATACCAGTAACTCTTGAACAAACTCTCAGCTACGATATAAAATAAGCCAGTACTATTATTTGTAATTTTTAGCCAACAAATATGGAATTACTACTAACTTACCTCAATTTCCTGAGTATTGATAACTTCTGTAATATCAAATTTAAGTTACTTTGACTATCTAAATTACCTCGAATTCTTGACAACAAGCTCTCAGCTACAAAAACAAAAGACAATCAATTTTTGCACACAAATACAAAATTATAACTTTCTTACCTTCATTTGAGAGGTATTATACACGCCTCAATAAAGTTAATCACACTTTACACATGCAGTTCAATATAACATCATTGAGCCATCCACCTCTAAATACAGTTCATTTCCCATGCCAATATTACTAAGAAGGAAGGTGGAATTAGAATTGTTATTGATTACAAGAAATTAAATGCAATTACCATTAAAGAACCCTTTTCTATGCCTTCCATAGAGGATATTTGATCTCAACTTGGTAATGCAACTCACTTGTCAAAAACTGGATTTACAGAAAGGTTTTCACCAGGTTCCCATGTCATTGGAATCTAGAGAATATTCTGCATTTACCTGCCTTCAGGGAAAATTTCATTACTGTGTTAAGCCATTTGGGTTAACTAATGCCCCTGGCACATTTCAGTTGCTAATGCAACAAGTCTTAAGAGGTTTAGAGAATCACTCACTACCATACATTGATGATATTGTCATTTTTTCATCTTGTTTTGAAGACCACTTGTCACATATTATTTCTGTTTTAAGCAGATTGGCAGCTGCAAATTTAACTGTTAAAGTCAGCAAGTGATGTTGCTGGTGTTTTAAGTCATTTGACTTTCTGGGACATTATGTAGGCAATGGCAAGCTTACAATTCCACAAGATAAAGTTTCACAAATTGCTCATTATATCATGCCAACCAACAGAACATCTCTCAAGTCATTTTTAGGTTTAGTTACCTTCTATTCAAAATTCATTCCACAACTGGCTAATCACACAACTGTACTAAACAACCACATGCCAAAAGATAAACTTTCATCCATTATCATCTCAAATGAAGTTGTCACTGTATTTAAAGAAATCATTATAGCAGTCACACATCACTCTTCACTGGTGATTCCAACTTATTCTGATTCATTGTGCATTTTTTCAGATGCCTCCACATCTCTTGTGTATATAGAGATTCCCAATGGCAACCATGTAGTTTCTATTCTAGACAACTCATTCCCAGGGAAAGAAACTATGCTATTTTAGATTTGGATGCTTTGGCATTGTTAGCCACTGTTCATCACTTTTATTATTATTTGTCTGGTGTTTATTTTAAAGCCTTCACTGATCATAAGCCTCTCATTAACATTTTGGATGGTCAGCCACCCTCAGCAAGGTTGCTTAGGTGGAAAATTAAATTAGCTGATCTGGGGAGGTGAATTCAGTGGCAGACGCCCTCTCCAGACAGTCCTGGACATCAATGGAGGACTCCAACTCTTCAGAAAGCAGCAAGTTAGCAGCAACCTCTGAAGGAAGGGTGTGTGTGGTATAATTACCTCATCTCTCAAAGGCACTGTTATGACATTGACACTCACAGCACACTCATATTGTATTCTGTTACTTCCATTATCAGGTATTCACTAATGATGTTGCACTAACATTCCATTCCCATACTTCTACTTTACACCTCTTGTTTTATGCCATGTCACTCTGTCATGCTTGTGCTGTTTGGCCCTTCTATATAAAGGCTGAGCAATGCAGGTAGACTCTCAGTATTATGTTCATGCTTTTCAGTGAATTCTTAATTACAGCAAAACTTAAAACAGAATTGAGAAATCTGTCTTGGGAGCTGCTGTAAAGCTTTGAATAGCTAGACTAACTGTTGAGTTGTACACTCTGGTGGCAGCCTACTCTAGTTGTTTCCCCACACATTATTATATCAAAGCAGTTTTTTGTTTACAAGTAATTTTAAGCAATAAAAATCAACGAAACTTGTGACACTAGTGATAGGACATAGAGGCATACTAGCCCACACTCAGGCTCATTGCCTATCCTCACACTCAGGCTCACTGTCTATCTGTTCTCACACTCAGGCTCACTGTCTATCTGTTCTCACACTGAGGCTCACTGTCTATCCTCAGACTCAGGCTCATTGCCTATCCTCACACTCAGGCTCACTGTCTATCTGTTCTCACACTCAGGCTCACTGTCTATCTGTTCTCACACTGAGGCTCACTGTCTATCCTCACACTCCGGCTCATTGCCTATCCTCACACTCAGGCTCACTGTCTATCTGTTCTCACACTCAGGCTCACTGTCTATCTGTTCACACACTCAGGCTCACTGTCTATCTGTTCTCACACTCAGGCTCACTGTCTATCTGTTCTCACACTGAGGCTCACTGTCTATCCTCACACTCAGGCTCACTGTCTATCCTCACACTCAGGCTCATTGCCTATCCTCACACTCAGGCTCACTGTCTCTGTTCTCACACTCAGGCTCACTGTCTATCCTCACACTCAGGCTCATTGCCTATCCTCACACTCAGGCTCACTGTCTATCCTCACACTCAGGCTCATTGCCTATCCTCACACTCAGGCTCACTGTCTATCTGTTCTCACACTCAGGCTCACTGTCTATCTGTTCTCACACTGAGGCTCACTGTCTATCCTCACACTCAGGCTCATTGCCTATCCTCACACTCAGGCTCATTGCCTATCCTCACACTCAGGCTCACTGTCTATCTGTTCTCACACTCAGGCTCACTGTCTATCCTCACACTCAGGCTCATTGCCTATCCTCACACTCAGGCTCACTGTCTATCCTCACACTCAGGCTCACTGTCTATCCTCACACTCAGGCTCACTGTCTATCCTCACACTCAGGCTCACTGTCTATCCTCACACTCAGGCTCACTGTCTATCCTCACACTGAGGCTCACTGTCTATCCTCACACTCAGGCTCACTGTCTATCCTCACACTCAGGCTCACTGTCTATCCTCACACTCAGGCTCATTGCCTATCCTCACACTCAGGCTCACTGTCTATCTGTTCTCACACTCAGGCTAACTGTCTATCTGTTCACACACACTGTGTTCAGGTCTAGCTACCTGAACAAGGAGAAGTCTTTAGCAAACAATAAACTAACATGTGCTACATCAACTCATTATCGTCTAATCATATTCATGATCCATCCAGAACCACCACAAACTGTATGTACCATGTCATCCCATAATATATGCACTATAAGTTGTCTTGGGAAAATTATCAAGCTCAGTGAATGCAGACCGCGTTGCTAGTGGCTTGTTGCTGTGGTTGAATCCTACCATGCCGGCATAGTATCCGGTTGCTCGCCACACACTAGCCGCGGGCCGTCAACTTGCTGAAGCTGGGCATAGCTTATGGTGGGCTCTGGTCCTTTGATCCAGTACCAACCTCCAGCTCAGGGATTTACGACCCCTGAACACACTGAGGCTCACTGTCTATCTGTTCTCATATTCAGGCTCACTGTCTATCTGTTCTCATATTCAGGCTCACTGTCTATCTGTTCTCATATTCAGGCTCACTGTCTATCTGTTCTCATATTCAGGCTCACTGTCTATCTGTTCTCATATTCAGGCTCACTGTCTATCTATTCTCACACTCAAGCTTGCTGCCTATGCATCTATGCTGCCCCTTACTCAATTATGACTAACTAGGGCATGCAAATCTACACTGCCCCTCACTATAACTTGGTAGAATGTAATCAGTTAGTACCAGTAAATAGGATAGCTCTTAGAATTCACAATCCACATATCATTATTCCAATCAAGAACTAGAGAGTGAGTTTATAAGTAATGGTAGCATATAAGGTTAGAATTTCCACCAAGCAGGGTTTGAATGCATGGTCTGACAGGTTACTTTAGAAGCTTTCATCCAGGGCACAGTCGGCAAAATTTATAGGGCATGCTGCCCTACGCTCATTCAATCTAGGTATATGTGGATTCTAGTCCAATAGCTATTTCTCAGCCATGCAGTTCCCACTGCCTAAACTACTGCCTCACTCACCCTAATTATGACACCACTGCACATTAAGTACTTTGGTATGGCACATTGTCGTGTGGTGAACAGGTTGGGATCTGCTCAGATTTCAGTGTATGGTGAAAAAATATGTGAGAAAGGAAAATATAGTGTAATTCAGGTATCCTGGAAGGCTGCAGTTGTTCTGTTGGTGAATTATAGTCAGTAGTAAGTGGGTCACATGTTCAGTCACTACTAGCCAATGGTACCCTCATGTTGTATGTTAAACGTGATTACGTTTCAAGAGAAATATTATCAACTGACACACACTGATGTTAAATTTTTAGTGATGTTCTTTAATCTAATTAAGTGAATCTGTTGTTGTAACTGAATTGTGCATGTTGTTGTTCCAAGTCATTTATTGTGTTTTGTATAATTATATTGAGGATTTGTACATACTCTCCTTGTGCTATTTTAAATTAAATTCATACTTTGTCGTTCAATATAGTTCATGTTGATACTTGTGGTAGGTGGATGGGCGGCACAGACGTTACATGAAGTAGTCTAGTGCTACCAGAGATTTCTTTGCTGGCAAGGAACAAGGAAAGGTGAGTAAAATTAATTACTCAGGGTTACTCGAATTCTTCCCTCCCAAACCCATGCAGAGCTTTATGAGCAATTCAAAGTTGAGAAGAATCTGAGAGAACTCATCCTTCTCAAGTGATGATACAGAACATTCTGATTGTGATGATCAGGGGCAAGCCAATTGTGCCTGTGCAGTTGGTAGTGGGTGAGGAGGTGTACTTGAAAGTGAGGCCAATCATAAGATGATTTACTATAATAATTATAATAAATCAACCATAAGTAGATGAATGCCATAGAACAGAGTGTCCAATGTGATGTGCACATATTCAAGTGTTCAGTATAGGGAATTGATTTTAATTAATAACAGGGACTTCTAAATGTCCATGTATAAATGACCGTTAAAAGTATAAAACTGTAAATCAGCATTGAAGTGGATTCTGTCACCACAGGTTTGCCAGCAGTAACTCCAGCAATAAGGTTTTGTCTTTATATGAATGACTCAATACGATGTCCAAAAATACATCACAATCAACTGAAGACTTTCAATCATTCAGTCATTCTCGGCTGAAACAATTATAAGAATAGAAAATTTTTCTCTGTTTTAGCAGCCAATATGTTTAACTATAACTTAACCCGACGTTTTGACTTGTTACTAGTTCTCCTGAGGGATCACTGAAGTCCACTCTCAGTGGTGATAAAAGTAGCAAGATAACCGGTGGGCACACTTACTTTTTAATATATCCTGAAGTTTGATTTGCACACACCATAGACAGCCAGCATCCAGGAAACTAATCTATTTCTCTATTAAACTTGTTGTTTTCATGGTGTCATCTTCAACTAACAATTCTTAGTGGCTCTGTCTACACTTTCTACTTAATGTGGTGATGTTGCATGTTCAGCAATGGCTGAAGCATTCTCTTCACCTCTCTTGCAATTATCCTGATATTCTTTCATTCTTTGCTCAAACCTTCTAATTGTTTCACATATATATACTTTACACAGCTGCAGGATATTCTACTCACTATGGATGACTGATCAATATAGTATATATAATCTTAATTTATTACCTGGCTTAAATGCTGTTTTGTGGTCAAAACTCACACTCAATCCTGCTATATAATGGAATAGCAAGAATTAAAACCTTTCTACTACTCAGTATCCGTTTAAGCTCAGAAGTTAACTCTTTAGAGCCTGCCCTAATGGTTGCATTGCTATAGCATTACCTTGAAGTACTTTGTTCATTCTCTTCTTATTTCAAGTTTTCACTCACGTTAGTTCAATCTCATTGACCCCTGAGGAGCTAGGCTTTAGTAAGAAGTCGAAAATAATTAAAAGTTAAACATATATTGGGGGTTAATAAAACAGAGAAAAACTTCTATTTATAATAACTTATGGGTACTATTGAAATGAAAGCACCTGCTGGTATTTCCCCGAAACTCTTTGTTCAAACTATTCATAAAAATGTTGAATAGGTGGTACAAGTGGTAATGAATTATTCAAGTGAATACTTCAATTAAAAACAAAACAACTATATAGCTACCTGAATATAGATTTCAATGACATGCATATATGAACTAAAAATAGACTATTTCTAAACAATAAGCAATTTTCAGCTTCTCTAGAGTGTGAATCTACATAATGATCTAGCATGTCTATAACTCTTGTTTATCTTCAGTCATTTAATCTGCCATTATTCTTGCTACATCAACACTAGAGGGAACAGTCAATTCTATGTCCAGTTCATCCACGGTATATTGACTTGTTGCAAGTGGTTGAGCAGCAGTGGACGTATTGTAGAGGCCAATGATTCTGTCCAATACTACAGAATAATTCTGAAACACTTCTTTGATTGTTGTCCAATTTTCAATGCTTCTAGTCTTCATAACGTTGTTTAATATAGGCCGTGGCATATTGGCCTGATTTGCTACCATCGTCCCTCCTTCAGTCGTAAATACTGCAGACTCAGCAGTCCAAAATGTTGCAAGTGATTCAGCAATTTTACTCATTCCTTCAAACGTTTGATCCAAATTGGCGACTAATTTACCTATGAGCTGAGAAAGAAATATATTTTAATAAGTATACCTAACACTGGACAAACATTGAAATATACCTGTCGTTTTCCCACTACAGATTGGCCATCAAATGAATTTTTTAATGATTGATAATCATCTTCAATTTGTTGTTGTGCTTGTGATTCAGAATAAGTAGCTTTTGCTGCTGCTAAAGCACCAGTAGCCGCTGCAGTTAATGTAACTATCGATATTTCTACTGAAGAAGACATTCCAGCTGTTTCAAATACAGCATATGATAGAACAACAAAATTTTCTTTTTTGTACTTTTCATTAGCAGTGTGGACACGCCCAGCTAAATCCCTCGACCACTCTGCAATTACCTCAAAAACTCGACCCAGTTTTTTTGTCTGACCACCTAGTGATTCAAGTTTTCTGACATTTTCACTGTGAGCATTATTAGGGAGATCATCATAAAAGGAGATGACTTCATCTATCCATTGATCAGATATCTTTGACGCAAGGCTCACTGTCTGATGGCCCAATGACTGAAAGCTAGTTGCGCTCTGATCCAATGATGTTATAAAGCTTGAGCTTATAGCGAACAATCCACTCCTCAAAATTAGGTCGTGATTTTGTTGAAATAAACTCAGGACTGAGCTATAAGAATCCCTACTCTCAACTAGAAGGTCGACAGCAGAACTAGCAGCACTCTGGGCCATGATAGATATACAGCCTGTGAGTTTCCAAGTTGTGACTGTTACTGCACAGTAAAGATGTTGTTTTATAGTTTGCTAAATGTAGTTTTTCATTCCAGAGAAAGGAAGAGAATGGTAGCTTTATTAATAGAGAAGTTGTGCTGCAAGAGCATAATACTAATGAATATAATTGTTATTATAGGATCACTATGTTATTTACTTGGTACGGAATGAGTTTTAGGTATTAAATAAAAAAAAAATACATTCCCAAACTATCTTGAATGAACTAGGATTAGCTATGTACCTGTGAAGACAATAAGAAGCCATAGCCTAAAAACAATAGAATCCTGTGAAAAATTGGAACATTTCTTTGTTAAAATGTCAAGTTACTTGTGTGGAGGATATTACAGCATTATATCAAATGCAGCTGACACTAGATACTGCTACCTATTGATACATTATATCTAATACAGCTGACACTAGATACTGCTACCTATTGAAACATTATATCTAATACAGCTGACACTAGATACTGCTACCTATTGATACATTATATCTAATACAGCTGGCACTAGATACTGCTACCTATTGAAACATTATATCTAATACAGCTGACACTAGATACTGCTACCTATTGAAACATTATACATGACTAGTTTTTCCTGGCTGACACTCATTTGCATCAGCACAAGATCATATGTCTTTCTCAAAATATTTAGTATTTAATAAGATTCATGTTATATTATAATGTTTTTATGTCATGTCTGAAACCCGAACTGCAAGTATTAACTGTAAACACACACAAAAATAGTAATTCAAAGTTTAGTACCAGTAATAGTAATGATGGGATGACCAACTGATAGTGAGGGTTCCGACAGAGAGGGAGAAGTTTTTTACCAGCAGTGCAGAAACTCGTCGGAAGAGATATTATCAGATGAAGTTATTGTGTGGTAGTTATTATTAACGTTCAGGAGCTAGGCTCCAAATAGCCAACTCTTTGCTCAGAGAGAAAGGAAAGCTATAGATTAATGTATGACAGTAAGTAGGTAATGAAGTGAGTAAAAGAAAAGAAATTAATGAGACATATACCGATAATATTATTAATGAAGTCATGCATACAAGAATGATAGTTAGAAAAGAGAGAGGAAGAGCATGTGATAGTATAACTACAGAATCAGCTCAAACAGCTAAGAATTCAGTATAAGTGTTATTGCATTGACATGAACTGTATGTGATAGCACTGCAAAATTACGTACAGTTCTTGATTAGCCTATTTATTAATTGTGATAGAATTGGTTTTAGGGGTAAGTCTACAATGGATTCCAAGACAATCCGAAATTAATCTGATATTGTACAAGATTGTACTATTGAAAGCTTATGTTCAATAAAAAGTTTAATTTCTGCTAATACTAGTGGTGTGCTTGAGCACAAATGGCGAGCGAGCCTGAAGAGTTAGGTAACATAAAATGTTACTATTTTTAGCTTACTTCATGCAAACACTAATAATAGCAGTTATGACATTTGATTTCAGCAAACAAATACAAAATCACTCTCTTACCTGATTAATGGTAACTTTTGTAGTATCAAACATCAACCATTCTGATAATCTCAATCACCAGTAACTCTTGAACAAGCTCTCAGCTACGATAAAAAATAAACCAGTGTTATTATTTGTAATTTTAGCCAACAAATATGGAATTACTACTTACCTCATTCTTGAGTATTGATAACTTCTGTAGTATCAAATTGAAGTTACTTTGACCATCTGAATTACCTTGAATTCTTGACAAGCTCTCACCTACAAAAACAAAAGACAATCAATTTTAGCACACAAATACAAATTTACTTTCTTACCTCATTTTCTTGAGCAGTGGTAGCTTTTGTAGTACCAAATTTGAGCCAATCTGACTATTTGAATTTACCAGTCACTGTTGACTAGCTCTTAGCTACAAAAAAGAAAGGCCAGAGTTAATTTTGCATATTTAGCTAACAAATATGGAATTGCGTACTTATCTCAGCTTCCCTCGAGAAGTAGTAGCTTCCATAGCATTAATACTATGGCATTCTGACTACCAACGGCTCTTGACAACCAACAACCGGCACTCCGTATCCCCCCTAAAACGGCGAAGTTTTGAAATTAAGTCTGGAAAAGGGTCTTCAATGCCATAGTAACCTGTCGAATCAACTTTTTGTGTCTTGAAAACAAGCGTTTTAGCAGGAATTTTCTCATACTTTAGAGCTTAAGTATAAAGTAAGGTTTGCTTAATGCTGTAGTTTCAGAATAAACTGGAGTCAAGCCTAAATAGCCGTGTTTTTAGGAGAAAAACGTTCCCCGCGCGCGCGTTTAAAGAGCATACGTACCATCCATACATACATACATATATACTAGTGGTGTGCTTGAGCACAAATGGCGAGCGAGCCTAAAGACTACACTATTTTTATTGACTTCTAACACTGAAGCTACTGAAAATAAAGTCCAGTTTTTTAATTTAGCATACAGGGTAAAGGGATTTCAGTGCCATAGTAACAACTCTCTGCAACTGCTTGAATTGAAGGAAAAAACAACAACAACAAAACAATACGCGTTATTTAAAAGTTTTCTTTGTGATATTCTTTAGCTAAGTAGTGGTTGTAACACACAATGCTTTGACACAGCTGGACATGCACCTACACAGACTTGCCTTGGCAGTAGTCTAGTGGACAGTGTATTTTCAGGTAAATACTGTGCGCACGGCTTATAACCATGACAAAGAGCGCATTGACTGACCACCGCCACTAACTCGAATAGAAATGGAAGTCCCTTAAGTTTTCAAGTATTAACTGCACCCGCAAAAGAATTCAAAACGGTAAACAATTCAATTTCTAGGGTGATACGGGTACTGATCGATAAACCAGAGGATTCTGTTTAGTGCAATTTGGGACGGGGTCGAACAAATAACTAACACAAAAACGCGAGGGTCAAAGTACAAAATGACATACGTACGTCCAAACATTATATACGAATAAACTAGTGGTGTGCTTGAGCACAAATGGCGAGCGAGCCTAAAGACTATACTATTTTTATTGACTTCTAACACTGAAGCTACTGAAAATGAGGTCCAGTTTTTAAATTTAGCATACAGGGTAAAGGGATTTCAGTGCCATAGTAACAACTCTCTGCAACTGCTTGAATTGAAGGAAAAAACAACAACAAAACAATACACGTTATTTAAAAGAATTCAATTTCTAGGGTGATACGGGTACTGATCGATAAACCAGAGGATTCTGTTTAGTGCAATTTGGGACGGGGTCGACAACTTAACTAACACAAAAACGCGAGGGTCAAAGTACAAAAATGCCTTACGTACGTCCATACATATATACAAATAAACTAGTGGTGTGCTTGAGCACAAATGGCGAGCGAGCCTGATGTTAGGTAACATAAAACTAAGTATTGTTACTATGTTTTAGAAGCGCAGCTTGACAAAGACTTAACAATTGTTTCAAGAAGAGAGTAGCTATAAACTTTTTGGTTGAAACAAAGTTGCGTAAGGCAGTGCAGCAGTTCTCCGTGCTCGTTAATTGAAAAATACTGGAACTGTGAACGCTTTACCTAACTTACGTAATTAGAAGCGCGGGCGAACTTTTTTGACGTACGCATACATACCTACATTATACTAGTGATGTGCTTGAGCACAAATGGCGAGCGAGCCTAAAGACTATACTATTGTTATATGAATGATTTTGACTTCTAACACTGAAGTTACTGAAAATAAGGTCCAGTTTTTTAATTTAGCATACAGGGTAAAGGGATTTCAGTGCCATAGTAACAACTCTAACTGCTTGGAAGGAAAAACAAAACAAAACAAAACAATACACGTTATTTAAAAGTTTTCTTTGTGGTATTCTTTAGCTAAGTAGTGGTTGTAACACACAATGCTTTGACACAACTGGACATGCACCTACACAGACTTACCTTTGCAGTAGTCTAGTGGACAATGTATTTTCAAGTAAATACTGTTGCGCACGGCTTATAACCATGACAAAGAACGCATTGACTTACCACCGCCACTAACTCGAATAGTCTCTTAAGTTTTCAAGTTAAACTGCACCCGCAAAAGAATTCAAAACGGTAAACAATTCAATTTCTAGGGTGATATGGGTATTGATCGATAAACCAGAGGATTCTGTTTAGTGCAATTTGGGACGGGGTCGACAACTGAACTAACACAAAAACGCGAGGGTCAAAGTACAAAATGACATACGTACGTCCAAACATATATACAAATAAACTAGTGATGTGCTTGAGCACAAATGGCGAGCGAGCCTAAAGACTATACTATTTTTATATGAATGATTTTGACTTCTAACACTGAAGCTACTGAAAATAAGGTCCAGTTTTTAAATTTCGCATGCACGGTAAAGGGATTTCAGTGCCATAGTAACAACTCTCTGCAACTGCTTGAATTGAAGGAAAAAAACAACAACAAAACAATACACGTTATTTAAACATTTTCTTTGTGATATTCTTTAGCTAAGTAGTGGTTGTAACACACAATGTTTTGACACAACTGGACACGCACCTACACAGACTTACCTTAGCGGTAGTCTAGTGGACAATGTATTTTCAAGTAAATACTGTTGCGCATGGCTTATAACCATGACAAAGAGCGCATTGACTTACCACCGCCACTAACTCGAATAGAAATGGAAGTCCCTTAAGTTCAAGTTTTAACTGCACCCGCAAAAGAATTCAAAACGGTAAACAATTCAATTTCTAGGGTGATACGGGTACTGATCGCTAAACCAGAGGATTCTGTTTAGTGCAATTTGGGACGGGGTCGACCACGTAACTAACACAAAAATGCGAGGGTCAAAGTACAAAATGACATACATACGTCCATACATATATACAAATAAACTAGTGGTGTGCTTGAGCACAAATGGCGAGCGAGCCTGATAGTTAGGTAACATAAAATGTTACTCTTTTTAGCTTACTTCATGCAAACACTATAATAGCAGTTATGACATTAGATTTCAGCAAACAAATACAAAATCACTCTCTTACCTGATTAATGGTAACTTTTGTAGTATCAAACATCAACCATTCTGATAATCTCAATCACCAGTGACTCTTGAACAAGCTCTCAGCTACGATAAAAAATAAAACAGTGTTATTATTTGTAATTTTAGCCAACAAATATGGAATTACTACTTACCTCATTCTTGAGTATTGATAACTTCTGTAGTATCAAATTGAAGTTACTTTGACCATCTGAATTACCTTGAATTCTTGACAACAAGCTCTCACCTACAAAAACAAAAAACAATCAATTTTAGCACACAAATACAAAATTACTTTCTTACCTCATTTTCTTGAGCCGTAGTAACTTCCGTAGTACCAAATTTGAGTCATTCTGAGTATTGGAATTTACCAGTCACTGTTGACAACAAGCTCTTAGCTGAGTTAACAATAACAGAATTACCTGAATAAACTTAGAAAGCAGTGGCAAAGAAGCGCAGCTTGACAAAGACTTCACAATTGTTTCAAGAAGAGAGTAGCTATAAACGTTTTGGTTGAAACAGAGTTGCGTAAGGCAGTGCAGCAGGATTCTCCGCGCTCGTTAATTGAAAAATACTGGAACTGTGAACGCTTTACCTAACTTACGTAATTAGAAGCGCGGGCTAAAACAGAGGTCTCACGTACCCCATAAACAGATAAATAAATAAATATAGCGAAATCTCGATTGAGTTACCCCTGATAGTGTCTCGCTCGCTTCGCTCGCTCGCCAATAAATAAATAAATAAACATCCCCGATTTTCGATTGTGTTACCCCTGTAAGTGTCTCGCTCGCTACGCTCGCTCGCCAATAAATAAATAAACATCCCCGATTTTCGATTGTGTTACCCCTGTAAGTGTCTCGCTCGCTACGCTCACTCGCCAACTAGTGATGTGCTTGAGCACAAATGGCGAGCGAGCCTAAAGACTATACTATTCTTATATGAATGATTTTGACTTCTAACACTGAAACTACTGAAAATAAGGTCCAGTTTTTAAATTTCGCATACACGGTAAAGGGATTTCAGTGCCATAGTAACAACTCTCTGCAACTGCTTGAATTGAAGGAAAAAAACAACAAAACAATACACGTTATTTAAAAGTTTTCTTTGTGATATTCTTTAGCTAAGTAGTGGTTGTAACACACAATGCTTTGACACAACTGGACATGCACCTACAGACTTACCTTCGTGGTAGTCTAGTGGACAATGTATTTTCAAGTAAATACTGTTGCGCACGGCTTATAACCATGACAAAGAGCGCATTGACTTACCACCGCCACTAACTGGAATACAAATGGAAGTCCCTTAAGTTTTCAAGTTTTAACTGCACCCGCAAAATCAATTTCTAGGGTGATGATACGGGTACTGATCGATAAACCAGAGGATTCTGTTTAGTGCAATTTGGGATGGGGTCGACCACGTAACTAACACAAAAACGCGAGGGTCAAAGTACAAAATGACATACGTACGTCCAAACATATATACAAATAAACAAACATCCCCGATTTTTTCATTTTTACCCCTGTAAGTGTCTCGCTCGCTACGCTCGCTCGCCAATAATATATATATCTGAAATCTCAATTGAACACGACTGAGAGTCAGCTTCGCTCGCTTCGCTCGCTCGCTGAATAAATAAATAAACTAACATCCCCGATTTTCGATTGTGTTACCCCTGTAAGTGTCTCGCTCGCTACGCTCGCTCGCCAACTAAAACCATAAAACAAAAAATAAATTAGCCACTATTATATAATTATATACAATGTACATAAAGCAAGAAATTCTGAATATTGTTTCATACTAGTGTAAAAATGAAAGTAAAGCACTGTGTCTATAACTAGCACTAGAGACATCATCTTTGGCTATTAATCCTCCATTATATTTGCTACATCAATAGTGGAGGGAACATTCAGTTCAAAATTCAGTTCAGTTACAGTATAATTAGTTAATGGGAGTGGTTCAGCAGCTGGAGAAATCAGGTAAAGGCTAATAATCCTATTCATCACTACAGAATAATCTTGAAGTACTTGTTTCATTGACGTCCAAGTTTCGATATTTTTACGCCTCAAAACTGTATTTAAAACAGGTACTGGCAGTCTAGTCTCATTGGCTACCATCTTCCCTCCGAGACTCTTGAACTCGTCAGACTGTGCAGTCCAAAATGTTGCAACAGATTCAGTGATTCTATTCATTCCATTAAGAGTTTTCTCTAAATTTTCAGCTAATTTTTTTATGATCTGAAAAAACAACAATACAATTTTGATAACCAACAATGAATAGGAAGACAATGAAGCAATACCTGTATTCTGCTGTCTAAGGATTGGCTGTCAAATGATTTTCGTAATTCTGCAAGATCTCTGTCAACTTGACTTTGAGCTGCTTGTCCAGACACCATAGCCAATATTGCAGCTATAGCTCCAGTAATTGATGAAGTTATTGAAATTTGTATAACAGTAATAAGTGCTACAAATCCAACTTGTCCTAAGAATCCTTGTGATGCAATAGTATAACTTTCTGTTTTTAACTGTTCGCCAGCAGAGTGCACACGCCCAGATAGATCCCTAGACCACTCTGCAATCACTTTGAAAACACGACCGAGTTTCTTGGCCTGCCCACCTAGCAACTCGAGCTGACTGGTATTGTAGCTGTGTGTATTATTAGGGAGGTTATCGTAAAAGAGGATAATTTGGTCTATCCACCGTCTGGTTACTACCCCAGAAAGGTCTACTGATAAAAGAGCCAAAGAACGAAAGCTATAAGCACACTGATCTAATTTTAGTGTGAAGCTGCTGGAGAACATGGCTTGTCTCAAACATAAGTCGTGATTTTGTTGAAACGAGCTCAACACTGAGCTAAAGGCTTCTCTACTCTCGCTTAGAAGGGTTACAGCAGACTGAGAGGCATCGTCACTAGCCATGGCAGATAAACTACTTCAAGTTAATGTGAGTGTAACAAGAGAAAATTTCTGTGCTTCAGTTTGATATTTGGAACTGCAATGTTGTAGTCTTTTATAGTTCACTGAGATGCAGTTAAACATTAAGACAGAGGAAGAAAAGGTAGCTGCTTTTAATATTAGCTGTGGTAGTGCTGCACAGTACTCTCACTAGCTATATTAACACACAGGAGATGACTTAACTATTCCTTATGATGGAATGAGTTTAAGGCTAAAACTACAAAATTGTATTCCAAGACCGTCAGGAATGAATGTGAATGGGATAATTAGCTACCTATGGTGACAAGTGAAACAATAGATAAGTCAAGCCTATAACAATAGAAACCAGAAGGGAAAATAGGAACAGTCCTTTATTCGGGTTGTAGATAACTTGTTACTTCCATGTAGCAAAACATCATTATTTACAACAGAAGGTTACATTGTTGCTACAGAAAACGTTTGCTTCAGCTGCATCAATAGCTATAACAATTTTTAATACATTTGAAATGAGTACAAGTAGCTGGAGAATCACAGTTCACTGCCAACTAATTTGTTATTAGGTAAATTTGTCTTAGAATTTTTATTCAAATCCATGCTTGCACATATCTTACTGGAGTTATGTTATTATGACTTTGTGAAAAGAAACACAAAATTGTTGTATAGTTCCTAGTCTTGTACTTTTAGCATGGCACAGCATATAGGCTAATCCTCTCGTGTTACGTGCTGATTCATTCAGTAATTACCGATTTTATCTGCTAAATTATCAATTAACCTACCTCAGAAACTCTTAAGATGTAGTCATTAAATTCCTCAAAAACATTATACATAACTAGTTTTTCCTGGCTCACACTCATTTGCAACAGCATAAGATCATATGACTTTCTCAAAATATCTAGTATTTAATAAAATTTAAGTGATTGATTGGGCTAGAAGTGGTGAGTTTGTTACCAATAGCATGAACAATTTATAAAAAAACAATTTTCCAATCATCTCAAGTTTGGATACCAAGGAATTATTACAAAACATCAAATGCAATAGACACAGGCTGACCTGAAAGGGACCCTATCGTAGTAGAGAAGGAATTATTAGGTCATAACGAGCACATGGACTCTTACTGCAGTGGTGTAGGAAGATTGTTTGATATAGGGGGCTCCAAGGTTACATGTTTTGTGGTTTAAATGTGTTCATGTAAGAAATCACTTCATTAGATTGTGCTCCTAAATTATGGGGGTGCTTGAGCCCCCGGAGCCCCCATTCATTTCCATGAACTCTCCTGCATGCATTCATTCACTATTGAACTATTCATACTTATTTAATTTTCTAATCTTACACTAACTTGTTTTATTTGTTCTCTTGCATCATCTTCTGTTTCCTATTGTCAGGCAATTATAATAGAAGCCTTCAGCCTTGGCTGTTTTCTCATATCTGTGTTTCTGTTCAATGTGTTTGAAAGTATATTCCCTAATATTATTACAATAGGATTCTGGTGGCAGGTATCTTTTCTTTGAGACTTAAGCCTTGGAGGAATCACCCAACATCAGGTTAGGCTCAGAGGAGTAGCAATATGGGACATATTATAAGTTCTTTGGTAATATGATTTAATTAACTAGAGATAAAATCACTGGCTGTTACCTCTACATACTAAGTATTAAGTATTGAAAAATGTTTTAATACCATTTTGTGCTTCATTCACAAAAACAGGACTGAGATGCTTTAATTTGCCGTTGTTAGTAGTTGACTTTGCTGTTGCAAGAATTCTGGTTTATTTTACCTAGCTACCACTGGACTAGTTACTTCATACTTTGGTTTCTTTGTCACTGTTGAGGTCAGTGTAAGCCTCCTCACAAAGGTCAGTTGTGGCTTGAACTGTAGCAGTGATTGAAGAAAAATGTAGCTTCCACAGTTTTCTTCAAAGGACCAGAAGAATTACCAAAGTCCTCACTCCAAACTCTGTGATACATGCACACTATCCGAGCCCTACAGACTCATAGACCCATTGTCCCTACAAACTCACAGACCCATTGTCCCTACAAACTCACAGACCCATTGTCCCTACAGACTCACAGACCCATTGTCCCTACAGACTCACAGACCCATTGTCCCTACAGACTCACAGACCCATTGTCCCTACAGACTCACAGACCCATTGTCCCTACAGACTCACAGACCCATTGTCCCTACAGACTCACAGACCCATTGTCCCTACAGACTCACAGACCCATTGTCCCTACAGACTCACAGACCCATTGTCCCTACAGACTCACAGACCCATTGTCCCTACAGACTCACAGACCCATTGTCCCTACAGACTCACAGACCCATTGTCCCTACAGACTCACAGACCCATTGTCCCTACAGACTCACAGACCCATTGTCCCTACAGACTCACACACCCATTGTCCCTACAGACTCACAGACCCATTGTCCCTACAGACTCACAGACCCATTGTCCCTACAGACTCACAGACCCATTGTCCCTACAGACTCACAGACCCATTGTCCCTACAGACTCACAGACCCATTGTCCCTACAGACTCACAGACCCATTGTCTCTACAGACTCACAGACCCATTGTCCCTACAGTCTCACAGACCCATTGTCCTACAGACTCACAGACCCATTATCCCTACAGACTCACAGACCCATTGTGCCTACAGACTCACAGACCCATTGTCCCTACAGACTCACAGACCCATTGTCCCTACAGACTCACAGACCCATTGTCCCTACAGACTCACAGACCCATTGTCCCTACAGACTCACAGACCATTGTGCCTACAGACTCACAGACCCATTGTCCCTACAGAGTCACAGACCCATTGTCTCCACAGACTCACAGACCCATTGTCCCTACAGTCTCACACACCCATTGTCCCACAGACTCACAGACCCATTGTCCCTACAGACTCACAGACCCATTGTCCCTACAGACTCACAGACCCATTGTCCCTACAGACTCACAGACCCATTGTCTCTACAGACTCACAGACCCATTGTCCCTACAGACTCACAGACCCATTGTCCCTACACACTAACAGAACCATTGTCCCTACATACTCACAGACCCATTGTCCCTACAGACTCACAGACCCATTCTCCCTACAGACTTACAGACCCATTGTCCCTACAGACTCACAGACCCATTGTCCCTACAGACTCACACACCCATTGTCCCTACAGACTCATAGACCCATTGTCCCTACAGACTCACAGAACCATTGTCCCTACAGACTCATAGACCCATTGTCCCTACACTCACATACCCATTGTCCCTACAGATTAACAGACCCATTGTCCCTACAGACTCACAGACCCATTGTTCCTACAGACTCACAGACACACTGTCCCTACAGACTCACAGACCCATTGTCCCTACAGACTCACAGACCCATTGTCCCTACAGACTCACAGACACACTGTTCCTACAGACTCATAGACCCATTGTCCCTACAGACTCACAGACCCATTGTCCCTACAGACTCACAGACCCATTGTCCCTACAGACTCACAGACCCATTGTCCCTACAGACTCACAGACCCATTGTCCCTACAGACTCACAGACCCATTGTCCTTGTGGGGGTTTCGAGGTTGCCCTCACTCGCACTGCGCACAACGCGAGAGCCACAGTCTGATGAACAGCGAAGTTCGCTGCCACCAGAGTTCAGCTCGAGATAAATCTCTCTCGTGTCAACGTATATCTCACAAGTGCATGAACTAAAATTACAACACGTGGCGAGGGGTTTATGAATAAGGTTCCTCTCGCCACTGACCAATGAAAGTGATACAACTATAATCCTGCGCACGACTACTCACACTTAATGTTCCACACAATACATACTCTAACAACAATGACCCAAATGATATGATACACAAACGTAAAACTAGTTCTCTTCTATTCTTCTCTATTCTTCTCTTTACTCTTTGCTCTTGAATGTGGGCATCTCCTGTATGCCCACATCTCCCCCCTCCTTCAAAAGATGGGTGCCACGTTCACCGGTATCAGCCTCTCCATGGCACCTACTCAGGTCATCTGCAACAACATTCTCCACTCCTGCTCTGTACACAATCTCAAAATCATACATGCTTAACTTCAGACACCAATTATAGATCCGTCTGTTCTCTTGTTTCCCGTTCCTAATGTTCACCAGGCCCTTATGGTCGGTGACAACCGTAAATTTCCTCCCATAGAGGAAGTAGGCAAAATGTCTGATGGCTTCATAAATCCCCAGACCCTCCAACTCTTGGGCGCTATAGTTTGCTTGGGCCCCTCTCAACTGTTTAGAAAAGAAAGCGACGGGCAACTTCTCCTCGTTCCGGACCACGGAAAGGACGGCTCCAACACCTGTCGAGCTCGCGTCGCTCTCTAGCACAAAAACATCACTCACACATGGAACACATAAACGTACTGATACAGACAAAGCATTGCACAACGCATGAAAGGCGTTTAACATTGAACTCGTCCAACTCACCACCCCAGACATCGCCGTGGACGTGTGTGGCGTGAGGACGGAGGACCATTGATGAAGTCCAGGAATGAACCTCCTATAGAACCCCACCAGGCCCAGAAAACCACGCAGCTGTTTCCTCGTTCTAGGCAGAGGATGATTCTTGATAGCTTCCACCCTTGCCTCTGGCACACTAATCATGCCGCCACCCAACTGGTGACCCAAAAACTCTAGCGTCCTTCGCCCAAAGCTACATTTTGACCGTTTGCAGGTCAGGCCATTACTCCTCAAGGCCTCGAAAACTCTTTCTAAGTGGACCAAGTGCCTCGTCCAATCCTCAGATACAACTAAGATGTCGTCAATATAGACGTTAGCACAGTCCCTACAATCCGCCAGCACCTCATCCATCAGGCGCTGGAACACCGACGGAGCGTTTGTTAATCCAAATGGCATCCGTCGAAACCGATACTTCCCAAAGGGACACACAAAGCAAGTTTTATCTCTGTCCCTCTCCTCTACTAACACCTGGTGGAAGCCTTTGGCTAGGTCGATCTTCGACATCACTTGGCATACTCCGACCTTCTCCACCATCTCATCAAACGACGGGATATAGTATGGCTCCTTCGTCGTTATAGCATTGAGCCGACGGTAGTCCACACAAAGCCTTATATTCCCGTCCGTCTTCTTCACTGGCACCAATGGCGATGCCCAATTGCTCTTACATCTCTCTATTACTCCTTGTTCTTCTAAGCTCTCCAGCTCCATCTTAACTTTCTCCCGAATCCCCAGGGGAACTGAATACGGTGTCTGCCGTATGGGTTCGCTGTCCCCCGTGTCGATGGTCATCCTGACCCGATCCGTACTTCCTGGGCTGTCCGAGAAGACGTCGTCGTACGTCCCCAGTAACCCTTGCAACTCACTCTTACTGAACCCTTCACACTCACCCCTCAAGGTACTACCTTCATCCCCCTGTTCCTCAACTACGATATCCAGTCTCCTAATACACGCTCTCTCCCTAAACTCCTTAATACAGTTTACATGCACTACCTTCGCATGCCTCTCATTATACACTCTACCGATCTTATAATTCACTGCCCCCATCTTCCTCAAAACCTTATATGGACCCTGCCACGAGTCCGACAATTTACAGGTCATCCCCGGTACCCTGTACAAAACCAAATCTCCCTCTTTAAACTCTCTCAACTTTGCTCCCTTATTCACATACTGCAACCTACTCTCCTTCCCCTTAGCCATTCTCAAGGCTGCGCTATCTCTCACATTCTCCAGTCTCTCTGCCATCTTCATTACCCACTCACACACATTTAACTTCTCAACTTCTACCTCGTACAGCCCATGGTACAGGGCATCCAGCGGAGTCCTGACCCTAAACCCATATACCATGTCAAAAGGACTGTACCCAGTATCCGCATGAGGCATCTGCCTTAATACGAACAAAACAAAACACAGCTGTCCAACCCAGTCTAGCCCCTCATCAATACTCTTCCCTAGCACGCTCTTCATGGTGCCATGCATCCTCTCTACAGCACCGTTAGTCTCAGGGTGGTAGGGGGACGTGCGTACCTTCTCAATCCCCAACTGTTCGCACATCTGTACCATAACTCGCCCACAGAACTGACTACCCTGATCGCTGAGGATCCTCTCTGGGACCGAGGTCCTTGAGAATATAGACCAAAGTCCTTCCATAACGGCCTTCGCCGTGATGCTCTTCAGGGGTACTGCCTCTGGCCACCTTGTAGCCAAGCAAATATATGTCAGTATGTACCTATTTCCCCCCTTCCCCTTGGGCAATGGGCCAACCAAGTCAATGGCTACACTCTCGAAGGGCTCCGCCAGTATCGGTCTCTCGACCACTGGGGCCCTCCTTGGCCTATGCTTACTTTTAACCTGGCACTTCCCGCAACTCCTGCAATACTTAATCAACTCCCTAGCCATGCCCGGCCATGTAAAATACCTCCCAACCATCTTGGCAACTTTATCTGCACCTAAGTGCCCATTCCTATCATGCCCCAATACCTTCACTTTCTCCCTATAACTCTTTGGCAGCACGATCACATCGCGAAACTCATCCCACGTTACATACATTCCTCTCACTAATACCTTTCCTTTCCACTTGAAACCTCTCTCTCTCCTGTCCCCTAATTCTCTCCACTCTTTTAAGCCACTGTCCTCCTGCAGCTCCTTAACAAACTCCTCTTTCTCTCGACCCTCTTTCACAGGTCCTATTTCCCCGGCTATCCTGCCTAGCTCACTCTCTGACTCTGTTTCCCCCAATACTTCCCCCAAGGGAGTCGCACTCCCTTCCTCTGAATCCCCACCTGCTTTCGCCCGGGGCTGGTCGGCTTCAGGCGTACCTTCCGCTTCTTCCGCCCCTTGGTCCTCCCCCACCCTACTCCACACTTCGGGCATATTTAAGGGGTCAGACTGGCTACTCGCTCCTTCCTCAGGTTCGGGTCCCATTTCACCGTCACCCTCAGGACTGACTATATCCCACGACACTGCCTCTTCTGGCATTTCCTCGCTTTCTTCTAATTCCCTCTCTTTCTTAACCATACTCCTGGTTAACACGTTGACCTCCGCTATATCCCCGGCCACATACTCCCTTATGGCTTTCCTATAGGCTGCCGCCTCCCGATCATCGGCTAATGAGACCGGCACCAAACAACTCACCCCCTGCGACCCACTCTCGTCTATTATAGACCTAACTCTCTTCTCGTGGCCTCCCACCACGAACTCACACATGCAGCTCTTGTAACGTCTCTCCATCCCCCCATATCCTTTCACGTATACATCTGGACACAACTCTACCCCCTCTGGAACCAATGTCTTAGGTACAGACCCCAACTCTGCACCCGAGTCTAAGAGAACCTCAGTCCTCACCCCATTCACCATCCCATACGCTACATTCTCAGCCTGTCCTGACCCCATTCTCTTTAGCATGGACATCTTAGTCGGGTTAGACTCTTTCTTCACCGTAACCGTTCCCCTCTTGGCCGTACAGTCAGGGCTTTTGTGCCCCACCTTCCCGCAATTGTAACATGTGGGCACCCGTGTAATATAATTACTGCCCTGTTTGTCCTTCCTGCACTCACTGGCCTTGTGTCCCTTTTCCCCACAACTATAGCATGTACTAACCCCATAAGTACTTCCAACCTTGTCTCCCAAACCACCCCCTGACGCCTTTCCTCCGCGCCCATACCAATTATCCCTATCCATTGTTCCCCTGTAACCTCTCGTCGCCTCACTGGGACCACAGCCCAAGGGCTTATAAAAATTCCCCCTTTGTCTCCCGGACATCCAATCCTCAAGAGCATCTCGTAACTCCCCCCACTCCCCTATCTTCCTCATTTCGAGGTACGCCTTCCCACTAGGCGGTAAATTCCTCCTCAACACGGCTAACGCTATAGCCAACATGCACTCCTCCACCCCCTTACAGCCCTGGCACATTCCCTTCGTCACCCTTAGTAGCCAGTCTGTTAATCCTCCTGCTGTCATACCTTTAAATGACTCCCCAGTAGCCTCCAATAGCTGATTCCCATACGTGATGGCTGTTTCCCCCGTAGCCTTCAACAAAATCCTCCTAATCTCCTCATACTCCTCATTATTGTCCCTAGCCTGTGCCACCCTCATGCACAAGGTCTCAGGTAACCTGGGATACAGTCTCTCCCCCCAATCCTTCTCACTAATCTTGCCTTCCCTCATTATTCGCTCGAACTTCCCTAAATAAGCCCCCAACTCAGTCCCTTCCTTATACGTTCCTAATCCCTTTAACTTCTCTTGTAGTAACTCTCTCCTCTCACGTACCCTGTCGTCCTCCAGTCGCGTCATCCTCCGGCGCTCTTCTTCATCTCTACGACGGGCTGCTTCTTCTCCTTGTTTTCTCTCTTCTCCTTCTTCTCTACGTCTCAGGGCTCTCTCCCCTTCTTCCCTTATCCTGGCGGCCTCTTCCTCTCTGGCCATTCGGCCCCTCTCTTCTGCCGCCCTCCTCTCTTCTCTGTCCTTCTCGTCCTTCTCTACTAAGTATCGCAGCAGCGCTGCTACCTCTCCCTCATCTCCTCTTCTTGACATCTCTTCTTGCACTACCTCTACCTCACTGCCTTCCAATATCTCTGACTCAGACTCCCCTCCTGATAACTCCTCGTATTTCACTACCGAGTTGCGAAAAGGATAAGGCGATCGAATCTTCACAACTGGTCGTCCCCCAGGCCTGTAGAGATCCCCTTCGGTGCTCACCCCGGACAACTTCTTGGTCCCCTTCCTCGCCTCACTTTGTCCAGGCTCTGTCATAGAGGGCAAGCGAACTCGTCCTCCGTTAAGACCCCTGTGAAACACAAACAAGTAACACAGTGATCACACAATGACACAATAAAATTAGAACCAATTAACGAGACAATTGCGATTACAGCCCTTGAAATTTTACAACACAAACACAACCACACTGCGAGCAACGCAAGTCTCTAAAGTTGTCCAAGCCTCCTCTCCAATGATCCTTCTTCTTTTCCCGTTCTTCCTTCCCTCCTTTCTTTGTTTCGAATTCCCTCTGCCGCAACAGGGGTAGTTCTCACTAGTCCGTAGACCGTGGGTAGTTGGAATGTTACCACTCCTGGTTCTCCTCCTACGTACGCAAACGTAGTCGTTGGGACGATGAGATACCTTGGTTGTCTCGTGTCCGTTGTTCGTTGGGCCCTAAGTCAGACGTCTCCTCCTCAGGATCCCACCGCTGCCACCAAATCTGTGGGGGTTTCGAGGTTGCCCTCACTCGCACTGCGCACAACGCGAGAGCCACAGTCTGATGAACAGCGAAGTTCGCTGCCACCAGAGTTCAGCTCGAGATAAATCTCTCTCGTGTCAACGTATATCTCACAAGTGCATGAACTAAAATTACAACACGTGGCGAGGGGTTTATGAATAAGGTTCCTCTCGCCACTGACCAATGAAAGTGATACAACTATAATCCTGCGCACGACTACTCACACTTAATGTTCCACACAATACATACTCTAACAACAATGACCCAAATGATATGATACACAAACGTAAAACTAGTTCTCTTCTATTCTTCTCTATTCTTCTCTTTACTCTTTGCTCTTGAATGTGGGCATCTCCTGTATGCCCACATCCCTACAGACTCACAGCCCCTTGTCCCTCCAGACCACAGACCCATTGTCCTACAGATACAGACCCATTGTCCTTACAGACCACAGACCCATGTCCTACAGACTAACGCACCACTGTCCCTACAGACTCAAGAAAGACCCATGTCCCCTACAGGACTCACAGACACATTGTCCCTACAGACTAACGGAACATTGTTATAACAGACTCACGACTATTGTCTACGACTCACAGAACATTGTCCTACAGATCACAGAGCCATGACCTACAGGACTCACAGACCCGTTGTACCTACAGACTCACAGACCATGTGTCCCTACAGGACTCACACACCCACTGCTCCTACGATATAGACCCAGTCCTGTCCCTACGATAAGACCATGTCCCTACAGGACTCACAGACCCACTGTACCTACTGACTCACAGACCAATTTTGTCTCTACAGACTACAGGACCAATTGTCGTACAGACTCACAGGACCATTGTCCCTACAGACTCACAGACCCATTGTCCCTACAGACTCACAGACCCATTGTTCCTACAGACTCACAGACCCATTGTCCCTACAGACTAACAGACCCATTGTCCCTACAGACTCACAGACCCAATGTTCCTACAGACTTACACACCCATTGTCCCTACAGGCTCACAGACCCATTGTCCCTACAAACTCACAGACCCATTGTCCCTACAGACTCACACACCCATTGTCCCTACAGACTCACAGACCCATTGTCCCTACAGACTCATAGACCCATTGTCCCTACAGACTCACAGACCCATTGTCTCTACAGACTCACAGACCCACTGTCCCTACAGACTCACAGACCCATTGTCCCTATAGACACACAGACCCATTGTCCCTACAGACTCACAGACCCACTGTTCCTACAGACTCACAGACCAACTGTCCCTACAGACTCACACACCCATTGTCCCTACAGACTCACAGACCCATTGTCCCTACACACTAACAGACCCATTGTCCCTAGAGACTCACAGACCCATTGTCCCTACAGACTCACAGACCCATTATCCCTACAGACTCACAGACCCATTGTCCCTACAGACTCACAGACCCATTGTCCCTACAGACTGACAGACCCATTGTCCCTACAGACTCACAGACCCATTGTCCCTACAGACTCACAGACCCATTGTCCCTACAGACTAACAGACCCATTGTCCCTACAGACTCACAGACCCATTGTTCCTACAGACTTACACACCCATTGTCCCTACATACTCACAGACCCATTGTCCCTACAGACTCACAGACCCATTGTCCCTACAGACTCACACACCCATTGTCCCTACAGACTCACAGACCCATTGTCCCTACAGACTCACCGACCCATTGTCCCTACAGACTCACAGACCCATTGTCCCTACAGACTCACACACCCATTGTCCCTACAGACTCATAGACCCATTGTCCCTACAGACTCACAGACCCATTGTCCCTACAGACTCACAGACCCATTGTCCCTACAGACTAACAGACCCATTGTCCCTACAGACTCACAGACCCATTGTCCCTCAGACTCAAACTCACAGACCCATTGTCCCTACAGACTCACAGCCCCATTGTTTCTACAGACTCACAGACCTATTGTCCCTACAGACTCACAGACCCATTGTTTCTACAGACTCACAGAGCCATTGTCCCTACAGACTCACAGACCCGTTGTCCCTACAGACTCACAGACCCATTGTCCCTACAGACTCACACACCCATTGTTCCTACAGACTCACAGACCCATTGTCCCTACACACTAACAGACCCATTGTCCCTACAGACTCACAGACCCATTGTCCCTACAGACTCACAGACCCATTGTCCCTACAGACTCACAGACCCATTGTCCCTACTGACTCACAGACCCATTGTCTCTACAGACTCACAGACCCATTGTTCGTACAGACTCACAGACCCATTGTCCCTACAGACTCACA
>WLWD01001029.1_pt1 | contig 27642 bp, 21 predicted proteins | sample 6712731 | NCBI WGS metagenome assembly WLWD01 (sample SAMN12718690, study PRJNA576275) | sponge metagenome | isolation source: marine sponge | host: Mycale hentscheli | place: New Zealand: South Island, Marlborough, Capsize Point | collected 2014-11-01
TGATTTGTGCTCAAGCACATCACTAGTAATTGGGAAAAAATTTTTTTTAAAGTAACTAATTTTATTTTGTAGCAACTATATATAGCTAGCTACACTGTAACTATAACCAAATTTGGAAAAATTCTATTATAGCATTATTGTAAAATTTTATAATTAAAACTAATTTTTTTTCTAAAAACTTGACAGGCACACTATCATATCATGCTACCACTTCTCTAACCAGATGGGTCTCCACTATAGCTAACAACGAAAACTTTTCGAAATTGCGTACAACTAAATGCACAGTCAGCAGTAACGTATAGGTGTTCAGCCAGCATTATACTGCATTGGTGTGAGCTGAAGTAGCAGTCGTCAGTTCCGGACAGAAAACTTGCTGTTAGTTGTATTTAGTTAACATTTACAGCTAAAATATTGGTCAAGCAATTGCCGGGTCTGCCAGGTGGTTCCACCACCAATGAGAGTTAATGCAATGGCAAAAACTGTTGGGGTCGCTACCATTTAAGCCGTCCCTGGCACATCAGGAAATTCAATTTTTATCCAATTTTCTGTACATAAAAAAATACAACATATCAGGCCCGTAGCCAGAGGTTGGCATTGGGGGGTTCGGATTTTAAGACGCAATAAGCCTCACCTACTTTTGTTTCCTCGTTAATTATTCTACAATACTAAAAAACGAAAGATAAGTGCACTAATTTGTTCTAGCTAGGTATTCAACTTCAAAACTATAATTCATTAATAAACACTGTTGATATTCGAGAGAAAAGCGGTATTATTCTCGTTAACCAGGCTTCTAACCACTACGGTGAGCTGTATCTAAACAGTGCAACATTAATTCGCCTTATTCGTACTACAAGTTATTTAATAGTACGGCATGTGAACTGCCCGTTCAAAATGTATTGGAAAAATCGAGTGAAATAGCACTGGACCAAGTGAAATGTCACGGTAGCTTAAGTAAGAGTAAGTGCGCAAACATGCAGCTCTAGCCTTGGAAATGTACAGTTGAATATTCTAGTTGGAGACAACGTCATTCTTTAGCGCAGAAGCTATATTTTTATTAGACAGAGTTTTTTTCAACAGATTAGGAGGAGCCATCGATTAAAGCAAAGTACATAGTAGCCACACTGTAAATGATCTTTAGCTTACTGTAGTAGCTCGTGCAGTTTTATACAGCTGGCCTACTATTAGCGTGTGATAGCATGGGTAACCATGCTATTCGAGATTAATAGCACGAACAACGCGAGCGCTACTGATTCTTAATAGAACAGGTTACCCGTGCTATCACTCGCTAGTAGTAGGCCAGTTGTGTGTTTTTTTAAATCATTTGCAATGTAGCTACACTAGATAGTGCACTTACTATCTGTATATTTGCGGTTTAACTTTCTCAGACATTTCCGACGGCTCCCTTTCTAATCTGTTGAAAAAAATCCGTTGCTTGTGCTATTAATATCGAATCGCACGCACTTTATAAAGAATAGATGTAACGTAGCAAGCTTTACTCATGCGGATAATATATGAGAGCGAAATTTGTATCCAAGGAGCTGAATGTTTATTAGGTCACTTGGACTCAGACTAGGCCAGAAACAGCAGATAATTCAAGCTCAGGTTCAGCACGATTGAACAGATGACTATACACCAGAAGTTATATGTGGGGTGTGGCTAAAATATTTACTTCCGGTCACTCTAAAGGGGGGTTCGACCGAACCCATCGAACCCCCCCTGGCTACGGGTATGCATATGTGTATTGTGATAAGACATTATACAGACTTGTAATAATAAATAGACCTTCCAAAATTAGCTATTATTCAAATATCTATTCAGAGTTACATCCTATTTACGGTTGGATTAGGGGAACCAAGTATGGTAGGCTATAAAACTATTGACTAAAATCTAAAATTAGTCAAAACCATTAAATATAGCCATACACAATGTATATATAATGTGAAAGTGCTTTAATTTACTTTAAAACTGTATTACCATACAACCATAAAGTGCCATGATTAAATTTAACTCGCTCATCATCATTAGACCGACTCTTTAGCACATGATGCTATTTAACTTTTATTCTCTTTTTCTATACTGCATATGTATTATTATGCTGGGCAATCATAGTACATTTTGCTGTGCCTTACATACCATAATTCATTGAATACACTTAATGATTATAGCTCCCAATGTTTCAATATGATATTTTACATACCACACAGTGATATAGTACTGAAAAATGATATTTGTATGTAGGCAAGTTTTAGTCATTGCATTTGGCTAATGTGATCACTGTGGGGAGATCCGCAGACTCACGCACACGTTGGGTAGCTTGTGGAGTATCGCTGCCACCAGTTCAGTATAATCCTTTAACCCAAAGGTTGATCCTGTAGGAATGTCTTAGCTAGACAGTTTTCCCACCACTGAACACTACACACACAACGATACAACAATAAATTAACAAGTACAATGTTCTCATGACATACACAGACAACCAGTAAACATGTTTATGACTAGGTTCTTGGGTGGACAATAAGTATTGTCCATCCTTCAGTTCTGATCATGCGTGCTCTTCTTGATCTTCTTCTTCTCTTGTCTTTCCTGTGGGCCTACGCCCATAGTCACATTAGCCTTTGTAGTTCACTTCAGAATTCTATTCCCGTTCTTGACAGACCCCTCCAATTAAGATTTTCTATACCCATTTTGTTGACACCACCCTCCAATTCTATACCCACTTGTTGACATGTCCCTCCACTTTATATTTCTATATCCACTTCAGTCCATTAGTCTACACTCTAGTAGACACACCCACCAACTAGACGAGCACCCTTCCCACTGAAATACCATATCATTAATATTGGCACTAACTACAGAGTATGCACGTGTATAGTGCTAATCCAGTGGTATTTCACTCTAAGAATATCATGTATAACTTAGCTGGTTTATTTCCACAGTAAAAGCAATCAGTATTGAATGAGAATTCTCCACTGAGGACTGAAGCACAGCTAAGTCTTTACATAATATAGCTAATGGTATTAAATCATCTTGTTTTGTCTTTCCCAATTTGATAGCGGTGACTTTGTTTGTGGGGGACACTCCTGATGCACTACATCTCCTGGCATATCTAGTATGTTTCATTGCATAACTGGCCTTGTTACTGCAACTCTCCTTATAGCTTTAAAAATAGGAGATGGGACTAAGGTTGATGGAAACCTTGAATACAATGAACATACAGGTTGTGCTTGCATTGATGAAAAAAGGACATAGAATTGTATTCTATGTTGTGTGGGACTAGTCAGATGCTTCAAGGGTAAACAACACTTATCATAAGTCTAATTATTTAAGTGTTATATCCTGGCATGCTGTTCCCTTCTTGCAGTATTAAAGTATAAGCAGAACTGGGGGCAACAGCATAGTAAGTAATGAGGCAAAGCAAGGAAAGTTTGAGGGACAGTAGTGAAATGGCCTGGTATTGAAAAGTTTTTACTACTAACAACAACCTGAAATAAAAATTCTAGTGATACAGAGGGAGCCTGAGTTGACCAAGAGAAATAAAAATATCAGTGGGTTTATAGAACACCAAAACAAAGATATGACCAAACTTACCAAAAAGCACAAACACTAAAGAATTTAGTGGTTTTCACCATGTTCCCACAGGAGGATTCCTTAAGAATCTTCTGCTGTTATAAGTAACTTAATAAAGAAACATTTGTTGAGTTTGCTTTTGCTGCAATTGGTTCAAATTTGACTCATCATAATGACTGTACTAATTATATATACAACGTATACCCGATTTTCAATTCTCCACCCCACAACAGTATCTCTCTCGCTAGGCATACCTCCCATGAATGAATCAATAAGTTCTATCTGGGTCCATAGAGGCGGTAGATGAAGTGTATTTCTAACGCTCAGCTCAGTCACCCTAACCAGACTTTACCAATCGCTAAAGCGGGACAGGGACGGACCAACGACAAGTTGTTGTGCATGCATGACGTACTCGGTGTGCATATTATAAGTGTGATATTTTAGCGACTCCTTGCTCTAAATTCTCGAATGAAATTCAGTTATTCATACTTTTAACCTCCGTCAAACAGCTCCATAAATGACTGAGATAGGGAATCCAGCTTTTTAATCAACAGGAGGAGAAGATTATAATGATGGTGACAACCCATTTGTTTTCTCCTGGAAAATGTAAGCTCATATTTAGAGCATCATGATCACACAAAAGAAGCCAGAGAAGTAAGGACCTAAGTATTGTGAAAAAATTTTCATTGTTAAAAGAGACTTATTAGCTAGCTATTCCTGTAATTCGGTAGCTCTTGGCATAGGCCCACAGGAAAGACAAGAGAAGAAGAAGATCAAGAAGAGCATGCATGATCAGAACTGAAGTATGGACAATACTTAGTGTCCACCCAGAACCTAGTCATAAACATGTTTACTGGTTGTCTGTGTATGTCTTGAGAACATTGTACTTGTTATTTTATTGTTGTATTGTTGTGTGTGTAGTGTTAAGTGGTGGGCGCTATGCCACACTATCTAGAACTTTCTCATTGTTGATTATAATTTTACGAAAACTATCTAGCTGAGACATTCCTACAGGAATAACCTTTGGGTTAAAGGATTGTACTGAACTGGTGGCTGGAGGAGTTCTAACATGAACAAAACAGGCTCCCAACAGATATTTTTTTTTACAAGTAGTCATTTAGCAGTACTTTTTAGGTTCCACCCTACTTGGAGCTCTACAAACTAGCAACCAAAATCCAATTACTATGAATATTTGGTGGGCAGTGTCACAGCACCTTTAATTGCCCATAACTGGGAATTGCCAGTAGGTAGAACATTCATAAAGTCATGCAAATTACATAATAAAATACATAGATACCACACCATAAATATGATTGTACACAGTTCAACTACAGGAGGGCCAAAATAAATTTCCCATTCAGTCATTAAAGTCTTTAGCAGGCTTATTTTGGGCCATGTACAATTTGGTAACAAAAATTATTTACTACACATGTGGCTTCCTAATACCACTGTGTGTAGGGGGTCAACTTGTAGTCTACAGGTGTGAGAGTCAACTTTCTGAGTCTTAGGAAAGTGGCTAGGGGAATTTTATTTTGGCCTCTCATCCTGTAGCTGCCCTGGAGGGGCATGCCCCTATCTTTGGTGTCTGGATAAGGCGGGAGAACTTACTGTATTCTTAGCTATAGTGCAGAGATTAACTGTGGGCATAGCTTCTTATATATATAGATAATAAAAATACAATGGTAATAAAAATATAATAATAATAATAATAATGATAATGATAATAGCATTATAATTTATGAAAATTCAGTGCACAACCCAAAAACTGATGTGGCGATCTCTGCTGAACAGCCACAGCTTCTGGGAAGAGGTACCAGCTAGTAGAGAATGTATTAGTAGCCAGGCACATGATTGAAAGAAGGGGAATTGAACGGCGCAGTATGTTGACTGGCTCAAGCACTCACAATCAGAGAATAGAGCGTCTTTGACGTGACATGCATAGCAGTGTAACTTTGCTATACTACAGACTATTTTATTACCTAGAACAACTGGGTCTTTTAGATCCCCTGAATGACCTACACTTGTGGGCTCTACATTTTGTATATCTCCCTCGAATTAATTGAAGTTTGAATGAGTTTATACTAAGCTGAAATACATAAGATCTGCAAGCCATAAAAGTCCACAACAGCTTTATACTGCAGGCTGTCTTCTACTGCCGAATTCAGATACAGATGCTTTGGACTCGGGAGAAGATGTTGATGACAGTTATGGGATTGATCCAAATTTTGTTTCTTCAAATTCTACTGCAGCCATTGAAGTTCCAAGTAACAGTGTAAAATTTTCAGAAAGTGACATGAGAGCTCTAAAGTTAAATGTTAACCCCTTAGGTACCAGTGACAATTACGGAATTGACTTCTATGAACACACTCTTCAGTGTATTTCAACTTTTAATCAAGTATAATTTTTGTAGTTGTGACATATAACATGTTAAAAAAAAAAAAAAGAATCATTTGATTGATATGAGAATTTGTTGAATTGTTTGTAAGAGCAAGTACCAAAAAAAATTACAAAGCATCTATACGAATTGTGTACTGCTGGTTAACTTTATCAAATATTACTGCAAAGTCCATGTAAAATTCATCATAGAGTTGATGACAGCTCAAGCATACAATCACATGTATTGGCTATTGGCCTTCTTGCTAATCCTGATAATGTGTTGAAGGAAATAGTGATGCCTTTCGTGCTACAGACACTGCTTCCTGTAACGAAACGTAAGAAATTTCTGCCCTCATTGATGTTCATATTTCCAATCATGCACACAAGATATCCATATACTCGTTCCTCATTTTCTGACATGAATTCAGGTTGTAAAAGAAGCTCATTGACCTTTTTAGGTGTGACTGTAAAATTAGTGTACATTCTTGAAATAGTAGATACTGATTGGTCTTTCCAAAACTTTTGATGAGCTCTAAGAATTCCAGAATGAACTGCAATTATAGCTGCTGCAGGCTTGGTTACAAATTCATATTTAGCAATATCTTCAATGCATGACATAAGGTTACCAAGCCTTGGAACCTGACGGCAGCCAAATCTTGAGAGAACATTAAATATTTTTTGCTGCATGCAATCAGAAAATTTACCAGTTGTACCAAACGACATAGCTTCTTCAATTAGACCTCGTTCTTGAGTGCTGATGAAGTCTAAGAAAGCATCCAATAAAATCTGACTCGTTGGGCTGTAGGGCCTAGCTAAATACTTATTAAAGTCGGCAGCGTGATGCGTACTGGTAAATAGCCTGCCACCAAATACCCATGCGAAACAATACGACCCAAAATTGGATAAACTTTCAATCGATATGAGGATTAACCATAGGAATAAGAAGGTTAGATCCTTCAAAAAACTTGCTAGGCTTCTTTCCAAAATGCAGAAAACATGTCCCTTTGAACACCTCCCATGTTGACTCCCTCTTCTCCAAGAAATTTGATATGAATGGGACACTCAGACACAATATCTCCGCTATAGTACATGTCATAAACCTCATCAATAAGGTCATCTCTGTAACCACGTGAGTGATTCCATCCACAGCGTCTATAGACTCCATGTAAGCCAATCGATACTTTTCTTCTACTCACACAATAAAATAAAAAATACATAACCTAATAGCAGTGCCATAAATGGAACCTTTTTACTGCTACTGGCTTGGTACACCCTGTTTAATTTCTGCAGACTGCCATGAACCCTTTATACTTAAATCAAAAAAGCAATTTATCTGCGTCAAGCTTTACCTGATTAATACTGACAATCACACTGGCTTCTCTATCCTGAACTGCAGTTTCAGCCAGTAATTCTTTACAGTAATTATTACACCTAGTTTTTGTGCTTTTTAAGTCCATCTATGAATGTATCATTGCTGCAGCCAAATCAGTCAAACAGGCTTTTGAGAATTCACTATATCCATCAGAAATATAATGGTGACTAGCCGGTAGCTTTGGGCAAATGCGTAAATGTTGAGCACTCAGGCATCCATGTTCCCAAAGAAAAAGAATTTCAAAAAAAATAAATAAAAAATTGGGCATCTATTATTTCTTACAGATAGAACCACATTACATCACAGAAGCGTATAAAGAATATCATCTACAAAGTGCATGAAATAAACTGCAGACAATACCTTCCTTGTTATTTAAAAGAGCCTCTTGGTTATGGCTTCAGCAATAGTTTCTCCTCCATCATTAAAGAGATTTTTCAAAAATAATTCTGCACTCCCACCACATACTACATGAAGCAGTTCATTTGCATAGGTGCTTTTTTCATCCTTGAATATGACCATCTACAGTGTAAAAGTGAGCACAACGCAATCCCATCATTTTTTTGTTTGCATTTATGGAATTTTCAGCATCCAGATAGTGCTCTCAAAGCTTCGTCATCATAGCTTATGCAGTTCTCGATAAAGTTGATGTATCCGTTCTCTTCCGTAGGCATATTATATACATTTTAAGAATGACTTATATTTTCCTGGCATTTATGCACGCTGTGTTGTGCCCAGTTTTCTCGTAGACAATCACATAATTCTTCTGCCGTTCATTTTAACAATAATGCTTTGCATCTTACACTTGTTTGATAACTATATGGACTTAAAATACTATGTAGATTTGATATTTGTCTCTTTTTTTTTTAATATTTGTCACTTTTTTTTTTAATATTTGGTTTTGGTGTTAATGAATGGTTATGTACATATGTGTGTATATATAATAAATGTGTATAAATTGAAATAGTCAATCAGTTTCTAATTAAAAATTGAATTTTTTATATGGTAGACTACCAGCTTGTTCGATCTTGAAGAATCCAGGAAGTTACGGGAAGAGCAAGATTCAGCTTATGTGGAATCTTTGAAGATAGATCAAGAAAAGGTAAATTAGGTAATGTGAAGGTTCCATGTTATACCATAATAATTTATATTGTAGGAAGCTATGAGAACTAAGAAATGTGAAGTAGAAGAGGTGAGGTGCTAGGTTTAGTCTACAAAATATACTAAACACAATTTTGTATTTTTAGGAAGTTAGAAAGTTTAGAGATCACGCAAAAGCAAAGTTTCAAAATATGACTACCATTTCACAAGGTGAAGGTATTAGAATCGCTTTCAAGATTCCGTCTGGACACAGTACTAATTATGTTTTTCAGCCTGATTCTACTGTTAAGGTAAATTATAATGATTTGCTGTTAATTATTTCAGTTATTTCAAATTGTTAGGATTTGTACGAGTTTGTAGCAAGAGACGTTGACCCGCCATTTACTCTACGAACACATTCCCAAGTTACACTGTCATTAGACAGGTCAGAAGTTGTCAAGCTGGCCAGTAATAACTGAATATAAACAAAGAAAATGTTGCACTTTACTAATAAAAAATTATTTATGGGTGAATCTAATTAACCCTTATAATAATTATAACCCTTTCTCTCTCAAACCTATTTACTACATAAGAAAAACCATGAACAAACACTTCATTTTTCTTCTTTCTCAACAATCTCTATTTAACTAAAGTATTATGTCACTATACTAATGCAAGACTCTGCTTCTGGGCTGGTAATACGAACCATGCTGCTAACACAACTGCTCTGAAAAAATCGAAAATTTATACTGATTGCTTAAAGAAGCTTCAGTTTCAACGATTGCCGCTATCCAGCTACCTCTAAATAGTCTACACCCTATAGTCATATTCAGTTCAAGAAATGCTAAGCATCATAACCCGTATCTTCAATCAAATTTGGGAAGACCACAACATAAGCACCAAGAGCTCCAGTATCTAGTTTTGAAAAAAATTCTTATAAAAATTTGGTTACTCCTTTTTTTTACAATAAGTAGTAAGTCACAGTGGCTTGTAAAAAAACAATTGGAGCATTAGCTGAAGTAACTGAGTTTCAAAAATAGAAAGTATCGATTGCCGAGAGTTTTCAGAGTCACGATTCTACCCTCCATCACAATTTATGATGACTATATAACAAATATAGGAACTAATCCCCATACTACTTAAATGACTATTGCCACTATGGCGAGCGAGCCTAATATTACACCGTTGTTAAACGTTTGGTTTTAACTACTAACATTCAAGCTACTAAAAAAAGTTGAGTTTTTAAATTACGTATTATAAGGTAAAGGCATTCAATGCCATAGTAAAACTATACTTAAAGTCACTGTGCCTCCACATTGTCCAAAACTTTATCAAAAATCTTTAAATTAGTAATATGATTTGAACTAGTTTACCAAATACTAAAACATTAATTTCTCTTAAATGTTAATTCTTACCTCAACTTCAATTGTTTCCATTATGTCACTTTCAAGAGTGTCTGAAAGATAGTCATCACAAACTTCTTGATCATACTCATAGTGTCACATGTTTTCTACATAAATTCAAGAGTAAACAAAATATACATACAGTGCCTGTCTAAGCAAGTCTTTAGAAAACTTTGCTATACTTTACTAATTCACTTTTTTTCTCGACAGAGTGAATCTAAAAAAAACATTTCTCAAAATGGAAACGTCTAAATAATTAAAAGAAAAATGTTAATGTAAATTACATCGATTATTGTTTACAATATTACAGGTCATCCTGTAAAGGGCTGAGTGCTACTCAAAATACTACACACAAAATTGATCTGACTACAAAACATGAACTTCTTCCTCACCTTTAGCTTTTCCAGAACTCTATCATTTTTTTGCAGCAATGATGCTGTTGATTCTGTAGTTGACTTGTCCATGGAAGCATTGGATTTACTGACTATATAAAGTGCTTCTTTCCCAGCTAAATTAATAACTTCGGCACCATTTAAATTTTGTTTATCAGCGACACATAAGAGATTGCTCTGAGATTTTAGAAAAGTGAATGCTGACATAGAAAACTCCCTCTCAACGATGCCTTTAATTTCTTCATATGTCCAATATCTGAAAAATGATATTTGCTTTATTGAGCTTTCATTTCGAAGCTTTTCCCACCCCTCGGAATGATGGTAGAATTACAATCCAAACAAACCACAGTAATTAATTTTGATCGTCCTTTGCTTGAAAATGCTTTTTTTTTCTGTTGAGAGTTACAATTAGCTAAAATGAGACAATGGATCAAAATTTCTTCTCTTAGTAGCAGGAAAGAGATTTGCTGAGCACAGTGAATTTGCTTCACTTGGCTTTGCTAATGTTTTGCAAAGTGATGTCACCTTGTTAGTATTCTATAAAATAACGATAAAACAACAATAGTCACTAAAGTTAACATAAATTTGGTCAATTTGATATTCATTATTGCACCCAGAGAAAACATACCTATTAATTAAAGTGGTAGCTATATACAACACAGACTCAAGCAATTCTTCCTGCTTAAAAAAAACTTCTAATTTAAATCAGAGCCAAAATTTATAGCAATAGGCTTTAGTTAAACAATAAAAAAGCAATAATAATAACCCTGATAGAACAATGCACTCACCTCTAACGTTTTGTATTCAGATACTTTTAGCTTATCTCCATTTTCTAAGTCATCGTCTAAACTGAAATGAAAAAAAGGCATTCCACTGACTAGACCATTTCTGAAGTATGAAGGTGTTACTTGTGGAACCAGGATCGTAAGGACAAAGGAAACTTACGAGGAACGAAATCCAGAGCTCGCTGTGTTCTTGCGAGAACTCCGGGTGAAGCTTTTCGCACTAATTAATTAGGCGCGTGATTTTCAAATCGGAGGCACCTAGGTCTGAATTTTGTGTCCCACGCCTGAATTTTGTGTCCTATGTCTGAATTTTGTGTCCTAGGTCTGAATTTTGGTCCTAGGTCTGACAATTGTTACGTAAGTCTGAATTTTGGCACCTAGGTCTGAATTTTAGTACCTAGGTCTGAATTTTTGGCGCCTAGGTTTGAATTTTGGCACATAGGTCTGAATTTTAGTGCCTAGTCTGAATTTTTGGCACCTAGGTCTGAATATTTTGTACCTAGGTCTGAATTGCATTTTTGATACTGTTCACGCCGGTAGTGATTATTTGCAACCGCACAAATTCAATGAATCCCTTAGGAACACCTGGAGGCAGTGAAAATTGACTACTTAAGCGCTGAACTTACAATACCATCTTCAATTTTGTTTTGGTTTGAAAATGTCTCAAGCTATAGAAATTGACGAGGCCAACAACTACGCTAAAACATCTTCCCTTGAAAATGAAGATGGTATCAAACTCATCAAATTGGCCTCTCCTCACCAAGGGGGGAAAGTTCTGGACTTAGGATGTGGTACCGGCTATCTTTCCAACTGTTTAGCAGATCTAGTAGGAGTCAATGGATTCGTAGTGGCAGTAGATCCTGACACACGACGCCTAGCTTTAGCGGAAGCACGTTATAAGACTTCCAATTTGCAATTTATTCTGGGGTGTGCAGAAAACTTCCCAATTAGCGAGTACGACGTAATTTTTTGCAACCATGTCCTTCACTGGGTTCGTGATAGACCTAAGGCCTTCGCCAGGATGGCTAACTCCTTAAAACCTGGTGGTTTACTTGCTTGCAGCTATGTTATTGAGCACGGCAACCAGGCCGACGAATACGATTTCTTAAGCAATTCTAGCCGCCGTACACTTTCAGAAAATTTGTCCGACCCACTGCAGGAAAATGAATGTGACATTCTCACGGATGTATTCGGTTTTCATCAGCTTCACAAAAGTCAACATTACTGCGTCCATAATTTCAAGGATGAAAAAGAGTACATAAAATTCTTCCTAACCCATTGGAAAATAGACAAAATCCTGGAGAAAGACGTCAACATTGAAGTTATTACTAACAAAAAAAGACGAGATGGAGAACTTTATTTTAAGTATCTTATTATGACTATTGTTATGCAAAAAAATTAGCCAACTATAATGACTATATTTAATAGACATTTTTTTTAGAATTGTGTATGTTTCGTATGGAAAAATGATATTTACATGAAATTGCATATATACAAATTTTTAAGAATTGTATTGATTTTTGCTGCATTAGTTATTTTTTAGGATGACACATTCTATCAAAGTAAAAGTGGATCGAAAGTGTTGGTGCACAACACTCAAAGGGGTGACAAGTGGTTACATCTCCGTTACCCTGGGAAGTAAACGTTTAACGTAATGTGTACAGTCGAACTTCTGAATAATGGACAAAATGGGAACACCAGTTTTGTCCATTGTTGAGAAGCTGTCCCCTTTCGGAAACCACCACTTTTGTACAAAGTGTATTAGATTATTATGAATTGGGTGAAAAATAAACAAATACAATAATAGAGCATAGTATACTGGCTTTTTATCACATTAGCGTAGGTGCTCGATTATCGCCCAGACTTTGCCCCTCTGGACTTACCAGGTTCCAGACTTGCTTTTTGCCTTACTGGAGTAACTTCACAATACGAACAATGTTTCCTCTATAAAGTAGCATCATGTTAGTATTGTTACTAATAACTAGTGATGTGCTTGAGCACAAATGGCGAGCGAGCCTAAAGACTATACTATTTTTATATGAATGATTTTGACTTCTAACACTGAAGCTACTGAAAATAAGGTCCAGTTTTTAAATCTAGCATACAGGGTAAAGGGATTTCAGTGCCTTAGTAACAACTCTCTGCAACTGCTTGAATTGAAGGAAAAAAAACAACAACAAAACAATACACGTTATTTAAAAGTTTTCTTTGTGATATTCTTTAGCTAAGTAGTGGTTGTAACACACAATGCTTTGACACAACTTGACATACACCTACACAGACTTACCTTCGCAGTAGTCTAGTGGACAATGTATTTTCAAGTAAATACTGTTGCCACGGCTTATAACCATGACAAAGAGCGCATTGACTTACCACCGCCACTAACTCGAATAGAAATGGAAGTCCCTTAAGTTTTCAAGTTTTAACTGCACCCGCAAAAGAATTCATAACGGTAAACAATTCAATTTCTAGTATGATACGGGTACTGATCGATAAACCAGAGGATTCTGTTTAGTGTAATTTGGGACGGGTCGACCACATAACTAACACAAAAACACAAGGGTCAAAGTACAAAATGACATATACAAACATCCCCGAATTTTTCATTTTTACCCCAGCGGCAAGGCTGTCAGAACCGCTGAGGCTGGTGAGGTTTCGGCCTCACCACTTTTTTTGCCGAAGTGGGCGTGGTTTTGTTTGCGCGAGCGCTTATTATCACATTGCTTTTTAGCTTAGGTAAAATGGCATCAATGTTGGAGTCCAAAGGTGAACTATGATTACTTAATTTTCCACACCATTGACTTTGTTTACTAAACTCAAATTAGTATTCTATTCAATTTATTCACACTTTAAATTTATATAAACTATGGAAGTCTACCTGCATACAATGTTTTTTCTTTTTTCCTGTGTGCTTTACTTTCACCACCCCACCTTGAGCATGCCTATAAAACTACCAGTCATTCAGTCATTTTTTAGTTGTTGTTCTTGTTCTAGTCCTTGTGATTACATTATATTGAAGAACCTCGTGAACTAACCTTATACAACTACCTAGCTAACCACCATTGTGAGTGTAGCCAGAGCTAAAATACAGTCAACTAGCTACTAAAGTTTTGGCTGCATTCAATCCATGAAGCCTAGAAAGCTGCAAGTGCCAGTAGTTGGAACAGAGCCACACCAGCCATCCTCTCCTCCATTCAAGTTCCCAAGGAGAGAATTTGGGAAGAAAAATGTTGTAAAAAGATCGTTTTTGCTACGATGTCAGGTACAAATGCTGGAGTAGTTGCTAAAGTATTAAAAGAAGAGCCTAAAGCTTTGTACACACGCTGCTATGGCCATTCATCCAGCCTTGCATGTGGAGATGCAATCAAACATTCTAAAATTATGAAAGATTCACTTGATACAACTCATGAAATCACAAAACTTATAAAGAAGTCCCCACGTAGAGTTACATTGTTTGAGAAACTGAAAAGTGAGTTGGCCCCTGATACACCTGGTGTTAGAGTTCTTTGTCCAACAAGATGGAATGTAAGGGCAGACTCATCTTAGACAATTTTGAAGTTCTTCAAGAATTGTGGGAAGAAGCTATTGACTCAGTGAAAGACACTGAAATGAAGGCTCGTATAAATGGAGTTGCATCTCAAATGAAGACATTTGATTATTATTTTGGAATTTGTTTAGGGCATTTGATTCTTAAACACAGATAACTTGAGCAGAGCATTGCAAAAGAGTGACATATCAGCATCAGAAGGTCAGGAAGTGGCCTCCATGACTTTGAAAGTTCTTAAATCTATACGTTCTGATGACATGTTTAAGTTATTTTGGGAAAAGATTTGTAAAGAGGTTGAACATTTTAGTATTTCACCACCAGGTTTACCACGTCGTCATAAAGCTCCTCGAAGATTCGAAGAAGGAGATGCAGAGAGTGTGTTTCCTGAAACACCAGATTACTACTACAGACCTATCTACTTTGAAGCATTGGATCTCATCACCACCTCTATTACTGATCGATTTAATCGGCCTGGTTATAATTTTTTTCATAATGTTCAAAATCTTATTCTAAAAGCAGTTCAAGGACTGGATTATGAAGCTGAGTTAAAGTGTGTGGCTAATTTCTATACACTGATTTTAATTATGAATTATTAAAAAACTCAGCTGGAGATACTGAGAGCTAATTTCACTCCAAATCAAACCTCTGTTAGAATCACTTATGTTACTGAATTCTTCAAAGCAATGACTCCAGGTCAGCGAGAACTTCTATCTGAAGTGTGTCAATTGTTTCAACTCCGACTTGTAATACCGCAACTAATGCTGTCAGTGAAAGGTCCTTTAGTGCTTTACGAAGAGTGAAAACGTATTTGCGTTGACAATGGCTCAAGACAGGCTGAATCACATCATGACTTTGCATATTCATCGAGGTCTTACTGATGATCTAAGCTTGATTGGAAGTGCTAACCAATTTATTCATGGAAGTGATCATAGAGAACAGATTTTTGGTAAATTTGTGGCAACAAATGTGATTGAAACTTTTTATTTGTAAACATAAATTAAATTTTCTTGAACAATGTTTGAAACTTTTTTTTAAAATATAAATTAAATTTTCTTGGCTAATAATATCAATTAAATTTTCTTGACTAATATTGGCCTCACCACTTTGTATTTGCTTCCGACCCCCCCTGCCCTGTAAGTGTCTCGCTCGCTACGCTCGCTTGCCAAATAGAATGGAGCATTCAACCGCTGAACAAAAACTCCCCCACATCAATTATCGCTTGGGGCATCCGATTATCGGCATGGTATACAGGTGTCATAAAATTTTGGGGACCCCCTATTTTGGGGACCGGGGTCCCTATAATTATATAATATTAGGGACCCGGTCCCTATATTTATATGATTTTAGGGATCCATATTAATGGGGCCCCCACTGTGAGTATGGGATCCCCATATTTATGGGGCCCCCATTGTAAATATTTGGACTTACTGAGCTGGAGCTGGCTAGATACTTTTCTGTAACCCCAAGTCCAAGGTGTAAGAACTTTTCAATTTCACATTGCTATTAGCTCATGCCTATTGCTAATATTAATGAAATCTTTCTCCACAAGCACGGAAATTGCCCACTGTTTAGCTTAGAACATGCGGGAGAAGCCTTCAAAGTTGCAGATGGGATCGTTTCAGTTATCTGTTGTATAATACGTCTAAACTTTTGGGATTAGAGGGTTGTCTTGTCTTTGTTGCCAGAGACAGTTACTCCAATCTCTTCTCTAGCTAGAGAGAGCGTCTGTAACTGCACCCTGACTAATCAATCCGGTATAGGCCCACTTATTCATTATATTATTATTATTGTTGTTATTATTATTAATATTATTATCATTATGATTATTATTGATGAACAAATTTTTTTTGGTGGTAATGTGATTAAATAACTTTTGATACAAAGTATCACTGCATTTTAGTGTGAACTATTTTGATGCACTCAATGCATATCATGGTATATTAATTATATTAATGATGTGTTTATATCGCAGGACTATTATATAAATTTATTATTTCAATAGTAATTGGGATCTAGTTACTTAATAATAGATCCCTTTGTGAGAATATGCCATTATTTTTTTGAATATATACTAATATATGAGAATAACATTTTACCAAACTTGTTCTTATTGAAATACCCAGAATAGCAATTAGTTTGCATATTGTAACTTGGTCATTTCAAATGATGTTTGCATAATATGTATAATATTACATTTAAAATTTGAAAATGTTTAATTGTTCATTGCTTACAATGGTAGCAGTGCCATAAACCGACAGCTTGGCGTACACCTACACACTTGAAGTGATACCATTTGCAGCATTTGTCACACTCGATCATGTTGTCATAGGTTTCAGGCATCAAGCAATCACAATATAAGTTAATTTCATGACCAGGAAAGAAAAAATTACGCTTAAAATTTTTTTTAAGAGAATATTTTTTTAGTGTAGGAAATGGTAGCATTTTTTTATTCCTGAAACATTTAATCAAATGGTTATTCTCATTTGAGGCTGATCAAATGTGACCTGTGAAACATCACCAAGTGCTGCATGAACAGCAAATGCTATTGCAAATAGGCCACAATCTGATGCTCCATCTTGCTGCCGCACATTGAGCAAACTGAAGCTTAGAGTAATTTCATCTTCTTCTTTTTCAGACCAACCTTTATAAATGATGACTAACTGATGCATTAGAGAAGGAGAAAGGTCCTCTCCATTGTAATGAGAGTCATAAACAAAAATTTCATCACCTCTGCTGTGAGATGTAACCCAATGATTGTTGTTTATATTGTGAATTTGAATTGAATCTCCCTTGACCTCTAGAAAGCCATCAATTTGACAGAGCAATGATGACTGAAAGCCATACAAAGTAGGATTCTCCATTTTCAGTAGGTTCTGAGCCAGGCCTATGTGCTCATCAGTTAACCACTTCCCTTGAACAATGCACTCCTCCATTTTTCTCGTAAAACTGATCTTAGTCCCTAAATTAATAATAATCATAATTAAATTTATTAAAAAAATAAACTGGACATACTCTTGCCTCTTTTATCTGGCTTACTACTTCTGACCCTTTAATACTATCATACTTTTTTCCACAGCAATTTTTTACAACAGACTCATCGTCTTTTCGCTTCATATATGGCTTTAAGTAAGGATATATAGGGAGCCTTAGTTTTCTACCATAAAGCAAAAAAAAAAAAAAGCTTTGCACCCACACTTTCGATCCAATAGCGAAATTCTATCTCTTTTACTTTGATAGAGTGTGTCATCCTTAAAAATAAGAATGCAGCAAAAATTAATACAATTCTTAGAAATTTGTAAATGCAAATTCACGTAAATATCAATTTTCCATACAAAACATACACAATTCTAAAAAAAAAGTCTATTCAATATAATCACTTCACAGAACCCAATGCCAGGTGGTGCCTCCTGTGCTGCTGTGGATTTTCTTGAAAGTGACCTCATTGTGGTGAAGTTGCTGTTTTTTCTGGAAACTACTCAGTAGCAGGCAAGAATATTATAATGATCAATTTAACAGAAGCTGATATTCCTGGGGAATCTCTTGATGGTAGAGATCCTAGTCAGCTTGCATAGCTAACATTTGACTATAGTTACTACTGTGCTGACATTAATTACCCTAACAATAATGAATATTAAATTTTTTGTGCGATAAAGAGACTGAAAATACCACCAGTAAGATTATCATTAGTCAGCCAGGCCTTGTAGCTAACACATTGGAGTCATCTCCAAAAGGTAGTCTGGTCATTAACATAGCATATAAATTGACTCCTCTGTACAGAAAGTTAAATCAATGAGACTATAATTGTAAGTTATTGGTTACTAATTTCTCTAATTAGTAGGGGTTAGCTGGTGAGATACAAGTGATACACAATATCAAAGATAATTGAGATTTGAAATTCAGATTAATAAGGAGTTAAGTTTTATGATATATTTGCATTTAATTTATGCCACAATGATAGCATTAACTACAACAACATCAACAATAATAAATAAACATAGTTTATTTTGGCTATTCAGATGATGTAGTTTAGCTTAGCATTATATTATAGTTATTGTCAGCTCAAGCAGTTCAATTTGGTTTAAAATTTTATTAGTATGAGTAATTAGTAATATTATTAACTGCTTTATAATCATATGTCAATACAAAGTGGAGGAAGCAAATTGATGTAGTCAGCATCTATGGCTCACCATGTGCACTCCACGTCAAATGTGGCAATATAATTATGCTTAGTTAATGACAAAATGATTTCTATAGTACGTATGAGTAGTAATGCAGGTTAGTTAATACAAAAAAAAATTAGTATGTCCAAATACAACCTAATTACTTCTGTGATGAAACCCAACTGAGATAGCTATCAAGCTACCACTCTTTCATGGGACAGTTCACAGCTATAGCAACTACCAGAAGCTACCACAAAACCAATTATCAAAATTGTGGGTAATTTGCGGCATAGTCAGCAATTTTTCATTTGTAGGCTGAAGATGTAATGGGGTTCTCATTTTAGAAGGAAAATAATCTCGTGTAGCTTGATCCTTTACCTACTTCTATGCTAAGGTGCAGAGCAACTGTCTAAACAAGACTAGACTGTAGAACTGACTTCTTTTAGTCACATTAGCAGGCATCAAATATTACAGACAAATATCAGTCCTGATGCCCGGCCTGCCAGACTGGCTCTGCCACTCCTTCAATATCTACTCGAACTGTGAATAGAGTGCAATGAGTATTATAGTGTCGGAGGTTGAAGTTCAAACACTAAGCTCTCAGAGCTTCTAGAAAAAAATAATAAAAGTGAAAGCAAACTAGACTGAAATTTGTCCCATAGTCCCATAGGTAGCTAGTAGAGTAATGTTGATATTGGAGGTATGACAGTGTGAGGGAAGGTAGAGAGAGAGACGACTGAAAGAAAGGAATTGTAAGGGTTGAATTTAATGAAGAAAATGCTAATGTTTTCTGGATGCTCGCAAGTACTTGGCCAAAATGTAGTTGTCAACCACCAGTAGTTGTTGTTTGTTTGTTTGTTTTTTCCGTATTGAATTTTCCATTCTGAAATTATTTTGTAATTATCCCCTTTGATTTTATTTAAATTTTTTAGTAAAATGGAATATTTTCATGTATGAATAGATAGCTAAGCAAATTTGTGCAGAAGAAGCCAAGTGTGCATCAGTAAAAATATTAAAATGTAGTAAAGAGCGACTTGGAATGTATTTTTGTTGAGGTGATGTATTACTAGTTAATGTATGTCACAGATTTTCTACTGAATTTCAGATTTAGCATAGTAGAATGTTCAGTCTTCTAGATCACTCCTGCTTATTGTTTCATCTTACAGAGTGTCAGACCTTCATAAAATCTCTCTTAACTCAAGGTTTGATATTGTTCAAGCATTGAATCATGTATAGAACTACCAGACTTTTAAGACATTACAACTACATCACTTTATCCTATAAGACTACAGATATTCATTGTGTTGCTAGGATTCTTGGTTGTAGTGTTAGAGTGAAGTGAAGGTTGTGTCTTTAGCTATTTGGTTGTGGAGAACTTACGAAAGTCTTCTATAGTTCCACACACCATTCAATGCTTGTGTAATAATTAAACCTTTGAGTTAACATAATTGTAATAATGATAATCCACTGGTGCTGAATGTTATATAATGTTATATAATGGTGCTTGCAGTCAAATTTTTGTACTACATATTGACTTCACATTATTGTATTTAGGTACCAACATTATCTTAACTTTTTTTGCATAGTACATTAATTCTGGAGTTCAACGTTTCATCATAGCTACTTACTATTATTATGTATTAGTTAATAGCACTGAAGATCATTGTTTACAAGTAGATATCACTGTAATTTTTTCATTTGGTACCAAATCATATTTTGTAGTTTTTTTCCCCCATTAATTCATAATTCTATACTACAGAGTTGTAAAACGAATGTTGTCTGTTTGTTTTTCGTTCCTATTTCTAGCTTAAACTGACCACTGTCCACTAATAAATAATGCCTATGAACTATGAACTGGCTATATGAGTACTGCCCGGAGTTTATACTAGAACAAGACGGAATGAACACACCGTACCAACTTCAAAAACCGTTTCTTCTTGACGATCATTACCGCAAATGTAAAGTATTATTAATTCAAATTGGCAGCCGGTTGGATATGGCAGAATATTCGGCGTCTAAAACCGGGAGGATAATTTCTGACCAAGCTGTCTTCTCACTTTTGCGCGAGTCCAAATTAAATCTAAGTTTAATCAAGTCGTCTGTAACCTCCAACCAGTCTTGTTTGGCAGTCAAGAATAATGGAGATGGTTACACTCTGTTGCATGTAGCCGCCAGAAGAGGTGTGCTGTCACTGGTGAGACTTATGGTGGAGGCTGGAAGCTTTCTCGATGCCCAAGCTCTGTATGGAGAAACTCCATTCCTGGTAGCTTGCCATGTAAGTGATAGAATACAGAGTTATAAGTTGCACCAACTAGCTTAGGCCATGCAAAGTTATTAATTAATTTCTCAGGCAATTATCACTGAAAAAGCAAGCGGGAAGCGGCTTTTTTTTTTCCTTTCACAGTCACTGATACACTTACTCCACCCAAATGGCACGTGGCAACTACTGCCATTCTCAGGCACTCTAGTTTCATTGAAGAACTGCAGCAAGATCAGAATTAATACTAACATAGCTATCTGCACCTCCCAGCACTAACAAAATACCACTGAGAACTTTCAGCGGCTGGCTAGCTCCACTGTGGACGCAGCTTGTCCACCTATTGCTCATGCGTAGTAGACTAATATTGAAACACAAGGATGTTAAATAATAAAATTCTGAATGCAACTTTTATTTTGAAAAGTTGAAGTGGGTGGTGCATGAGAAACAAATAAATAACATTGTATGTCCTTTTCTAGTACTGAAACGGATTTACACAATTCATGCAAGTAGATTGTAGAATGTGACGGGTATACATTACATTGTTAAAATGTTTAGAAAAGGTGTTCTGATGGCACATAATTGCAGGTCTGTTGAGTACGAGACTGCAGCAAGCGGTACTACTCAACAGTATAAAGGAAAAATGTGAGAGTCTTGGAAGTCGAGGGTTGTCGTAGCTCAGTGGTTAGAGCACTGGTGGCTAAAGCTTGTGGCCCTGGGTTCGAATCCCCGGTGACAACTAAGGTTTTTTCACATTTTTCCTTTGCTTTTTTCCAGACCCTTTAGGTGAGAAAGTTTCAATCTAATTATAGATTATTAAGCAAATGACTAGCATCTAATTACTAAATATAAGATAGGCATTGCCATCCTACATACATACATATATACAATACATACACACAAATACATGCATACGTACATATATACATACATACATATATACATACATACACAGCATTTTTAAAACTTACATTATTACCTTGTCAATTCAGCCCATACATACATAGTTAGACCCTTTACCTACTGCTACCTTATGGAAGGGTTTGGTGTCATTAGTATAATAGTACCAGTTCAAAACCCTCCAGATATCAAGTGTAAGTTACGAATTTGGTACTGGTTGTCAATAATTTAGGCTATACCACAGTCACTCAATCAGCTCTTTTCCGCTGTCCTAAAGACTTCTGTGTACAAGGGGAATGGCTGTGAAACTTGTAGCACATAATGTGCCAAACACTGAAATTCATGAAAGAACTGCTGGATGAGTAATTTTAGGGCGTGTAAAATTCAAGAACCTTGGAGGTGAGACATAGAAAGCTTTGATTTTTTATATTGACAAAAGTGTGATTTTGTGACAGCAGTTATAATGGCATTTTCCCAGACGGTGTAAACATGACCAGTGTGAAAATATTATGGCACAGCTTATATCCACTCCTTCGCTCACAGTGCACTAGCATTTGCTACACATTTTGACACATATTGACAAGTGCATTTTACATAAGGTTTAACCACGGAGCATCCGGGTACGACTAGTTACACATTCCTTTTGAACTGGTACTATGTACTAATGCCAGCAGAACCATTCACAATGCTGTGTTAGGTAAAGGGTCTCAGTATGCAAGACTATATACACTCTAACATTATGTGTTATTATGTATTTATATATAATATGTGCGTTTGAATGCAGAATGGCCACCTTCAAGTTGTCCACTTGCTGGCTGAAGCTGGTTGCAAGACTAACATGTGTGACAATAATGGAAGAAATTCAGTTCACTATGCTGCTGCTGTTGGATCAGTGTGAGTACTTTATGCTAATTAGCATGTATGTGTATGTATGTATGTGTGTACGTGTGTGTGTATGTATGTGTGTATGTATGTGTGTGTATGTATGTGTGTATGTATGTGTGTATGTGTGTGTATGTATGTATGTGTGTGTATTTACATAAGCGTGCATACATACATAATACATGTATGTATATGTGTACATGTACAGGAAGACGGGCACAATACCAGCCCTTTAAAAAAAATTTTTTCTGTACTTACACTAATGTCAGCATCCAAATTGAGTTTATAAACGTAGCTTCAACCAATGCTGACGTATTCACAACCTAACCTTTTCAATCCACAGGCTTCTTTACACTTTTTAAGAAGTAAATCGATCTTTGCCAGGCATTTATGCAAACCATGTTGTGCCTAATTTTCCTGTGCATGGTCGTATATTAGTATGACTGTGTGTATACAGTAGACGTCAGAATAACGTGCCGGTTTTCGCACCATGCGACGGGTGTAGTAAAGTAAAACTGTTGCCGTAGTTAACCTTTTTTTTGTCCAACGTGCGGATGTACTACGGCCGTATCGTTTGTAGAAAACGTCGCACCGTTTCTGCGTAAAATGGTAAATTAAGTGGTTGGACCATTCGCGCGGTACGGCAGAAATTGACGCACATTTAACTTAACCCGTGCCAGGAGCCTCTTGCCTGGATCCTGGAATTTCTTGCAGTCAAAAACTTCACCATCCAGAAGATACCGAGTAAGGCATTTAGTGCAAGAGGAATCAGGAGGCTTTTGATTATTTTTCTTGTCACAGGTAACACAGAAGTACTACACTATTGGCTAAAAGGGAAAAAAAGACTTTTTTTTTTTTTCTTTTTCTTTTTTTTTTTTTCAATTGTGTCTTTATATTGTTACTTTAAAACTGCACCAGGATCACTGAGACATCCTGGAGTGGGTAGAAAAAGCAAAATAATTAGGAAAGTTATAGGAGTCTTTAAAAAAAAAAGAAAAGAGCAAGGCCCCTCTTCCTTTCTCTTGCTATTAAGGTTTTTGGAATGGACAGTCAGTAAAGCTGCTATACTAGTTGGCAGCAACAACACCAAGAACAAGTAGCTAGTAGTAGTAGTCGTAGTAGTAATAATAATTATTTGATAGAAACTTTGTGTACCATTTCTAACCAACATAAGTGTGATCTGTAGCTTGTCGTGACAAACTTGCTGCATTTCAGTGTAGCACATCAAACTTTTCAAACAGCAGTATAGCATAATTATTTTAACAAGAGCAGTAAAATGTTATTAGTATTAACAATATTAATATAATAATAATTATACGTAATAGTAATGAAATATTTCAGAGGAAGCTCAAACTGTCTGATGAACAGAATTGTGAATAATTAAGCTATCCAACATCGGTTGTGAAGCTGAGACTGGGTTTCATGACATCGCTTGACTGAAAAGAGTACAGTTCCAGAAGAATCGCACAGCGAACTGTCCTGTAGTTTATTTTTTCAATAAGAACAATATTAAAACCAATGCAATTCTTTATGATAGTTTTGTATCACTCTTTGGCTTTGCAATCATAACTTTGTCATTTGTTAGTATTCAAATATCATTGATGAAGGCTATAGTTAATTGCTAAAATGCCAAAATATTATTTTTTATGTATCAGACCTAAACACCCTTTGGTTTTAGAGATTAGTCAGCTGCTTCATTGTGAGGGGGTGGTGTTATTACCACAAACCCATTAGTGATATGACCAAATAAGGGCAGTACTGTCACTTGAGTTAGGTACACATAAACAATAACAGAAACATAATAATCATAGGCATTGTTAGTTATATATTTCTGTATCCCTATCCCAAACTATTAAATCCTAGGCTGCAACTGTGACCTCCCTTATCTAATTCTAGACAATCCAAGTTTAACTTCACAACTTGGCTGCTCATTTCCACTTTTTTCGTAAAGTTTCCCAGTCTACACCCCGACCTCACTATATTACAATACTTTCTGATACATCAATGAAGCCAGTTACACCAGCAACTGTGTCAGTAATAGCAGCCATACTGTCTACAACCACCATCTACACATCCACAGCAGCGACACCAGCTACTACAGTGACACTATCTAGCTTCCTGCCCCTCTCACTAGATTGAACTCTGACTGCTTACCTGTAATTCCACAGTCTGGAAAAGGGGAAAAACTTTCATCCAACAATTCTAAACTGTAACTTCATAAAAAACCTAAAGGGTAGCAGTCTGATCTATTAAGTAGCTTCATAGTTTTTTTTTTACATTTACTAAGTGAAAGGAAAATGGCATCTTCTAGGTTATTTCTCTAAACTCAAAAGTAGCTCACTAGAGCCTCCAAATTATCTAGGACAGGTAATTCCGTTAAAACTCGAGCAAATTATCTAGTGCACTATGACTGGACTCCTCGCTGCAAGCTCCCTCTTGGAAATTATCCAAAACAGCGATTGTTACGCAGAAGAATTAACGAACGGTTCAACCGGTGCAGAAAGACGAGACTGTGGTTTAATAAACGGAAGGCCTGTTTTACGTTTATTGCATTAGAAGCTCGTTACTATGATTTTCACACATGAGCAGTACATAATAAATTTATTATTCATTGGATACTGCAGAATATCACTTATATGATTGGCTGCATTTATGCTCATGCCTGCGACACTCATGTAAACACTGAGCCAACAAAATATGATATTCTCCATTTTCAAATTAATAATATATCTGATCATGCCGTAGGTGCTATTGTTTCATGCAACATTTTATGATTATTATTATTATGATGATGATGATGATTATTATTGTTGTTGTTGTTGTAGTCCTATTCTTCACTACCTTATTGAAGTGCTACATCAAGATATTAATTCAAAGGATAGTTTGTAAGTCAATATAGTTTAATCACGTACATGTACTTTTAGAGTTGCATTGATTATGGATAATGGCCGATGTTCCGACTTTGTTTTCTACAAAATATCTGCATATATAGATACAAATAAGATAGTTTACGGAGGAGAATACAAGTTAAGAGAAGAAATAAACCACTTATACAATTTTGAAAAAAGTAAAACTCCCAACCCCCACAAGCTAGAAAAACTAACTGCCTAACTAAAGCTGCAGCAGCCACAAGTTCTCAGAGTTGCAAAAAGGCTCAAGTCTGCAACTTACCTCATAGAATATTGTGAAATATATGCTAAGTGGAGCGCCGTCCTAAAATAACTCTTCCTAGTGTCCAAGTTCTTAAAGGTAGGCTGCCACCAGAGGCAGTTTCTCCGTACTGTCTATCGCTGTAGTCCTTGTGATAAGCTCAGGCGCTCAGCCCTACTTCTCAATAGGTTAGTTTAACTTTAAGGGTGGCCGCACACCGCCTACGCAATTTTTTGTTGATGGTTGCTATGCACGATTACTACTATTGTATACTTACAGGGGCTTCTCTACTATAACACAAGGACACAGTACCTGCCGAAGGAGCCGCTCACTAATTTTAGAGCGAATCTGGAGGAAATATTGGGGCCTGGTTATAAAACTTTGTAGCAATTTTTTGGAGCGGTGCGGTAAGTTGGAGCTCCGCAATTTGGTGCACTACTAGCCGAGCCGATACTCTACTGCAAGACAAAGAGTTCTTATCCATTTCAATATTACTTTATGTTATATTCGCATTTTTTTCTATTTATAAGATATTGAAAAATTCTCAACGTGGTGCAGTTCATTTTTTTTTGGTTTACCCGTGTATAAAATTTTTGTGCCGTTCTCATTTTTTGATTCCAAGAAAAACTGTTACAAAATTTGGAACTTTAATTCCACTCGCATTCTTAAGAAATAGCCCCACCCCCATATCTCGTACTTACGAGTACGCGAGCAATTTTTTTTTCAATTAGTTTGTTTGGTTCTAAAAAGAGCCCGCCTATATCAAGAGTAAACAAACATCAATACAACAATAATAAGAGAGTCAGAAGAGAGAGCAGTTTATTGGAGATAGCCATAGGTGAAGGTATTAGATCTGCGCAGCTTGGGAAGTCTTCGCTCCGCAGAAATCGAGCCTGGTATATCCATCCGCTTGAGTTCAGGTGCGCAGAGTCCAGAGAACGGCTACAGGAGGAGAGGCAGCCTGGTGCACCTTGCTGCGTGAGCTCTGACGACGTATGGAGAGTTGCTGTAAACGGATATGAGACAACAAGAAGCTAAACTAAAAAACTACAACTTCGCAAAGTATACTTCTGCTACTACTGCGCGATAGTTTCTGCTCGCGTATTACAAATGGTGGGGTATTGGCGGGGAATAAATTAATGTCCGGATCTACAGGCAGTGCGCGTTGCTATGTGCGGCCACCCTTAAGAAGCACACAAACACAGGACACACAGGGATGACTTGGATTAACGACTGACTGACTGGCCATGAGGTACCACCTCCTTATATCTGGCAGGGTCATGGCTCACATGATCTTACACCAAACAAAATAGTGTTCTGTCCCAAAACATGACACACACATTCCACTTGCTAATTATCTACAACACAATATGACACAAAAAGAATAATTAGGAATACCATTTCACACATGCACACACAACAACGTTCAATCCTGTAGCAGGGGTAGGGGAATAAGAAAGCTGAGATAGTTCAGGAAAAAGAGAGAAACTTATGTAACCTTAACCATTGGTAGAGAATGATAACTGAGCAAGATAACTTATGCTACTGCATTCTAAGGCTGGGCGATATTGGATTTTTAATATCACGATATTTATGTCTTGAAATACCTCGATATGACTAAATATCATCAAAATTTCAAATTCAGACAAAAAAATATAATAATACATTAATTCAATATAATAGTTCATTTCGGCAGTTCAGCATTTGTAGCTAAAAAGGTCAACATATGCACTTTCATAGGATCCAAACTGTTGCGCAATGGTGTCACTATATT
>WLWD01000628.1_pt1 | contig 27635 bp, 9 predicted proteins | sample 6712731 | NCBI WGS metagenome assembly WLWD01 (sample SAMN12718690, study PRJNA576275) | sponge metagenome | isolation source: marine sponge | host: Mycale hentscheli | place: New Zealand: South Island, Marlborough, Capsize Point | collected 2014-11-01
CATTTATGTTCTAGTTGCCAACGCTCACTGCTTAAAAAGAAATACGTCACAAACCGTGGAAAGTTCAGTATGCAGCACTCAGTTGGTCTGTACACTATGTTTTTTCTACTTAGTCTGGCTCTTTACTTCTGTTTGGTGATCAAGGAGGGTGAAGCACAAGGTAAAGCAATTTTAGTGTTGTCCTATTGGAAGTATTACTCAACTTTATAAAGTAGGTATAACAATTATTGATCTGTCTCGGTTAGTGTTTACTGCCGATTATTCACTCTTTATTACAAAAGTGACTAACATTATATTTGCCACAATAATATGGCAATATAAATTATTGGCAATATAAATTATTGCAAACTGTATACTAATAATCGATACATAATACGCACATAAATAAGACATATGTCTCATATTAAGTGCATGTATTAACCCTATGCCAGCCGAATTGCAGGGACAAAAAATACAGTATTATACCCCATCAGCTAAAAACTCCTAGCACTCTCATAGCAACCTATACACTTCTAGCAGTCATTCGAAAGCTCCGAGCGTGCTCTATTTAATGATCTCCGGTAAAGCGTTGTCAATTGAACTGGTAACGTTTTATTAGCAACAATTGAAGTTCACACTTGTATAAACTATTTATTGGTGTTGCTGTTGTTTTTAGTTGACATTACTCCAACTGGATCACTATATATTCCCATCAACACACAGAGGAATGTAACATGTCATTTGGAAGGAAACAACCCTATAGTTTCTTGGGGCATTGTTCTGAATGATGGAACTCTAATGGTGTTTGTACCAGGACAAGTATCTACAATTCCCGGTTTTGCTGGAAGATATGTGAATGGCGCATTCAATACAGTATTAATTACAGTAAACACAACAGAGACATCAGTGACAGGATTGAGTTGCTCCAGCATTATTGATAATGTCATAGTTCCAAGTACTATAAATGTGACTATTTATGGTGAGAAATTATGTGCATTGAAAGCATTATATTTATACATTCTAAAATAATTATCAAGTTCTGACCCTTCATACAAACTGGATTAAATTTTTTCACTTAAAGGGTCTAATGACAAGCAAAGGCAAAGTGAAACAAATCTTAGTTGTCCATCGTTCGATCTCCTGGTGATAACTAAGATTTTACCCATTTTGCTTTTGCTTCACTTTAGACACCTTTTCATTCGAAAGTTTCGATGTAGCTATACAATATATTTAAATTTATTTATTACTCATTAATAATTTTTTAGACATACTATTCATAGGAAGTCTGTGTTTAAATAGTCCACGTTAAAGTGCATGCAAAAAGGTTAAAGGATAATTGCCCTAATAATATATATAATAATATAATTACACATCTATTTGTAAGCTACTATAAGCATTATGAACTACCTCACAGTTTTTCATACATATACTCCCTTATTATTGAATATTGAAACAATGTAGGCAATGAATGCATTTATTAGAAATAACTTCTTCATTACATTAAATGATTATTTAGTTGTTCTATGTATTTTTCAAATCCATAAACTTTCCATTTTGATAACATTGTTTAAGTGGAGTCATAATTACTATATAATATTACATTTATATATATTATGTATAGTACAAATAATGTGATCTTAAAGTACACTATCTAATGGAAACGTTTTTTTATAATTTTTAATGATTTCTAGAAATTATATATGATAGCTGAACCTCTTTCCAAAAAAGTTCAATAAGTGAAGGCAACAAATAATACTTCATTCATCGCCACTAAAACATTACTATGATAACAATTTTATAATAATATTATTATTAATAAAGAACATTTCATAAAACTTAACCACTGACCAATATTATCTAAAAAAGATCTATTAGAAGGGTAATATCAAGTTTGTAGGAAGGAAGAAAGAAGTTCAAGTCCTAACTACTTACATTTTGCCTTGGGTAGGCATACATATAAATGCATGCATTTTGGCTGTGAAATGCACTGCTGTATTCAAATCAATTATCAAATTAAACGACTATGCAGTACAAAATCAAATCCACAATACAATTTTTTGTGCAATAATTATGAAACTTTTTAGAAGTTTTTCATAGCTATTACGGAGCCTAGTAATATTATAATTTATAGCACACACATGATACACATGATGTTGGTTTATTAATTATTACTGCTTTTAAAAGCTTTGACATAATTCCTTCATAATATTTTTTAGGAAATCCAGATCCTTCATGGGAACTAATACTGTACAATACGTTCACATACAATTTTGTTATGTACCCTCATTACTATTATCAAAACTTAATTAGCTAACACTGACTGTATATAAACACATTAATAAAGCTGTATTTCTAGTTTTTCCTAAACACTTATGCAATTCTGAAGTTCAGAGTTTGATAAGTCAGTCTGACTATAAACAGTTCCATGTTAGCATTCAGTCAAGGTACTACTCGAGCAGTTCAGTGTAGCTTTTTTGCTAAGGAAATAGATATGAATATAATCAATATTTGGATATGATGAAGTAAATATATACTAAATGAGCATTGAATATGAATAAAAATCAGCTATGATTAGGACTCACAGTGCTATTGTTTTAAACTTAACGATAATTTTACAGCTAGATATTAAAGTTGTTGAGGGAAGACAAAATTTTATTTTTGACTCAAATTGGTCACTTAAATTTATATTTTGTCACCTTTGAACCCATAACTCTTCAATAAAATTCAAAATAATATAGATAAATTTTGTATATTTCTGACATGCATCCCATGTTCTCCCAGTATATTGAGTTTATTCCTGAAAAGCTCTTCATTGATGACATCATGGGATTATAGAATCATTCCTACAGTATCTGTTAATTTCACTATTACTCTCACATTCTTGAGTCCAAGTCAATTGAAACACATCACTGAGTATGTGACTGATACTGACTCCTATAACTTCACTCTGGAAGGAGTGAGGTCATGTGATCCCTTTACCATGTGTATCACAGCTACTAATATAGTAGGACAAAGTCCACCTTCATGTGTAAACAAGACTCTACCTTACATACCTTCTACAAGTGATATTGAGTATTTATTATTTAGAGTGGGTGACTCCTACTCATTAAATTTGACAATACAGGTAATTGTGTACAATATTATACAATAGTTGCTAATTATAATTGCTCTGTTATTGTTAAGATGCCAAATTGTCAAGTAGAAAATAGCAATTTGATGTTTGTTTTGCTTCAAAGTCAAAATGCTACTCTGCCAACATTGTCATCAGAATTTGATGTGGTTAACTCAGTACCAACAGTTACAATTTCAGGTTTAAATATAAAATCTGTTTACAACTTAACTATTGTATCTAACAACAGCTTAGGAATAGCATTTTCTGTATCTCAACAATTTTGTGAGTTAATTAAAAATTGCTTAATCTCACATTTCATTTTTAACAATTATTTTGCATTAGGTACAAATGATATTGCAGGAGTTAATGTTTGTTCTACAATGAGGACTGGAATATATAACATATCATGTGACTATATCATAGGATGTAATTATAGTGGATGTTCCTATCAATTATCTTCTACTAATAGTACTATCAATGGTTGAAAGAATTATGAGGTAGTGAGTGTTGATGTAAATACACAATATAACCTCACTGTTACTGATATTAATGGAGAAGATGTGATTTCAATGCAACAATTGTATATTCATTTCATATTTTTATGCTCACCTATAACAGGTCAGGAAGACAAAAAAAAAATTTGTAGTAACTATTATCAATGTTTTTATGTAGATGTGGAAACTACAATTTTCAGTTTACTTACAATTGATAATAATAACATATTAATTACATCTGTAACAGTTGGAGTAATGGTGCCTTTTTTCATGATTGTAGTCATGGTAGTGGCTGTTGTCACTTTTGTACTTCTAATCAGAAATGGTAAGATACTATGATATGGCAAGGATTACTATTTCATAAATGATTGTGTTGTCACTAGATAAGTTTCCATGTAGAACAAGAGGAAAGTAAGTATACAACAAATTTATATGCTAATAATTTATGAAAATATACTTGTATGAAGATCTGATGCAAGGAATACAAAAGCTGCAGATGTACGTATGCAAGAAAGAAAAATATTATAGCTACACGTGTCCATAAAATACAATTTATGTATTTGCATCTTATAGAGTTCTTTAATATCATTGATATTCTACAAGCATAGCCTAAGTGTATTATCGAGGAAACATGTTAAAATACATTGTACTTTTTTTAAATAGAAGTAGAAATAAAATTAAATAGAAATCCAAAAATATGTGAATTTTAATGAGCCGATATTCAGTTATTGTAACTTATAATTTATTTGTCAAAATGAACTGTAAATTTATTAAATCGGTGTATAAAATTAGGAGAGAAAATAATAATAAATAATAATTAGTGATATGCTTTCACGTTATATTTAGATTTGTCTTTCAGTATGACAACAATGTATCATATGGTGTAGTTAATGTCATTTCTACTCCATCAACCGATGACTTCACCTGTGAGACTAATCTGTCATATGACATCGTTAAGAAAAAATATCATTCCACTGTATCACGGTCTAGTCCTGTTCCACTTTATGAAAGTGTGCAATAGAACTATGTTTGATCTTCTTGACAATGATTCACTTATATTTTTTGTGTTAATTTATCATTAGTGTATTTATGGTACATGTGTAGTACTCTAACAAAAATCACAATTTATTATATTGTTAGTTTAGCTGTTGTGAATTTGTTGCAGCATAAACTAAGCTGTAATATGTATGATGTTGTTGAGTTTTTCCGTCTTCCTAGGTATATTTATGATAATGGCTAAGTACGTGACACTTACTTAACAAACATACAGCAATCCCTTACCTATAGCATAGCTTGGAAAACTACAATTTAAATTTTTGTACATACTCATCCTTACATGAGTATTCTCCAGTGATCAGTTTTGAAAAACTCATGAAGTTGTTTCTTTCATAGGAAATTAATAGTTTGTAATCATAGGTTGGCACAATGGTCCTCAATTAGTTCCATTTTTGTAGAATTAAAACAATGTTTTGTCAATGTTTTTTTTTAATTCATAATAAAGTGACCAATGCTTGGTATCAGAATTGTATATTATGTTTTCATTGTCCAAAAAATGTAATGATGTCATGTGAAGGGAGGTATTAGATGCATATGGCATTATCCTCTATAATTGAGCTCAAATGGAGATCATAACTTGTTTAGTGAAGAGTGTAGCATCTGTGGTATTCCTGAAAGTTATTATGTCATTAATTGTAATACATTATTAATAATAGTGAATTTAACAACAACATCAATGGCAGGGTTGAGTTTCCAAACCTATAAATAACATAGTAACTTAATTATTGTATATAAATAGTAATACATGAACAATTACAATTATCTAGTACAATTTTTTTATTTTTTTATTTTAAATTACTTCGTGTGTTGTGGTGACTAAGATAGATAGATAGGAAGATAGAGATTGTTTATACTTCCATGGCTGACATATGCATTACAACACTTGTAACAAATTGCTTTTTAATTAAGTATTTAATATTGGATTATGAAAAAAACAAGTATTATTTCACGTTTTCTCAACAATGTTATTGTTTTAATGTGACATCCTTTGCATATTAAAAAATGTTAAAATCTCAAATTTGTTTTAAACATTTCTCAAGGAACTAGCTAAATAAAAACTACACTCATTGTGCGTTATAAATTTGCAATAAAATTCATATATATACTGTTTAAACCACTTCTTTTAAAATATTCTCACTGTTTACAGCATTTGTTATTATTTCTCAATTTCATCAGAAATTAGTTTAAATGAATAATCACACTAATGCTAATACATTGTATACCCACTTTCATTTGCAATAAAAAAGTTAAAGCATTTGTATAACAATCGCATAATGTATAATAATATATATAGTACTTCTTACATGAGTCAGAGTGTGATATGGCAAAATATTTCACGAGCAGGCTAGTATATTATTATTATGAGCCAGAGGCTAGTGAAAATAAAGCCTGAGTGTGAAATATCATGCCATATCACTCTGAACAGTGTAATAAGAGGTTTATTCCATGCTAGATACCTTCACTAAAGTAGTTTGTTGGTAACTCTTGGTGTAAAGTTGGCCTTAAAACTCTCTAGGAGCTCCCCATACTCCAAGCTAATATTTTAGAAACTGCTCAAACCTGGTTGGATAGGCTCCACTAGAGTATGGTAGCTGTAAAAACACTGAAAGCTGGTAAGCCAGGCCAGTTGCTATAACTACTAGGGTAATGAGCTTGCATACAGACATGAGATAACACCATGTGATAACATTAGTTATCTCACTGGTCATGTGCCTAAAGATAGCATTGTGAAGATACCTAGCGTGGCTTAAAATAATATAGTTTGTACCTACATAATTGAAACAAAAAAAACTTAGTTATTCAAGATTTAGTAAGACTTGCTGTTATTCTTTTGATTTCTCATGCTAAATGATATCAAATTAAAATAAGAATATTTGTAACAGCTTATTGGAACTGGTTTAACTTAAACTCTAGAGAGTAAGTATAGGATAGGCAGCTACTAATAAGAGAACTGTTGTTAGACTAATCATTTTCAGCAAGACAGGCCCGCCCCTCCCCCTAATAAATGTGAGTCTAAAAGAGTGATACAAAAATGATGAATATGTGGGGCATAACATATACTTGACTGATGGATGATAAACAGTGAACACTGACCGTGCCATAAGAGAAACAAGTGTCCCAGATAAGTTGTAAAGTCACCCTTCCCATTTATACTAAGCATGATTATATGTTAAAAAAAGTCATTTAAGTTAACGCATTGTAAACTATCATATTGATTATGAATACAGTGTAACAATAGTAAAATTAACTTAAAGTGTAGTCACACCCAATTTATCACAACCACACCCATTTCATAAAAGCCACACCTTTATTTTGTCATAAAATATATTATTGGTTAAACCAAGCAGCTTATTGACACTTGGGTCGAGCATGAGAGAGTGAAATAAATATAATAATAAATGAATTTAGCTAATTGAAAAAAAATACAACCATAAACTTGCACCTTTATTTTACATAGATGCTTGTTTAGATATAGTTTACAAACACTATCAATGTCCATTTCCATTTCATAATTGATATTGATCTGATCTATAGCAGTTAGTCTTTCTTCAGTTTAGTGTATCTCGTAAATAGTTGCGAAGCCTACGAAGAGTTGATCTTGAGCGTTCACAAGAACACAAACTTAAAGAAAGAGTGGCAAATAGTTCAATAATGTGAAAATGTTAAGCAGAGCATTTGCATCACATTCTTTCAATGTCTCACTTAAAAGGATTTTTGGTGATCATTTTGTGGGACTTGAAACCATTTTAATTTCTAGTGATGAAGCTCTTCTTTAATAAAAACATTTGGTATAACCTCAGACTAGACGGCAGTAAGTGGGTACAATATAATCAAATGAATAAGTTGTTTCCAAGTATGCAGGCAAGATAATTGGTAACAGGTAAAGATCGCTAAAGCATAGGATTCTGCTTATTGAGCCGCGTTCCGTTCCAAGGTACATTCCGTTGAGAATGCTCTGTTGTCCAGAGCTCTACTATAGATAGCATTCATTTAGTAATTTAAAGGGATATCAAGTAAGAACAAATTAACCAAGGTAACTTACCACCGCCACTTTAATAGAATAGAAAATGAACTCCATTGCTAAAGTCTGTAAGATTTAACTACGGAAATCTTTCCTCGTTTCCATAGCTCTTCGTTTGTATTTTCAGGCATTATTTCGAAGTCTTTTCTCCAAAATTGCTTGCGCCCTCGTATAAAAAATTTATAGTAAGTTTTTATAAATATCTGACTAAATTTTGTTGTATTTATCTTTCAATATTTTAATTTAATGCGTAAACAATTTAATTCCAAGTATTAATATACAGGTAAGAAATAAGATTGAAATGAGCTTTAAGCCACCACTTTAAACAAGCCTTGAATTAGCTACTCATTGATGACAGATACATCGATGATTGAATGATCCAGAAAAACCTACTAACATTTTCTGATATGGTCGGCTGTCAAGGTTTCCACATAACATTATTGCATCAGGTTATTGTAATGAACATCATGTTTTATTATAATCCAGACTAAAAATGTTTCAGCATGTCTGCAGATGATTTCTCAATGTTTACAAGGCTTAATCATCTAGTACTTATGGACACATTTCTTACAATAATATTAATGAGATTAGAATATAATTTGGCACCTCTAGTAGTGTAGGAAAATGAAGTAGGAAGTTGGTGCTAGGAAGGAATCAGCTAAAAGTTTTCAAATTATTTTCCAATATCTCTTTGTAGTGAGTATTGTAGAGCAAAGAATAAGAATTATGTAAAGTTAGCTATATTTTTATCTTAACTTTATTAGTCCCAAGCTGATGTAGTCTTGCTGCTTATACACACTCCCTGCACGTACCATGAATTAGCATTTATATATAATCCTCCTATTTTCCCGTCATCCTTTTAGATTGCAACTCTTTCTTTTGCTTGCAATTACAAGTTGTTTTAATCTTATGTAGCACACTTTCATATCTTGTATCACAAATAATTATGTATCATTTCATGCAAGAGCTTGTGATAGCCAGAGCGTGGAATAGTATCACAAGTGGGTTATTGTAGTCAATCTTCTTGGGTGTTGTGGTCATCATGTCTTATCGAAAAATACAAAAACTAACTGCAATCTTAGTTTGTATGTCATAACACATGTTCAATAATCTTTAGAACTCATAAACTCGACATTTTGAAAGAGAAGTTATACAACACACAAAGGCACAGCCAAGTATGTATAAAAATATTCAAATGGATCAAAGCAAACAAGCACACACTAGTTTGCTATATATGATGTGATGCTGCCAACATCAATTACCGAGAGTGGGTAAGCCCTGTATTAATTTAACTGTGTAAATCTGGGACTGTAATGAATTTTTGTAAAAGTAGTACTACAACTATCCATAGAACTGAGATACAATCTATTGGAGTAACAAACTATAACAAACAATTGATATTAAGGAGAACAGAAATAAAAGTGCTTAGTTAATTTAGTTGTCACGTAAAAAAAAACAATGTTTGAATGAAGAGTTAATGGAGTGAAGCTGCTGTTATCCGTTTAGTAAATTGTAATTATAATGCACAAAATTGTGAGTTATTAACATGATTAACCCTTTGCGGACGAACGCGGGCGAGCAATTATGTAATTAAATACGCGCACGCCGTAAAACCAATTAGTTGCCCGAGACGACGACGTTTTACCAGTGGAGTTCGACACGTGGAAAAAGAAAACGGGCGAGTGTTTCTTTTGTGTTAGGCCTCAAATAATCGGCCTCTAGCGTTGTAGCTATGGTAATTCGTTAGTTTATTGTTTATAGAGTTGTTTTGAATACAAACTTAGTTGGAATTATCGAGGAGGCCATAGTTTGTTAGCTATTTTTTTAGCTTATATTTATGAAAGGAGAAATCACACCCAAGTGTAAGTTCTAGTTTTAGTTTGCTTATTTCTAGCTACTTTAGGCCTTTACTTCTTAGTAGATGTTCTATTTGAATATAGCTAGACACAAAGTGTAGGAAAAAAATTTTTTTATTTAGTTGGTGCACTTGATATAAGTTATACTTATTTTATAAGACTTATTTTGTAGAATAGAGATTGCAAAATGTATACTATGTAAGCTACTGAAAGTTTTAGCGCGCTACGCGCTCTGTAACTGTAATAACAGAGCAAAAAAGAGCTTGTCACGAATTCGTGACAGCCGTATTCTCTTGACGCACCCGGTGTGTCACAGATTCGTGACCATCGTACGCGCGCGTTAAGTTACGGCGGTCACGAATGCGTGACGATCGTACGCAAAGGTAAGGTAGGACATAATTATACATAATATGTAGCCAATAGCTATGCTGACTGTAAACATCATTACGTTTTTGATGCAGCTGTGTCTTATTCTAGGATTATTCAGATGGTTGTATAAATGATATGTATTAGTTCACATTTACTTTTACTTTAGGAATATTTCAGTGATAATAAAGGTGTAGCTAAGGGAACCAAAGACATAACAATGCTCTTACAATGGACAAGAAGTATTGAACTATGGTTGATTAAAAAGTCACAATTGTAAAGTACTGTTACAAGAAGTGTTGAAAAAGGAAATAAAAGCTGGAGCATGAGTAATCACAACAATCAACAACTGGTATGATAACATGGTTAATTGGCGAGCGAGCGTAGCGAGCGAGACACTTACAGGGGTAACACAATCGAAAATCGGGGATGTTTGTTTATTTATTTATTTATTTATTTATATATATGGACGTACGTATGTCATTTTGTACTTTGACCCTCGCGTTTTTGTGTTAGTTATGTGTTCGACCCCGTCCCAAATTGCACTAAACAGAATCCTCTGGTTTATCGATCAGTACCCGTATCACCCTAGAAATTGAATTGTTTACCGTTTTGAATTCTTTTGCGGGTGCAGTTCAAACTTGAAAACTTAAGGGACTTCCATTTCTATTCGAGTTAGTGGAGGTGGTAAGTCAATGCGCTCTTTGTCATGGTTATAAGCCGTGCGCAACAGTATTTACTTAAAAATACATTGTCCCCACTAGACTACTGCGAAGGTAAGTCTGTGTAGGTGCATGTCCAGTTGTGTCAAAGCATTGTGTGTTACAACCACTACTTAGCTAAAGAATATCACAAAGAAAACTTTTAAATAACGTGTATCGTTTTGTTGTTGTTGTTTTTTCTTTCAAAAGTTGCAGAGAGTTGTTTACTATGGCACTGAAACCCTTTACCCTGTATGCTAAATTTAAAAACTGGACCTTATTTTCAGTAGCTTCAGTGTTAGAAGTCAATAAAATAGTATAGTCTTTAGGCTCGATCGCCATTTGTGCTCAAGCACACCACTAGTTAACACAAGATACCATATACACTCCTGAGGTGGTTGCATACTAATTTGATATTAGTTTTCACATTATTGGCGAGCGAGCGTAGCGAGCGAGACACTTACAGGGGTAAAAATGAAAAAATCGGGGATGTTTGTTTATTTGTTTATTGGCGAGCGAGCATAGCGAGCGAGAACTTACAGGGGTAACACAATCGAAAATCGGGGATGTTTATTTATTTATTTATTTGTATATATGTATGGACGTATGTATGTCATTTTGTACTTTGACCCTCGCGTTTTTGTGTTAGTTATGTTGTCGACCCCGTCCCAAATTGCACTAAACAGAATCCTCTGGTTTATCGATCAGTACCCGTATCACCTAGAAATTGAATTGTTTACCGTTTTGAATCTTTTGCGGGTGCAGTTAAAACTTGAAAACTTAAGGGACTTCCATTTCTATTCGAGTAGTGGCGGTGGTAAGTCAATGCGCTCTTTGTCATGGTTATAAGCCGTGCGCAACAGTATTTACTTGAAAATACATTGTCCACTAGACTACTGCGGGTAAGTCTGTGTAGGTGCATGTCCAGTTGTGTCAAAGCATTGTGTGTTACAACCACTACTTAGCTAAAGAATATCACAAAGAAAACTTTTAAATAACGTGTATTGTTTTTTTTTGTTTTTTTTCCTTCCAAGCAGTTGCAGAGAGTTGTTACTATGGCACTGAAATCCCTTTACCCTGCATGCTAAATTAAAAAACTGGATCTTATTTTCAGTAGCTTCGTGTTACAAGTCAAAATCATTCATATAAAAATAGTATAGTCTTTAGGCTCGCTCGCCATTTGTGCTCAAGCACATCACTAGTATATATGGACGTACGTATGTCATTTTGTACTTTGACCCTCCGTATTTTTGTGTTCGCTCCACGTTCGACCCCGTCCCAGACTTCACTAAACAGAATCCTCCGGTTTAGCGACCATTACCCGTATCACCTTAGAAATTGAATTGTTTACTTTGAATTGTTTTGGGGTGCAGTTAAAACTCAAAATCTTGTGGGAGCTCCATTTCTATTCGAGTTAGTGGCGGTGGTAAGTTAATGCGCTATTTGTCACAGTTTTAAGCCCTAACTGAACAGTATTTACTTAAAAATGCAACCACGAAGGTAAGTCTTGCGTAGGTATGTTCAGTTGTGTGAAAGTATTGTGCGTTACAACTACTATTAAGAATATCACAAAGAAATTTTTAAATAACGTGATTTGATTTTGTTGCTTCTTTTTCAATTCAAACTGTTGCGGGAGCGGTTACTATGACATTGAAACCCCTTTACCTCATAGTAATGTAAAAACTCGACTTCATTTTAATAGCTTGAGTGTTAGTTGCTAAAATTAAATTTAACAATAGTGTAGTTTAAGGCTCGCTCACCATTTGTGCTCAAGCACACCACTAGTTTATTTGTATATATGTTTGGACGTATGTATGTCATTTTGTACTTTGACCCTCGCGTTTTTGTGTTAGTTATTTGTTCGACCCCGTCCCAAATTGCACTAAACAGAATCCTCTGGTTTATCGATCAGTACCCGTATCACCCTAGAACTTGAATTGTTTACCGTTTTGAATTCTTTTGCGGGTGCAGTTAATACTTGACAACTTAAGGGACTTCCATTTCTATTCGAGTTAGTGGCGGTGGTAAGTCAATGCGCTCTTTGTCATAGTTATAAGCCGTGAGCACAGTATTTACCGGAAAATACATTGTCCACTAGACTATACTGCCAAGGTAAGTCTGTGTAGGTGCATGTCCAGCTGTGTCAAAGCATTGTGTGTTACAACCACTACTTAGCTAAAGAATATTGAAATTGAGATATAGGCTCCAGAAGTAAGTCATCGGAAAAATTCTTTCTTTCTCCTATTTTTGTTTTTTGCAGAATTAGTTTTAGTGACCCTTACTTTAAGTCTATGCCAAATTTCGCATGTCAAAACGACTTAAAAGACCCCAAGCGTGCCGTGAAAAGACCTACTTTCCTAGACCCACTCACATATAATTATGTTAATTAAAACTTTACCGGATATTTCGACTCCTTGCCGAAAGGCAGTTGGAAAAACAATTTTAGTGCAATACAATAATAATGTCTCATTGTGTAGTGTTGACATTTGAATGAATAATAGGCTTAAAATAAAGACAAACAATTTAATCATTGTGTAAGACACAACATAATAGCCTACAATTATCAATACCACTTTTAATCAATGGCAAATAGTTTTGTAATAAAAAGTGAAGATACTTTGACCTGAGTCTTATTAGATGACATGGTCCTGTTTACAGTTAAGTTCACGCCCAGGGTTTGGAAAACCACTGAAGATATCTGGTGCTGTACAGTTCGTCCAGCTTAAAGAGTAGAAAGTACAGATCTCAAAACTTAGACTAGTTGCAATCACAATAAGCTTAGCCATACCTTTTTTGTGTTGTTAGATCCCAATCCACTCGAAACTAAGTCATATAAAACAGCATAAGTATAAGAACTACGCTATCTCCATAGACATTCCATACATTAAGCGCCATTTTTTTGACGTCACAAATTCGTCCGTCCTACGTCACAACTCGTAGTTAAACTGGAGCCGCGCCCTCACACGGCAGCTCCTATTCGGGAACTTCCCTTCGCAAATTGACTGTTTTTGCTATGTCTTTATATTTCTTTTTCTGTGTACTGTGGGCTTACTTTGTTGTTACAGGTGGAATGAGCACCAATAGAGGACTCCAGCAAGCCAAATTTGAAGAATGAAGACCCGCCTGGGACGGAGATACAGCTCTGCACACTGGCTACTATTCAGAGTTATTTCGAAGCGGCCGAAAGAGCTACTGCGCTCATTTTTTTCCAGAGGTATCCTGAGGGCTTCTTCGCAACATTACAGAGCCATATTTCTAATATCTATATATGTATTTTTTGTTAACAGTAAAATTTCATGCCGTTTTACTCGTGCGTTATTCTAAAAAAACTCTCCGTAACTTTATTCTAAGGGGGGTATTTTACTTGTGCACAAAATTTGGATTCAATTCAGTGATCCAGTTCCACGTAATATCAATTTTTATTTTCAAGTTGACAACTGATTCGCAATTTCACCCCGCCCCCCATAACGTTGAGCTCCGCGAACGCGCAATATATTAATATTGGTAAGATAATCAATTAACTTGTGACAGCTCTAAAAAGAGCCCATTTGTAAACAATAATAAGAAATACAAATGAGCCGTGAGATGGCCGTTGAAACTTTCCTCGAGCAAAAGTGATGGCGTATTCCCGTGCTTGGAGTTGGTTGCTCATTAGTGGGAGGGGTAGTTCAGCACAAGATTTAGACTTGTAGGCGATAGGGCTGAAGAGTATAGCGGTAGCAATCCCGATGGAAAGAACTGAAGTGATGATGATGGAGTCTATACGCAGCGGAGTCTCAATACAAGGTTGGTGGAATTGTCGGAGCTGGTACCAGTCAGGGTGGAGTTGGTCATGGTTGAGACAGAGTTTTAAGCTGCTCCAATGGCTTCACAAGTACAGCTTCATTCCCCTGCAGGTATAATAGAAGGATGTTATTCGAAATGACTGTCTCAGACTAGTACACTACATACAGGTTATAGCTCAGAGACCGTTTGTGTCCACCTGCTTCGCGGTTTTTGGCGCCAAAGTTAATTGATTGTTTGCGTGGCTCGGTTTCCAATCCCCTGGTTTAGTTCACAAATGCGCAAGCGCAAAACTCTGACGTCACAAATACGTCGTCATTGAGATAAGAGCTTCCGCAAACGTCACAACTTACACCGAAAATACTAACACTCTCACAAAAGCATTATTATTTCCCTTAATTTTCAAGATAGGGGTTTCAAATTCATATGGATTAAAATACAACTATTTAGGTATTTTATATTAAATTCCCAAGACACTTACTTCAAAATTGCAAAATTACCAGCTTAAAGCATTTGGGGAGTTCAGTTTTTTATAAAAAATGAAATTAAAAATAAGTAAAAGAGTATTAAAATATAAAAAATTGGTACAAATCAAATTAATGAGCCATAGATTCAGTCTGCAAAATCTTTAGACACTCGAATTCAATTTACTCTTTTTCTGGCTTAAAAACATCAAAAATATCCTCCATTTATAGGGTCACTTCTTCTATCTATTACCACAGTTGTGACCACAAACCACAATTTTTTAAAACATAATCAATTTCAATATATATTAATTTGTGTGTGTGTGAAGTTTCAGCTTCCTGACATCAATCTGACTGCACATGTATACATTTAAAGAACAATTAACAAAAAACAGAACTTTCTACTCTTTAAGCTGGACGAACTGTATACCAACAGACAGCCAGCTATCTGCCGACCCATCAACCACAGCACTTCCACCTTGTGGTCAACCATCAACTTCTATTATCTCCCCTGCAGGTTGCCACAAACTTGTGAGACACAATTTATAGCAATGGGCTTTATTTTATTATGCATTGTAGTCACTTCTCTGAATTGTACCTGCTTGTTTCATTGTATTTGTATGATCATACTTTCTTGGCCACCCATGTTAAGCCGAGCATGTCTTCCAAGCTAGGAAGGTGATTTTAAGGAATGGCCAGCTCTGATGTGCATTCAATTCAACACCTTGCATCTCGCCCCTTACCTCAACACTGTTATTCCTCCCTCAATTTCACTGCTATTAATGGATCGACCTTATGTCATCCATGACATGCGCGTCTTTCTCGGTGGTGGTCCTTATTTTCATTGGCCTCAGAACTTTAAAGATGATTTGTGTGTTGCTAATGATGACAACTTGTATCTATCATATATATCAAAGACCAAAATTAGTGAATGTAAAGCACAAGTAACACAAGTGAAGAAGACAGGAGTAGTCTAGAGGTGCCATGTCTTCAAGACTGTAGACAAGTGTTCATCAGTGAAACAGGAAGAAACCTCAAGAAGAGATTGGCAGAGCACAGGCAAGCATTGAAGAGATCAAATGACAAGAACAGTATTGCTGTGCATGCCTACACACAAACATCAGATAGACTGATATGGTGCTAAAGTTACGGAATAAGAAAGCTATTACTGGAAGAGGAAAGTGTTAGAACAATTAGGATCCAGTCATTGACCAGACATACAAATCCTGCACTAACCAGACTATTATCACTCCTATTCGGTTCCTCACACTATTGGATACCATTCATCACCTACACTCTTATTTATGCACCTCATACCAATAATGTCCACTTCCCTTTTTATTAGGAGCCTCACTAGTTACATTTCATAAACAGTCAGACTACACATAGCTAAACTTCTGATTCAGATGGCCTGATACTAAGAAGCAAGTGTCACTAACTAAAATGTATAAAAAGCTTAGAGTAGATTTCATTCTACTGGCTTTTAATGAAATAGTTATTCCAACAATACTCCTTTATGTTCGTAAAATACGGTCATGTGGGTACTCTCTACTTACCCCCCTGAGTACTTAAGGAATAGTTTCTGTTATCAGTATTCATTTAATCTTCCTTACATGTTGTTCAGACACATAACTTGGCTAATTATGGATCTAAAAGTTTCTGATCAAGTCACAATGAACTACTGACTTTCATAGGTTCCAAGTGCCACGAAAGCTCCGTGGCAGTCACGGAATTTTACTCTATCAATCTGCCACGCACGGAAGTTCTGACTGCCTATTGTCTGCCACGGAAGTTCCAACTGTAGGGGTGTCACGGTGGCAGCCAAGGAAATTGGGCTTATCAATCTGCCATATACGGACTTCCCCACAGGCCTATTGACTGTACAATTTCCCACCAAATGTAGTCGATTGTCTGCTGATAATTTATTATGTAACAAGTTGGTTGCCTCTGGCAGTCTGGGAAGCTGTAGCTATAACTGTAATTACTGTACTGCATACTGTAACTTGCTCAAAACATTTACATTCATGCTTGCATGATGCATCAGATAGTGACTAGGCTTCACTGTAATCAACTTAATAATCATATTATTATTACAGGTGACACATTTGCCCACTGCTCACTATGCTGTTCAAATTTTGGTGTCTCTCATGGTGGTAAGCATGATGTATATGTTCAGTCAATGGTAAGCACCACAAGGAGACAGAAAGTGCAGCTTCTTCAACATGTTCATTGACATCTTTCTTCAAACCTCAGCATATATCACGTGTTACTGAAGCTGAAGCTAGGTGGGCTTTGTTTACCGCTAAACAAACCTATCATTTCTCACAAGTGATCATGCTACCAAACTGTTCAAACAAATGTTCCTGGATTCTGAAATAGCTAAGGCTTTTGCATGTGGTCACACTAAGACGGCAGCCATCATAAAAAAAGCTCTATTGCCTCACTTTCAGAAAAAGACAGTCACAAACTTGTCTAACCCCTTCTCACTACTAGTAGATGCCAGCCTTAGCCATGAAACACTAGTTCATTTATTTTCTATTAAGTTCAACGACACTTCTTGTTGCTTTGACACTGAACTTTACTTATTGCAAAATGTAAGAAGGCTACTAGACTCTCCTTGAACAAGAAGTAGAATACAACTTTCATCTGACACATGCATTAACAAATTATAATTATATTCATAGCCTTAATTAGTGGTTGTGGTTTAAATTAATTGGTGGGTGTGGCGTGCCACTGATTTTTTTCCTAGCAGGTTGGAACCTATGGACTTTATATTAGCTATTAGATACCAGGTCTAATGAAAGACTACAAGCACTTCTAAGGGGGAGGAGCTATAGCTACAACTGCAGAGGAAGTAGGTGGGGAAAGTTAAATTAAAACTTACTGGGATTAAAAAAAAATCGTCGCTCACTTGTCCGACATTTTTGTTCTAGTTAACTTGTAGTTTAGCCACCGTTGACTAGTGTATGTAAAGAAAGTCGTCGCCCTACCGTCTACTGGAGAGCTCAGTCTGCAGCGCTGCTGTTATTCCCAGTTGGCCAGTACAGTATGTTTGTTCAACTTCTTCTGACTCTCTTCTTCAGTTTTGTGATGAAGGAGAGTGAAGCACAAGGTAAACAAGGAATTTTAGTTAGTGTTATTCTATTATAACAGTTTTACTCAACCTTGTAAAGTAGGAATAGCAATTATTGATCTTGTTTCTAGTTTGTGTTTACGTACACTGTTTTGAGGTTATGAATAATGTATTTGACAAGGTAAATGCAAAATCTTATTTTCAGTTAGAGATTTTTCTAAATAAACTATAGTACTCATTAACTATTCCAAGATGAAGATAGTGAGCTTGATATTTTAAATCCGACATAGTGTAAACTTCTCAGATTTTGACATGATAGTTGTATGCCCTGGTCCGTTACTATGCCACTGATTCTGTCTCTATAGTATTTTTTGGCAATGACTCAGAGAAATAATCATACACCAGGTACACATTTTTTTGTAATACATGTGGTTGGCTGCTTCTTAAAAACATTAAGTATCAATAGCAAATACTCAGAATAAATAAATATATTTATATTTAAATAGTATATAATGCGTGCATAATAAAAATGGTAATTGCTGTGATTAGTACATGCAGTCTAGATGTTATTTGTAAGTTTAGCCTGTTCTTTAGTATGGTCTGGACTCTATATGAAAATGTAAGAAACATTAAGAACCCAGGGTTGACTGGTGTCATATAATTATACATTTACCTTTTTTGAGGTAATGGTAGACTAAGCTCGTAGTATCCATGTGAAAGCATGGAAACTGTCACATCTTTTCAAACTTCCATTAATAATAATAGTAATAATTTTTTTGTTTTTATTCATTTACTAATTGTAACTTTAAGGCTTGTTTTTTGCTAATGTTGACAATAATAACTGCAATCATCATTAGAATTTTTTGTAAAATGTTTTTATTCTAAACATTTTTAATAAATCAGTTTCATTTTTCCTTGAAATACGAATTATTTACTTATTTCATTAATACTGGAAAACATATCTTAGTAATTTTTGTTTGGTTTTAACAAGCTAAAAAAATTTCTTCCTCATATTTTTAGCAGTCCATTTCAGTTCTAAATAGTAACAGAATTATTACATGATTGAATGTAACCTTGTTGGGAATAAATTGCAGTAAAGCATTGTACAATTAGCAGCTATAATTCACTCATTCTCAGAAAAGCCGTCCAATCCTAGATGTGCCCACGAGGAACATGAAAGAATTTTGGTATAAACAACATACCAAGATAGCCAAAAGCACCAAGCTGAACAGAAAAATAATTTTGAGTGAAAGTTGCTGATGCACACTTGCGATGAAGTTACATTGATTAGAGTACTACAAGCATCATAATTAGTCACTAAAGTTTAGCCTAGTTATTTAATTGAGCAGTACCTAGGGAACCTGTGATGTAGTTTCCAGCACAGACCACATATCCAGCCAAACATGACACAATCCCACTCTCACATATAACTGTTTATTTAACTAATTTTGTTTATTTCATTACTAGTAGTATTAGTTTACTAGCAGATCACTAATTAGTATTCATAAGGTTCACTTCACCCTAAAACTAATTCAAACTTTCACTTCCATTATTGCAACCAATCTTTTATCGTATATTTTGCCAGATTTTAGCTCCTGTTAATTCTTTATCATGCTCACTCAGAATAGGGGTGTGTCAGCTGGTTTTCTATATAAACTTGCTGGCAGGCAAACCGCAACAGTCAGTCTTTTAGTTCTTGTACTCAAACTCAGGTTCTTGCATACTTGCCAACTGTCCCGAAAGCTCCGGGACAGTACTGGATTTATCACTTAGTCACTGTCCCGCGGAATTGTACTCTTTCTATTGTATGTCCCGGAAATGATAAACTTTGTATCTATTTACTATGCATGATCTGCCAAACTACTGAATGCTTCTACTGTTCTAAAATTTGGAGTGTTTACTTGATTCTAGAATTGTTTTTTTTTGTTTTGTTTTTATATGAATAGCAATAACAATTCAATCTGAAGAAAGTGACCGCGCGGACTTCAGCGACCACTTAGCTATACCCATTGTCATGGGATGCAGAAAATCACATTAATAATCATTCTATCACGCATTGCTTCTTCATAATTTTTGAGATTTTGGTGTGGTCTAGGGTGTGGTCTGGGGTTTGGCTTAATGTCCCGGAACTATGATTAGAAAACTTGGCAACTATGATCTTGTTACTTAAATCCTCAATCCATTATCCTCCATTGCCTGGATCTTTGAGACTGACTCTGGTAGCAGCATCTACCGTTGAAGTCAACACTAATTCTCGTGAGATAAGAGCCAAGAATTTTCACGACTGAACCCTCAAATAACTGTATGTGACTACTTAAAAGCCATCTTACCTTAAACTTCAAAATTTTGTTAGTGCTGATCAATGAAGACCACTACAAGTGTAAGCTATCTATAGCCTCTCAGTAATCAGAATTATTTCACTATTTTGACAATGATGAGTGTTTTGTAAGCTGCAAAAATAAAGTCCAGCTCTTTATGTGTATTAAGTTCATAAAACTTTGAACACAGTTCAATTGGCTCAAAATAACATTTTTATGTATGTGTTAAGAATCATTTTTATTCCGTGCAAAACTTTTTATATTGAATAAAGCTTATAGAACTAAACAATTCACTAATGATTAGTACCTGCCAACTAATAAGTTTGTCTGCATTTTTCATATAGTTGATAAGCAGAAAGATGTTGCATGTCATTTCCAGAAACACACAAATAACAATTATTATTAAAAAAAATGAATGGAGAGCTTTTGAAGTCATCTTGTAGCTACATTTTTTATTGTTTTTATATCAAGCCAAAATTACAAAAAGGTAGCTCTTTTATAAAAGGGACTTAAATTGTCATTCTGAGTAAATTTATATCTAATTCAGATAACCACTAATAAAAATTTGACCTGATGATACGACTTCTTGCCGAAGTACTCTTCAGGAATCGACCTCATTGACCCATGAAGAGGACTTTAGCAAAGAAGTAGAGAAGCATTGGATTAAGATTGAATTAAATTAATATAATGACCATTAGAACAGGAAAAATTTGCTATTAAACACATTACATGTATAACTATAAATGCTATCGTATTTCACTTTCTTTCAACTTTATTAAATTAATGTCCTGTGGACTAAAACATATCTTAATTTATTACTGCTACTTAAACTCTTGGACATAATTAAGAAATAAGAACATAGAAGAATGAATAGAAATAATTATGATGCCTTCTTAAACTCAATTTTGTTAATTACACATGTTTTTTTTTTAATTGTAGTTGAAATTACGCCAATTGGCCCACTCTATGTTCCTGTCAACACACAGAAGAATATCACATGTCATGTGGAAGGAGTTATAGATAGATGGGGCGTAATTCTGAAGAATGGAACTAAACTGAGCTTCAGACCATTTAATGAAGAGTCTAGTATTCCTGGTATTACTGGAAGTTATGTGAATGGAGTGTTTAATACATTATTAATAACAGTAAACACAACCGAGACATCAGTGACAGGATTGAGTTGTTTTATGTCTGTGAATCTTGTCCTTGTTCGAAGTACTGTAAATGTGACTATTTACGGTTAGTAATAATAATGTATTGCTAGCATTATATTTAGGAAAATATACTAAATAAAACACTTTAAGACGAAAAATGACTTGATCTGAAGTATTGACAATGTCACATACGAAAATCGTAATTAAGCAGTCTACAGTCATTCAAATAATGTTGTGCAGCAAGGCCAGTTTAGAAGTAGCAAGCACTATAGATTAGATTATGTTAGTAGCTATAATGTCAAAAAGCTGTTACAAATGGTTGTTAATTTTAAAGATGTTACCCAAACAACGTGATTTATTAGAGCTTGCCTTGTTGGTTCTTCCAATTTTAATTATTTTATTTCTATGTTGAAATTATTAATAAATATTAATTTTGACCACATGAGTAAAGCAATTTAGAGGATATTCTTAAATTTTGCTCGCTGATTCTAACCAGGTGAAAACCATAAAGATATGGTCAAGGTCAGCCAGAGATGGTTATGAACAATTACAATGGCGAAGGAATTTATATTTATATTTAATAATTTATTCTATATTTTTTCTAATCCAAACATGTCACTAATTATAACACCCTCTTGGTCTCAGGTAGTAAGGATTAGAGAGGGTCTACTGTAGTATGTATCATTGCTCATTATTATCCTGATGATATTGCTCATGAATAACTGTTTCATTTTGTCTCGATGAGTCTTGGTAAAATTTCATGTGAGTAGCAAACCAGCTATGTTCTTTTAGTCACTCATATATTATTAATTAATGAAATGTTATAAATTTACCTCGTTAGCTTGGTGAATAATTACATAAAATTTATAATACATTATATTGATAGATATGTATTTTTATAATAAAGTGGGCATAGAAAATAATGATGTGCAAATAGTTGCAACCATAATAATCACTGCTTCTTTTTGTAATCCACAGCAGTCACTATCATAATTGTCTTACTTAGCATTGATATAAATAATAAAATATCATTATAAATGTTAGTCAATTATGTTAGAGAGACGTTTTCCTTGTCTTTCCTTAACCAGGGTCACAAATTTGTGTTTTATGTAGGTTGTGTCCAAATCATCTTTATACATCTTATTTTGCTATTCTTTGTTGCTCCTTATAATTAACCTTTTTTCTTTTTTATTGCAAGTTTTATCTTCCTCTTACTTATTATGCTTTTAGCTATAGCATGTCATTAAGCTATCAGACAATGATCACTATGGGAAGGTAGTAGCTAAGCATAAGAAGTATTGTCATCAACCAATATATCAAGACAATAATACTAGCATATTACACTAGTAGTACAAAAGTTGAGTATGTAGTAGTTAGTTTATAGTTGTTATTTTTATCTTCATTTTTACGCTGGATCACAGATATAGCTCATGAAAATAATTAAGTGAAATTTGTAGCACAGAAAATGTTTAAGAATATCATACAGTAAAATTCATCAAGCAGTGGCTGATGAGTAGAAAATCAGCCTATGTTTTTGCCTATATAGAAACAGCTAGCTACATATAAATTCAATGTATTCTAGAGTACAACATCAGTTACCATGAGTGAGGATAAAGGTGTAGGTGAGTGAGGGAGGGGAATTAATCAAATTTAACTAATCAGGTATTATGTTTCAACATATCGACTTTATACCAAACTCCAAATATAGTGGTCGTATCCATGTTTAAAATATTTTGTAGTATCCTTTAGCAATTATTATAGCAAAACTTAATTATAATTTTTTCTATTGTTTTTATTATTTTACTTTGTAATCATTTCATAAACACATAATTATGCTGTGTAATAATATAGAATCATGTTTTATGCACATACTAATAATGCCAGACTTTCTTAATAACTACAATGTCCTAATAATGAAAAACTATAATTTACCTTTGCAAGACCTTGTGGGGATGTCGCCACCAGACTCGTCGGGTAAACTACTCCTCGCACTGGTGCAGCCTCGAATTTGCTGCCACCAGAGTTAGCTTGCGCAACGGGACGTATCCCAACTACTCGTAGCCTTTCTTTTTTTAATTTTATTGCACATGGAACTAACTGAAGAAATCTCGTGAGCAACTTAGTTTATACTTCGCCACTCACGTGATCCCTCCGACAATTACAGAACACTTGATATGACTAAATATGGAAATGACACAAAACTTGTTAACTACATGATGACGTCGCACATTCACTCTACGACAAATAATTGATATTCTAGGTCACGCACGCTTGTTCCAATTCACGCACAACACAGATGAAATAACATATACACGCACAACGTCTCTGTCCATAAGTCCTTCATGAATGTGGGCTTCGGCTTCTGGAGCCCACATCTCCCCCCCCTCGGAAGAAGTGGGAGTCACTCTCCTCTGAAACGCGCACATCTTCTCCATCTTCAGACACACCATCTACTTCAGCTCTTTCCTCGTCTTCACACTCTCGAAAGCCACGACTCAAACAATCGGCCACACAATTCTCTTTCCCTGCACGGTACTCAATATCATAGTCATAGTCCGCCAACTTCATCGCCCAGCCATGGAGGCGGCGATTCTTCTGTCTTCCCAACTTCATACTGGCCAGACCCTTGTGATCAGTAATTATTTTGAAACGTCGCCCGTAGAGATAGAACGAAAAATGGTTCACACTCTCCAACACAGCCAAGCCTTCTAACTCTTGCGCAGAGTATCGGGTCTGCGCTCCACGCAACTGCCTGCTGAAGAACCCCACAGGCTTCAGAACATCATCTCTACAGACACTTAGAACAGCACCAACTCCAGACGCACATGCATCAGTTTCAAGAACAAAATCATCCGACACACACGGAACACACAATTTGACATACGAACACAAACTCACTCTGAGGCCCTCAAAGGCCTGTATCATCCCTGCAGTCCAGGCCAAAGGCTCTGCCGGTGGTCCAGATGTGTGAGGAGACAGCACCGAGGAATATCTATGGAATCCACTGATGAAACTCCGATAATACGACAGCAATCCCAAGAATGATCTCAGCTGCCTACGATTCTTCGGTTGAGGGTAATCCGCAATCGCTTTCACCCTCGCCTCAGGTACTGCCAACTCGCCATCACCAATCCAGTGACCCAGGAAATGCAATTTCCTCTTCCCGAAGTCACATTTTTCTCTCTTGCAACGTAACCCCGCATCCTGCAACGCCTTAAACACCTTCCTCAAATCCCGCACATGCTCCTCCCAACTATTGCTCACCACCAAAACATCGTCAATATACACTCTGCTACACGACACACAATCCTTCAAAACAATATCCATGCAACGCTGAAAGACAGCCGGGGCATTTGTAAGACCGAATGGCATTCTTACAAACCGAAATTTTCCAAACGGGCAAACAAAAGCAGTCTTGTCCCGGTCAGCCTCAGACACTCCCACTTGGTGGAATCCTTTCGCTAAATCTATTTTGGATAACACCTTGCCTCTTCCAACCAACTCTACCATCTCTTGAAACGATGGGATAAAATACGGTTCCCTAACTGTGATAGCATTCACCCGCCTATAATCAACACAAAGCCGCCCGTCACCATTCGGTTTCCTAACCGGCACGAGAGGTGATGACCAGGGGCTCTCACATCTTTCTATGATGCCTAACCTCTCTAGGTTCTCAATCTCTGATCTCACCTTGCCCCGTATGCCCAGGGGCACCGAGTATGGAGCTTGGCTCACCGGCCTCTCCCCTCCTGTGTCAATTGATATAGCCACAACTTCCGTCTTTCCCGGAACTTCACTGAATAAATCACCAAACTCAACCATCAAACTTTTTAACTCATCTTCATTATACCCATCGCACACGCCTTTCAACTCACACCTCGTCTCTTGCACCTCATCCAACACCACATCCAATCTCTTCACACTATAACCCTCAACATACTTCTTAATGCAATTGACATGTACAACCTTGCTATGTTTTCTAGCATTCTCCTTCCCTATTCGATAATTCACTTTACCAATGACCTCCAGCACTACATAAGGACCCTCCCAAGAATCCGACAATTTGGAAGTCCTGCCAGGCACTCTATAGAGAACTTGTTCTCCCTTAGCAAATTTCCTTAACTTCGTACCCTTATTAAGGTAAGCCATCCGACCACCCTTAGCAACAGCCTCCTTCAGGGCTGCCTGATCCCGCACCATATCCAGGCGCTCAGCCAACAACATGGCCCACTCACATTCTCTTCCTTTCACACGTGAACTCACCCTTTCCTCATCTAGCAGGCATGAGTACAACACATCCAGGGGTGTCCTAACTCGGAACCCATATGTCAAATCGAAGGGACTCATCCCCGAGTCCGCATGAGGCATTTGCCTCAGTACGAACAATGCCAATGGAACTAGGCCTACCCAGTCCTTCTCGTTCTCTATTGACTTGCCTAACACTGCCTTGAGGGTGCCATGCATTCTCTCCACGACCCCGTTTGACTGAGGATGGTATGGAGAGGTGCGCACTCGCTCAATACCCAGAAGGCTGCACAGGTTACTCATAACCTTTCCCACGAACTGGCTCCCTTGATCGGTTAAGACCAGCTCCGGTATGCCAGTCCGCGAGAAGATCTCTAGCAATGCCTCCGCCACACTCTTGGCAGTGATCGACCTAAGTGGGATGGCCTCAGGCCACCTGGTGGCCATACACACATACGTGAGGAGATAACGCGCTCCTCCCTTCCCTTTGGGTAGTGGCCCCACCAGGTCGACCGCGACACTCTCGAAAGGTTCTGAAAGTATCGGGCGCTCAACAGCTGGAGCACGTCTAGGCACGTGTCGTGATCGACGCTGGCAGGTATCACAGCCCCTACAATAGCCACCCACTTCCTTGGCCATACCTGGCCACAAAAATCTCTTACTTAACGCTCTCAATACTTTGTCACTACCCAAGTGGCCACACCTATCGTGACTCAGGACTAAAATTTTCTCTCTATAACTCTTTGGGACAACTATAACCTCAGCTCTCTCTTCCCAATCCACGATCATCTCTTTCACAAGTACGCCATTTTTCCAACGAAACCCTCTTTCCTTCCTGTCTGCCAGACTTCTCCACGTCTGCAAACTCTTATCCTCTCTTACTGCTTCTCTAAATTTCTCACCATCTTTCCCAACTGAAAACTCACCGATACACTTGATAATCTCACAAGATGTACTATCACTCATGTTAGTGCAATTCTGTAAGTCGCCAAACTTTCTCGGCACACAATCACTTATGTCCTCACTGACATTATTACCCTCACCCCCAGGCGAACTAACGTCCTCAGACACACCGCTCGCTGACTCCTCAACAACACTCTCCCTAGTCTCTTGCGTACTATCTGCATCCCCCACTTCGCCCGAAGGAAGCACTACAGGGCAATCCCTAAGATCATCATTGGCAGACTCCTCCTCTACATTCTCCTCATCCAAACTACCATTCAACTCATTAACAATCTCCACCTCATTAACATCCAACTCTCTCTCATCTGACACCTGCGCTCGTGTCAACACATTTACATTCGCACCATGCAATGCTCTGCTAAATAAGGCACACTCGTTAGCGTTACACAACTGAAACGGAATAATACACAACTTCTCAGTACTCATTTCGTCGATTACAGCAAGCTTGTACACTTTCTCACCCGCTAACTCAAACTCCACATTAGTGCTACTGAATGTATCAGCACCACCGTACACACCTGACACTTTGACTTCCCCACACTCGTTCACATCATGTCCAATCAACGTTCGGGGAACAAAGGCTATATCCGCCCCTGAATCTATGAGAATTTTGCACTTCACGCCATTCACTTTCCCCTCTACCGTGTTCTTACTCGACCCCTTGCCAGCTCTTAACTGGGACACCTTACGGGGAATCCCCGGCTTCTTATTAGGTTGTTGCTTCTTGTCTGGGCACTCTGGAGCAATGTGACCCTCTTTCTGACAATGATAACAAACAATCTTTCTGGGCTCACTACTCCTACCACCAATACCACTTTTCGGGCACTCAAATGACCTGTGACCTTTCTCATTGCACTTATAACACGTAAACTGAAAACCATTACTACTTCTGCTACTCACACTATTTCTCTCCTGGCTACTCCTCTGGAAACCTCCCCTACTAATACCACTACTCCCACTCCCACCGCCACTCACCCGAGGGCGGTAGAAATTACCCTCCTGTCTCGAAGCCATCCATTCCTCGACACAGACACACAGGTCACGCATCG
>WLWD01004396.1_pt1 | contig 27606 bp, 13 predicted proteins | sample 6712731 | NCBI WGS metagenome assembly WLWD01 (sample SAMN12718690, study PRJNA576275) | sponge metagenome | isolation source: marine sponge | host: Mycale hentscheli | place: New Zealand: South Island, Marlborough, Capsize Point | collected 2014-11-01
ACAGTGTGAGATAACACTGTGTGATAAGTGAGTTATCTCATTGGTCACTACCTATAATATAACAATCTAAAGATATCTAGTGTGAAATTAATATGTAATTATATGTATATATAGATATATATACTTAATAAACCCTGGTAGCAATTACATTACTACATTTACCAAGTACTTAGGGCTTTAAGTTGTGAAATTAACCATTGTTTGATTCAAAATACATTAAAACACTTGCATTCCCTTTTACCTAACTGATAACTATTACAAAATGATATTGAGAAATGCTTTGTCACCACGTTGAGGTGGTGATTATACCCAAGATATATGATTAAAGGATCTGATGAAACCTTGAATAGCACGAGTATATGTGCAGAGCAATACTTAACTACTTGTATACATCACTTTTCAGCATGCGTAAATATTTGTGGGTGAGTTAATTTTGAATAAAGCAGTGTTATGCAGTGCTACACAAGCATATTATTATATTATAGATACATTAACATTCACTTGTACAAACATACATGCACACACATACATGCACACACACACACACACACATTGGAAACTTCCTTTCTGCCGCAGCCGCAAGAAAGTGTTGCAATAACTTTAAAGAAGGAAAGTTTTACAGTTGCCTTAACCAATCAAGGAAATATATGTCAACACTTTGTGTTGAAGTAGTCTTAAATTCTATGAAATCCGTACACTCAAAAAAATGATAACAGTTAAATTTACAGACACTAATTCTAAACCAACAGGAAAGCAGTAGTTAATGTTCTTATTACATCTGAGACAGATTATTAAACATTTAATACTATTTAGTTTGAGAACTAGAAAGATGTCAAGATACATTTTGGCCATTGCCATAATAGTGGCCTTGTTGCACATTGGTTTAGCTTTGCCTACAGGTTCTGAAGAGAATGTGGCACCTGATAATGAGATAGAGAAGATCAACTCTGAGCTAGACCGCATTGATGAAGAGGAAGAAGCACTCCTTCAAGCGATTGATGATGATCGTAGTGATGAAGATGAAGCAAATGCGGAAGAAGAGGATGAGGCTGATGAAGAAGATCAAGATCTCGATGAAAACAGCGAAAGTCTTGACGAGTTGAAAGCTCAAAATAAGAATTGTGGTGGGGGATATGGTGGATTGGGGATACCAATATGTTGGAAGAAATGTGAAAATGTCTGTAATCGTATTCTTGCTCGTCTATGCATTAAATTATGTCGACGTCAAGGCTAAATTAAGCCAAGATGGGTTATTTTTAATGATGACTAGAGACAGTCAGGAACATTACAATTAGATTAGAATGATAACTTGTAAAATGTATCATGTAATTATAATTGTATTTTTATTGCTCAGAAATACAATAAGTGCTCACTTTGTAAGTTGATGTCTGACTACAATTAAGCTAGCTATAATGTTGAATGGAGGATTGGTGATATTTGCAGTCATTGGCAGCAATATCAAGTGCCTAGCTACAAGGAGGTGTGGTTGTGGATGACTACAAATATGTTTTGCATGACTTTAATAGAATACTCAAAGAACAAAAGTACTGAAAACTTTTGAAAATGAGCCACTAAAGACTTCAGAATAAGTATTATTCAACTTTTACAAGTATAGGAAGCTGGGAATGTCTTGAAGCAATAGTCCAGCTAGTGGTTGTGGCTTAAACCCATTCTTTATTCAGCCTTCGCTGACAGCAGCAGGAGAGTCACTGTTCATTCTCTTCTTCAATAGCTGCTTCTTCATCTTCATCACTACCATTGTCATCAATTGCTTGAAGGAGAGCTTCTTCCTCTTCATCCATGAGGCCTAGCTTTGAGTTGATCCTATTGATCTCCTCATCAGGTGTAGCATTATTTTAAATCCCAGTAGGTAGAGCTAGACTAATGGGTAAGTACGCCACCATGACTGCAATTGCTATAATGTACTGGCCATTTTCTTAGTTTTCAGGAAATGAACATCTTCCGTTGAGGTGCCTACAATCCTGCTACTTTCAACCTTTTGTAGTGGAACAGATTCCATAAAAGGAAAGGAAGTAGCAAAAGCAATCATTCCAGCTTTTTTTTCAAGTTTGTGTCAACTGCTTTATTATCATTTTGTGATTAGAGATAATAAAATAGTGGCTATATTCTTTCAGTAGACTATACTTGAGACCACTTCCCTTATTAACAGTTATTAAACCACTTGCATATTATTATGGCTGCATCAAATACAATCTTTTAATGTGTGTCAGTATATATATAAGTGTGCATAAGTTGAGCATTTATAAGCTATGGGTCCTCAGTTTCTGCATAGCTACATGCTAAGGCTTGGCTTGGAAATTTTGACATCACAAATAGGCTGAAAATATCAACATTGATGTACAATTATGCCAAAAAATAATATCTTCTCAGTGTACTTGTTAACATGGCGATGGCAATACAATTGTGCAGAATAAAACTGTAACAATTATTTTTAGACCTTCTATGTGAATTGCTTTGTAGAACTGACTAGTCTACTAAAACAATATTGTTGACATTAATCAAACATCCAAGATCTAACCACAAAAATCTCATTAGTTCTTCGAAGTTTTTCTAGACTTTATTAATTAATAAACTGGGCATACAACCTCTGCATGCAGATTTTACGTATTTGAAAACGTTCTTTTTTGTCAGCAAAATCTAAACTGCATGTATAAATATAAACTAGCCCATCCTAGTCCATTAAATTTTGTGTTGGGTTTTACTAGAGTCATGAATATCATTAAAATATATTGCTACCATCCATTGAGTTCCACTAACTCCTTTACTGATTTACTCCCCCAAATTACTCCCCCAAGCAGTCACTTTAACTCCTCATTTTTAACAGTGAGGTGACACCCAGGCAAAGGTCTTAATTTAGCTAGTGCAATGTCATGATTTGTAACATCTAATCTGATTTTTTTCGTACATGATTTAGTTCCTCTTGCTCTATTTTATGATGTGAAACTATGTACTAAGGTTGATTTGTGCAATGAGATCTCCTGCACTCAATATTGTTAGAAAAACGCTTGTCCTCCAATTCTAAAGCAGTGTCACATTTACATCACTTTTGAATATTGATATGATTTGCTGAAAGACTTTCCATTTTCCTGATAATTAATGTGAAAATAGTCCCAAATTACTTTCACAGGAGGCTAACAGAAGCATTAATAATACGAAGCACCAACACCACATCAAATTTAGATAAAGGCCTCGAGCTCAACTCCACCTGGACTCTTTCCTACCAGAACTTAGCATCAATGTTGACCCACGACTACGTGCATAACGAGCATATTTATATACCCCACAACTAAAATGTATCGTGAAAATATTATATCTAATTTAATTTAATGCTACTAAGTTAATGAATATTAATTACCTCGAAGTTACTTTCCATCTTGTGCTAGTTTGCCACAGAAGTATGTTTCAAGGAAAGAACTTGCCTCTACCAAGCTTTGACAGGTAAATTTCATGTAAACACATTCAACTTTTTAAGTTCTTCTCTTCACTTTCTGCACATGCTGTAGTTGGGTTTTGTCTGCATGAATCATGCCACTTCTCAGTGCTGCTTTAATTCCATTACCATCACCTAGACGTGACAAACCCTTTGTTTTTAACAAGCAACCAATCTTATGGAAATCTATCAGAAGGTCAGACATTGTTTTGTAGCCTGCTACCATAGTGTTACATCTAGACAAAGCGCTGCATTAACACCTACTCCAATTGGGAGTAGATAGCCATTGCTGCCTCATTTTACAGGTATTATAGAGTTCACCAACCAATTAGCTATAAAAATAACAATAATAATAATTTATTAATACTATTATTATAATATTTATTGTTATTATTATTATTATATTATTTGTTGTGCTATATATTTTGTTGAACATCTATCTATTGTATCAGAGGTAGATATATGTATAAATACTTGTAATCAAATTTTAATGCAATACAAAATATTACGCGAGACCTAACTAAAGACGGATACAGATATTTATACCTGTGCTGGCTGAAATTTAGATTGATGGCCTAATTAGGAGTAGAGCTCGCTAAGACTTGCTGCATACACTATCAGCTTGTATGGTCTAGTGATTTTTACCAAAACATTTATTGTGTTATAATATTTCAGCATAGGATATTTACATGTGTAAGGCTGGTTCTGTTGTTCATAAATGGCTCCCTGACCTAAATCTCTGTACTCAAAGCTCAGTAGATGGCTGTAGCTGTACTAAACCTTCATGCTTACCTTTGTCTCTCTTCTTGTGACCTCTCATGCACAGCTACTATGTATGCCATGTGGCAGGATCATAAGAGCATTAATATGTGAAATTTAGCACCTTTCCCACCACCTTCAGGCACATCAGCTAAAAGTCACTGATTACTATTTTGTATAACTGAACATTAAATTTGCACTACCAAAAAAACAATTTAAAATCAACAATATTTCTTTATCTCAATAGCAATAATTGTGAAAGTACATGCCCCACCCACCACAGAATGAATCTGCAATGTCCCTATAGCCATAAATATTTTCAAGGACATTCTGTGTGCTAAATTTCATGCTTTAATCATTAAAGGCACAATTCAAGTAAAATTCTGCACATTTCAGCTGGACTATACAGTCTGGCACAATTTTTTTTTTATGTTTCCAAGACTTCTTTCTGCTATGCCCCCAATTTTCTCTTAATGAATATACCCATAATTTTTTGCTAACTAACATTTATGTAACTTGTAATTAAAAAAACAAACAATTAGTGATCAAAAATCATATCTGTGACATAGTATTAAACTAAAAATGCAGCATATTGACTTTATTTGATGAAGTTGACAGTAATGAAAACAACAACAACAACAGCAATAATCAAAAGCCGTATCTTTCCTGCTGCTGTCAGCAAGGAAGGTTGAATTGGTTTAATAAATTTTATACCATGATTTTGACTTAATTAGAGGATTATTACTTATAGACTGTCTACCACAAAGTGCATCATCTCTAACCTAATATCTACACCTAATTAGCTAGCTCAATAACTTTACATATATTTTCATCAAATTTCTAGATGCCTCTAGTTATCTATGTTCAGTTAAAAATGTCAGTAAGGTATAGCTATTTGTGTGCCTATTGATTGATTACACTGATAAATGACCAGCTGGATGAAGAAATTGGCTAGTGACCAGGAGGGGCCCAAGGATGCTAGTTGAGGTCAAAACTTAAGAAATATTTATTAAAATATTAATAATTGATTGTACATGATTTGAATATTTATTTATGAGTGAAGTATGCAGTTGTCCAGTTGTCCTGGGAACTTATTGCCACCTATTGGTACATTTGCCTTTATAATTTTTCCTAAAACTTGGTTGTGAGGGGAGTAGCACCAACCCTCTTGGCTCCCCCTAGATTCTCCACAGATTGTAAATGACCTGCCTGACAAATTGTCAATATTGTCAGTAAATGCATTCCCAGCACATCCTTATCAAAGTAGATAAATGTGGCAGAGAAAAAGTAAAGTTAGCTACCAGTAGCCACAAGAAGACAATTAAGACTTCAGAAGAAAAAAATTTCTTGTAAGATGCTTGTCATCAGGACACCATTCAGATAACCAAATAAGACATGCATCAATTAATGAATGTATTTTTAATTAAATTTTCCCTAACTCTTTATCACAAATAATGACATTAGAACCTTTGAGAAAGGACCAACCTCTGAGAAGAGACCAAAAGTCCTGTCCCCAATGTGGTCATTATTTGGAGGAGGTTTTACTGTACTAGTTAGCAAGAATACTGGGTCATTAGCAGCGATGTTATAGGAATGATGTTTCAGTATAGGGAGGCTCTGAGGTCTCTGGGTCATTAGCAGCGATGTTATAGGAATGATGTTTCAGTATAGGGAGTCTCCAAGGACATGTTTATTGTGTTTAAAGTGTTCATGTGAGAAATGACCTCATTAGATTGTGCCACAACTTCCTATGCCATTGATTATAGATTGTAAATCTAAGCAGGCGTGTTGCTAGAGCCTAATGGTATATTAAAGCTTATAGAGAATAAATACTTCTACTAATGACACATTAATGCTGCTTATTTTGTTGCTTAATTCTTCATAGTAATATGTAGAGATCATGGAGCCTTTACCAATGCAACAGGTTCTATGAATGGTGAATTCCCTGTGTTCACAACTTCTGAGAACTACCTTAAAGATTAATAACTATTCATAGTTAATAAGGGAGCGAGGGGGGGAAGGTCAGGTCGGCTCATCTAATGCTATTATAGTAAAAAAGGAGGAGCTGCCTAAAGCAGTAGAATGTTTTTTTTTTTACATCTGCCTGGCTTGCACTTAGGCAAGATCTGCTGCCAACAGACAGAGTGAGTGAGTAAGCAGTGAACAAATGAATGAACGAATGCATGAACAAATAAATAAATGAGTGAACTAACAAATGACTGAATGAATGAATGAACGAATGAATGAACGAATGAACGAATGAATGAATGAATGAATGAACGAACGAATGAACAAATGAACTAATGAACGAATGAACGAACGAATGAACAAATGGATGAATGAATGAATGAATGAACTACCAAAAGCATGTGCAGAATAACCCTCAAGTCATAAACCAGAGGATTTTACGTAAATTATAATCAATTAATGAAAAAAATTAAGTAGCTATTGGCTATTACTACACTTCATTCTGAATTTTGTAAATGTAGCCTGGGCAGAATATCAGTTAATCATGGTTTTGTCTACTACTGTATAAAAGCTCATTGGGGCACGCAGTTAAATATATCAGATGAGTGCCATGTTTGCAAACTAATGATCAGACAAGTCTTCACAATGACTTTGATAGTTGCCAGTTATTTTCCATGAATGAAACAAGATGGAGCCAAAAGGTAATATTGCAATATAGATTGCTTAACAGATGAAATGCAATATTGTAAAAGGAAAAGAAGAATTCCCTGTTTCCAGTTAAAATACTTAATCAGTGACAAAGATATAAACTAGAGCTGGTGATAAAGTGCACTTACGTATAATTGTAAGATTTTAAATTTAGCATTCACATAGACGGCTTAGTTGTGGTTGTGTCTGATTCAGGCATTAATACACTGCATGTTATCGAGCATGTGATGGTCATCATTAGTTAGGGAACAGTTGCAATAAGTATTTCTCAGTTAAGAATGTTTCTCCTCATTGTTTGGAGATGTAAGTATTCAAAGCGTGTTCACAAACATGCTTATGTACAATATTGCCCTACATTAAAATTTGTTAATTTTGGCAAATATAATTTGAAGGAAACATGACAGTACTTATATACAGTAAAAATAAAGTATATCGTTCAACCAAAAATAAAATAAAAATGATTAGTTTTCTAATTAACCACAAACGTTTTTTAAATTAAAAGAGTTCTCATTTCTAACACCTCCAATTATTTCGGCAGCAGCGATATATCCTTTTATTTCTGTCCATACACTCTGTAAGTATCTAGGAGATTGACACTGGATGTGTGTGCTTGGAGGCAAGTCTTATATAGACTGCTGGCTAACATTTAATTAATCTTTATCTCATCACGATCTATTTCCCTATTACTGGAGTTACATGTTATCTCACACATGGGTGAAGGAAAGGTACATTTTCCATCAGTGTGAAGCCGTTAAATTACTTGTAGCTCAGATAAAGAAATATTTCAAGTTTATATAAGGTCTGTGTTTGTTAGTTTTGCGAAAAACATATTTATAATCCATATAGAAATAAAATAAAATTTTGTATTCAGAGGTAATAGCTAGCATAGAAGAATATTCTTATTATTTATTTTCAACAACATGGATAAACAAAGAAGTGTAAGATGACATACTTCAATCATTCCAAAATCATAGCTTCTGCTTTATGTTCTTTTGATTCAGGATATGAACACTGGACTTAAGCAATGATGTAATGCTCTATTATGTCTAAATAAGATGCATTTGTTGCTTGTTGCTATAGTAATGTACTAAAATATCAGATAAGTGTTAAATTGAATATGCATCATACTGCCATCATTTTTGTTAGAAATTCTCAGGAATGGTTCACTTTATAAGCCAAGATACAGAACACTGTTTCGAATAGAGGAGTTAATACTTACTAATAGCTTGTGGGGGTTGTTTCTGAATATTCGTCCTCTGTACAAAGTGTATAGCTAGCTATTTCCTATGTATTTCTCTATATAAATGCAATGCTAAGTACATAAGAAAATTTGCCAACATTAACACAAAACAACAACAACAACATTCAAGTCACAGTAGCTATACATTGTAATTTATAAGATTTCTATCCACAACCTAAATTGTTTTGAATGAATTTTATTGACAAGCCAACTTCACCAGAATAACTTTTTTTTTTCACTGAAGAACACTGTTATATTATTTATTTTCAACAATACAATATTAAGATCATTGTGAATTTCTTCCTTAATTTGACAGTTATCATTGTTCTGGCCATGCCTGAACAGAGGCTGGAATTGCTCATTGCATGTGTGACTGTTTACACTACTAATTAGTACCTCTTGTGTTCGCTCTCATTAACAGTTATTATATCTCATTCACCCTTACACCATTACTCTCCATCTCTAGCCTGCTCTTTGTGGACATTGCTTTGTTTGTCTCATAGGGGCCCTGCTCTGCTCTGCCTGTAAAAGGGTAGAGTGGAGCATCCTCTCTGCCTTCTTATACTTGTACTACTACTACTACTGTTACTACTTTTGTCAGTTTTCTAATATACTATTTGTCGCTTAGTAGCCTGAGAACATTGGGTTATTAGTGTGGGATTGTTCTGCTGTGGGTTCAGCAGGGTAACTGTGGGCAGTTGAGTCACTATTCTCCTGTCTCCCTGTAACATAGTGGATATTTCTACCGAGCGAGCTACATCGTTTTATACAATCATATGACATGGATAAACAAGTAAGCGTGAGATAACATACTTGAATTATTCCAAAATCAAAGTTCATTAAAAAAATAAAGAATAAACTGGAAAAAAAAAAAAAAATCAAACAATAGACAGGTGAAATTTTGAAACGCTATTACACGTACTCAGTATTGGAGTGGCTATAGTAGTAGTAGCTCAAACTAGTCAATGATACTCGATTAAAAGTAACTGATTGAGAGGCTAGCTGTCTCCACCAGATTAAATGCTAATGTATTGTATGTTAAATGTTGCTAGCTATTTACACCGCAGTTCAGGATATGTTGGATTCCGCTGGTTTACATTCATCTGCAGGTTTACATGAGCCGGTGACTTTGGAATTGTTCAAAGTAATCATTATTTACGTAATTAACTTCAGTTGGTGTGATATTCTAGTATGTACAGTCCAAAGTAATGGCATAGCCACTTTTCACACGTTAAAGCCCTTACAAGTTCTCTGCAAATATTTGATATCTTTGAAAAAGTCAATTAGTAATCCTTTGATGTGGTTTCTTATTTGTTAATTATATATCAATAAATCTCCACCTTTTTAATCCTTCCTTAAATTGACAGATGTCATAGTGACTGGAATTCATAGGAAAATTAAATACTTCAAGGCTTGTTAAAACATTGTAATAAGACATTTACTAATTAGTACCATCAGAATTATAGGTAAATTATGTTAAAAAAAAATTATTTGTTATGTCTAGATATTAATGTTGTAGAGTTCCATGCAAACTTGCTTGAAGTAATATAAAGTGACTTCATTTTGCCAATGTATACTCAAGTCTAAAAATTATTTTTTAGACATTTACTGCAGCTTATATAACTACACCACAATAACTCGGCGAATTCAACGGGAATTGTTGGCAAAGTACACCTACATCTAACACTGGATTGAATTATATACTCCTTTATTGCATTCCTGCTTCTTTTTGCTAGTGTTTACTAGAAATGGCTTCAAATTACATGAGCACAAAAGAATAATGGGTTCAGCTAATTTAGGATTATATTGTGATAAGGGAAGCTTAACAGCAATTTTTACTTCTACTGTTAATCTCTATCTACTCATCACAAATACTTTAGAAAAAATATTTGACAAGAAAACTGTAGCTCCCCAATGAAGTGATACCTTGAACAAGCATGCTCGTAGCCAATCTGACCAAGGCAAGACCCATTTGCTAGCTGTAAATAGTATTGTTTTTATCATCACAATTATCAAGTTGTGACCCTTCATAAAGGAGGGGAGGTGTTTCCGGTTGACACCTAAAAGGTGTTCAGACGGCACATAATTGGTGGTCTGTTGACTACGAGACTGCAGCAAGCAGTACTACTCAACAATGTGAAGGTAAAATGTGAAAGTCTTGTAAGCCCTGGGTTGTCGTAGCTCAGTGGTTAGAGTACTAGTGGCTAAACCAGGATTTCTGGGTTTGATTCCCCAGTTCACTTAAAATGCACCTCAAATGTGAAGAACCAGTAATGAAAGCTATAACATTGATGTAAATTCATATGAACGAAGTAATGCTTCCTGTCAATGATGATTACCCAGCCTGGAGGAGGGATGCCAGAGGCATAGCTAGCTATAACTAAAGAATGAGTGCAAGGACTTTCAGAAGAATTTGAAAAATACAAAACAAACAAAAACATTACTAAAGATGACCTGTTTGTAACATTTTAGATCCACTTTGTACAAGTAAAGGTAGCTGGGAAGTCCCATTACTGTTTGTGGCAGCAACAACTTGTGGTTGAATGGTTCACACTCTACAATTAAGTTATAGGCCAAAGGTTATTATATAAATGTGGTAAGTATCAACTTGATAGAATGAGTGAGTATTTGTATCTACTGAATTCCAGAAATGGTTAGTATGCATTAATTTATACATGTAGTTTAACTACTACTGAATGATATATAGTGAGTTGGCTTATCTACGTTCTTCTTTGACAAATCAAACTACAGAGTATACTGGGGAAAAAAAGAACATTTATATCAAATCTGTAAACTCAATAAAAGTATCTGCATGCAGTTGTTGTAAGTTCAATTTCTTAATTAATAATGTCTAGTAAAACTAAGAAGAGGATAATGAGACATTTTGTGGTTAGATTATAGTATGATGTGACTAGCATCAACAATATTGTTTCAACTAGTTTATTTTTCACTGATAACTGATATTCTGCCTAGGATACTTATACAAAACTCAGGATGAAGTGTAAGATTAGCTAATAGCTACTTAATTTTTTCATCAATTGATTATAATTTATTGAAGCTGAAGTTCAAGGTTTGAAGCGTTTCATAAAGGCTATTAAGAAGAAAGTGGTGAGATTCTTGAAAACGTCGATTAAAAGGGCTCTCAAATGGCTTAGATGGGTTCTGCAATGTTTGTGCCGCCGCAGAATTTATAAAGCTGTCAGAAAACTGGTCAATTTCCTGCTGCGGAAGTTTGCACGAAAAGTTCGAAGATTCTGCCAAAAACAGACATTTCTGTCGTACCATCAAAAAATTGATTGCCTGCCGAAAGTACAGACGTGTTTGCCGCCTACTTGGTTAAAGACTGATTAGGACTCATTTGACATAGTTATATAAACTGTATTATTAGAAATGTAAAAAATATAGCTAGCTGGATTAGAACAGTTTGTCTTGTATGATATAACTTTTGAACAAAATATTGTCTTGTCAATAATAATGGGAGTATCTTTTAAGCAAGTGCCTTAGGCTTTTATTGTGTAATAGTTTTAAAGTTTAATAGAACTTACTTGCATAATTCTGGATATTGTTTAGCATGTTCCCAATTAACAATAATTTTGAAGCGATTATTTCAAGAGTGAAATTAATTTGAATTAGTTTTTGCTGAATTTACTGTTAATTCATAATCCAGTGTGGATCGAGTTAACCACTATAGTCATGTAACCAGTACTTAAGCAATCCCTGCAGTATAAAGTGTACCTAAAACTAAACTAAACCTCTATTTTATTTATTTTGAAAATAAAGATAAAAAACATTTCGATTGTTATTAGCACTAAAATAATTAACATTATTACTAGCTTTTAATGATTTCTGTGATATGATAATTAGTTATCTCCCATGTAAACACATATAGAGCATCTATGGTGCACATGCATGCTGTGATAGATGGTTACCAAACACCCAAACAATGCATAGCATTATTATAGTTTCTCAAAACTAGTTCTATTTAGAACTCAAAAGTGATGATGACTCCATATAATGATTGTACAAGTGGTGTAAAGGCTGTTGGATTCAATATCCTTCTGGCAATATTACTTATAATTATATATAATAATATGTAATACTTATTACATGAGTCAGAGTTTGATATGGTGAAATATTTCATGAGCAGGCTAATTATTTTCAAGAGCCAGAGGCTAATTTATTTTCATGAGCCTGAGGTGAGGAGTAAAAATAAAGCCTAAGAGGGAGACCATCTTACACAGTTATACTGCAATACAATATCACAGCATGCTTGTGCACCACAGATGATCTGTATGTGTGTACGTGAGAGATAACACATTATCACATCACTGAATATATTAAAGCTAGTAACAATGTTGATCCAATTACTTAATTATTTCAATGCTATAAATATATAACAATTTTTTTTAATATTTATTAAATAAATAAAATAGAGGTCTAATTTAGTTCTAGGTGAACTTTATACTGCAGAGTATGCTTATGTACTGGCTACACGATTTTAGTGGTTAACTCGATCCACACTAGATTTTGAATTAACAGTAAATGCAGAAAAAACTACAGCAAATTAATTTCAATCATGAAATAATAGCCTCAAATTACTGTTAATTGGGAACATGCAAAACAATATCAAGAAGTATGCAAGTATATAAGTTGTATAAAGCTATAAAACTATTACACAATAAAATCCTAAGGCTCTTGCTTAAAAAGATGCTCCCATTATTATTAACAAGACAATATTTTGTTCAAACATTTTATGGACAATATCATACAAGACAAAGCAAAAGTTTCTGTTCTAATCCAGCTAGCTAGTTCTCTACAGTTTCTAATAATACAGTTTATAATATAATTATATCAAATGAACCTTCATCTGCCTTAACGAAGTAGGAGGCAAACAGCTCCGTACTTTCGGCAGACAATATATTTTTTAATGGCATGACAGATACGTTTGTTCCTTCGGCTCTTTCGGCAGAATCTTCGAACTTTACTTGCAACCTTCAGCAGGAGTTTGACCAGTTTCATGACTGCTTTACAAATTTTGCTGCCACTGCGACGGCACCGGCGTTTCAGAACCTTGAGAAGCCATTTAAGAGCCCTTTTAATCGACCTTTTCAATAATTTCTTCAGTTCCTTCTTAAGAGCCCTTATGAGACGACTTATCAAACCTTGAACTTCAGCTTCATCTTCATCCTGTACTTCAACAGAAGTGTCTTGTGAAACGGATAATTCACTGGAATCTTCATTATCATCGTCTTCACTTTTGACCATCTCAGAGCCATAGTCTTCCTCATTTTCATCCTCATCATCAACATCTTGTAGGAGTGCATCTCCCTCAAGGAGGTCCAGCTCAGAATTGATGTCCTCCACCTCGTTGTAAGGAGCACTGGCTATTTCAGTCCTCTCTGTATTGTCGGCAGGGAGTGCTAGGCAACCCTGTAAAAAAGCCACCATTACAATAGTAACAAAGGCGTATTTGACCATTTTGATTCTTTAAGTTCTAAAGTGTGTAAGTTGGAATATTTTCAACTGAATGGTCAAATCTTGGATGTCAGGTTGTCCAACTTCTGCTGCTTAAATAGTTTCAAATACTATACTGTGTGCGTAAAGTAGTGTTTAAACAAGCTATCCATATAAAAGTTTGTGTTGTTGTTTTTTAAACATATATGCCAAGTTTGTTTAGACTTGGTAAACTGTTATTTCCTTATTGATGTTACTCCAAAACAAAGACTCTTAAATACATTTTAGCTTTACTAGTTACATTTAGAACTCAAAAGTGATGATGACTCCATGTAATGATTGTACAAGTGGTGTAAAGGTTGTTGGATTCATTATCCTTCTGGCAATATTACATATAGGGAACTGTTGTACAATAAGTATTCCTCAGTTAAGAAGGCTTCTCCTCATTTGTTCGAGTGTGTAAGTATTCTGTGTTCACAAACATACTTTTCCAAAATGCACACATATACACACACAAAAACTGCAACCCTACATTAATGTTTACTCTCTAAAATTTGCTGTTTGAAATAAACTGGTAATTCCCCTACATGAAAATTTGTTAATTTTGGCAAATTAAGTTTGAAGGAAGTATAACAGTACTTATATACAGTAAGTGTTCATAAAAAATGTAGTATATTATCATTCAACAAAAAATATAACAAAAAAATAGTTATCTAATCATATCAACCACAATGAACTACCTGAGTTGTTTTTAATCTGAACATTTTGGACTTCTTCTCCCATACTTTATGCAGCAGCGATGATATTTTCTTCTACAAAAATAAATATTGATCTATAATGTTTTGGGGGCTTTTGGTGGCAGTTATGACACAATATCGCTCTTTTTGCACATGTAGTAACTCTATTACAACTAAATATCCTTTTGTCCTGCCGTTTTGCCTCATTTTCACTCTGAACTTCGTCCACATCATCTTGTTCAGACACTTTCTATGAATCCCAGCTGTCTTCATCATCTTCCTCCTCATTGTTGGCAAGAAAGCTCTGGCTGGCCTGAACGGACGCTAGTAAGCCGGATAACGTGTGGTGCCCAGGAGAGAGAGGGTGACAGGGGTCCAGTGTTGGAAGGTAATGCGGTGAAGTCACCAGATATTCCCCTATATCACTATCTTCATTATTCTCTAGATTAAGTGGACTATACACACGTCTTTTTTATTTAAACAAAGGTTGCCAACCTCACCTGATTCATCAGCTGATGGAGTAATAACACTCTGCCAGAAGGCTATCATCAAAACCACAGTAAAAAATAGCGGACCATATTTCTGTTCATAAACTCAGGAAATATCAGGGAGAGAGACATTGGATGTCTGTGCTTGGAGGCCAATCTTATATAGAATGCTGGCTAAAAATGAATTAATCTTAATCTCATCATGATCTATTTTTCCTATTACTGGAGGAGAGTGTCACTTACATATTATCACACACAAGAAAAGGAAATGTAAATTTGAAGCCATTTAATTACTTATAGATCAGATGAAGAAGTATTTCAAGTTTACTTGAGATCTTTAATTTGTCAGATATGCAAAAAAAAATCTCATTTATAAACTTTACAGAATTTTTTTTTGCATTCATAAATAAATGCTAGCATTGGAAGGATTTCTTATTATTTAATTTCAACAATACAATATTAAGATTATTGTGAAGTTCTTCTTTAATTTGACAGTTATCATAATTATGACATGGATAAACGAGGAAGCATAAGATGACATACTTGAATTATTCCAAAATCATAGTTTCTGCTTTATGTCTTTTGATTCAGGATATGAACACTGGACTTAAGCAATGATGTAATGCTCTATTATGAATTCTGAATAAGAAATATCTGTTGCTTGTTGCTTATTAATGTACTAAAAATACTTGGATAAGTGTTAAATTGAATAAGCATCATACTGCCATCTCTTTTGTTGTTAGAAATTCCCAGGAATGGTTCACTTTATAAGCCAAGATACAGAACACTGTTTTTGAATAGAGGAGAGTTAGTACATACATTCATAGCTTGTGGCAACTGTTTTGTAATATTCCTCTATACAAAGTGTATAGCTTGCTATTTCCTATGTATTTCTCTATATAAATGCAATGCTAGCTAAGTACATAAGAAAACTTGCCAACATTAGCACACACAAAACAAAAATTTACAGCACATTATACATTGTAGTTTATGAGATTTTTATCCACAACCTATTATTGTTTTGAATGAATTTTATTGCTGGCCATATACTATCCAATTTCACCAGAATAATTTTTATGTTGTTTTGTATTCACCAAAGTACACTGTTGTATAAATAATCTTACGTGTCAGTAACGACTAAGAAGATCCACAACCGACTGTGTGTGCATTTAGGAATAATTCATGCGCTTGTCATCACATGGTAGGTAAAGTATCGCCACATCCAGTAGATATTGCTGGTTAATTCTAAAAAGCGGGTGCAAATAGATCATGGAAGGCAGTGTGGGTTTCAAAAAGAGAGGTGAAAGTACGAAAGAGAGGGTAAAAAGCGATTAATCCTAACTAAAAAGCGTGTGGAATCTACGAGTAATGGCGGGGTTAGTTTCCAAAGGAAGGCGAAACTACGAAATAGAAGGCAACAGTTTCTCAAAGTAGGACAGAAATTTAGAAGCAGGGAAGATAGGAAAAGGGGACTCCATGATTCAGGAAGAAGAGCTGAAGAAAGGAGAGGTGGGGTTAGTCTGGCGTAGCCAGACCCTTTACCGAACCGCTACGCTGGGAATTAATAGTCTGGCGTAGCCAGACCCACGTAGTGCATAGCGCGCGGAGGGGTCTGGGGACATGGCCGTACAAAATTTGTTCTGGAGGAATGTGGAACTGGTGAGTGCCCCCACCTCCTTTATTTCTACCGCAAATTAGCCATGATTGCTAAACCTAGCGTTGGAAAGGGTGGCTGACACGCACAGGAATTCTACTTGTGGTTGAGGAGGGCTATTCCCGGTAATTTGCTAACGGTAATTGACCGCCGCAATATATGTGCGGCAGAACAAATTTGGTATGGCCATGTATTCCCAGCGTAGCGGTTCGGTAAAGGGTCTGGCTACGCCAGACTAGGGAATTAATGGGTCTTGTGACATGGCCATACCAAATTTGTTCTGCGCACATAATATTGCGGCGGTCAATTACCGTTAGCAAATTACCAGGAATTGCCCTTCTCAACCACAAAATAGAAATTCCTGTGTGTGTCAGCCACCTTTTCAACGCTAGGTGTTTAGCAATCATGGCTAATTTGCGGTAGAAATAAAGGAAGTGGGGGCACTCACCAGTTCCACATTCCCTCCAGAACAAATTTTGTACGGCCATGTCCCTAGATCCTCCGTGCGCAGCGCGCTAAGTGGGTCTGGCTCCGCCAGACTAAGATGGGGTATGAGAAAAGCTCAGATAGTTTAGAAAAAAGAGAACAGGAGACGGAAACTAATGTAACCTTAGCCAGAGCAAAATAACTTATTGTACTACTGCATTCTTATTAAGCAATAAGTCAAGCGCCACACTTGCTGGTTAAAAAAGAAAGAAAGAATAAACAGTAAAAAAAAAAAAAAAAAAAAAAAAAGTAGAGAAGTGAAATTCTGAATTGTGAAGCTAACTGTCACAACCAGATTAAATGCTAATGTATTGGGGAAGTCTTTTATTTACAGTCCAAGTGAAGTAATGTCATAGCCACTTGTTCACTTTTTTTTTGCTTATTAGCTAAAGCCCTTATATTAAACAAGTTCTCAACAAATATCTTTGAAAAGTCAATTAGTGATCCTTTGATACAGTTTCTTGTTTGTTAGCTAATTATTATGTTAATAAATCTCCATTTTAATCCTACCTTAATTTGACATAATATCACAGTGGCTTGGAATTCATAGGATTATTAAATAGTTCAAGAATTTTAGGTCATGTACATATAGATATTATTGTGAAGGTAATCAGGGTGGAGTATATTATATATATTATACATATACATTGAATATTATACCCTTTTTGCATTACGCACTACTAATACTATCTTGCTCGCTTTGCTTACTCCATAAAAAATATCCCAATGTTCAATTGTGTCACCCCTTATAGGGTCTCGCTTGCTTCACTCGCCAATAATGTATAAAAATTGATTTGGCATTATTTTAGATTTGAATGAGGTATATGTCATGTGAGGGTATAGCTAAGCAATTTAGTGAGGGTATAGCTAAGCAATTTAGTGAGGCTAACATGCCACATTTTAAATTTATGGGATTTTGATATACACATATGATGTGTTAGGGTTTATAAAATAAGGTATAATCATTATTTAAGAGCTAGAACAACGAAAAAAAATTGGACTTGAGGCAGCTCAGAAGGGTCCATTGTGGTATCAAACTGAAGGCCGTACTTGTTTATAGTTTGTAAGGCCAGAAATTTGCGGAAAGACCAGGTTTATTAGTATGAGTAATAGCACGGGTAACCGTGCTATTCGGGATTAATAGCACGAGTAACGCGATTGCTAGTGCTATTGACCCCTAATAGCGCAGGTTACTCGAGCTATTACTCGCTGATAGTAGGCCAGCTTTATAAATAGCCTTTTGAAATTGTAACTACACTTTAAGGTTCACTCACTATCTCCTTATTTCAGGATTAGCTTCCGCTGGAACTTTCTTTTCAACTACTGTCCCTCTAAACCTTTGATGAAAAACATTCTATTTAATGTGTCAAAATTTTTGTGTGTGTTTAGGCTTATATGGGGCACTGTCACACTTGTACTTCATCCTCCACAAAACCAAATTTTGCAAGTGATAAATCTCAGTTTAGTATTAAAGTAACCCATTATGATAACTGTAAACTAGTAAAGCTAAAATTTATTTAAGAGTCTTGGTTTTGGAGGAACATCAATAAGGAAATAACAGTTTACCAAGTCTAAACAAACTTGGCATATATGTTTAAAAAAACAACACACACAAACTTTTATAGTATAGTATTTGAAACTATTTAAGCAGCTGAAGCAATTTAGTGAGGCTAACATGCCACATTTTTTAATTTATGGGGTTTTGATATACACATATGATATGTTTTAGGGTTTATAGAATAGGGTATAATCATTATTTGAGAGCTAGAACAACGAAAAAAAATTGGACTTGAGGCAGCTCAGAAGGGTCCATTGTGGTATCAAATTGAAGGCCGTACTAGTTTATAGTTTGTAAGGCCAGAAATTTGCGGAAGGACCAGGTTTAATAGTATGAGTAATAGCACGGTAACCGTGCTATTCGGGATTAATAGCACGAGTAACGCGATTGAAATAGCACGAGGCGAAGCCCAGTGTTATTTCAATTGCTTTATGAGTGCTATTGACCCCTTAGCACAGGTTACTCGTGCTATCACTCGCTAATAGTAGGCCAGCTTTTTAAATAGTCTTTTGCAATTGTAGCTACACTGTAATGTTCACTCACTATTTCAGGATTAGCTTCCCCTGGAACTTTCTTTTCAAGTATGGCCTCTCCTAATCCGTTGAAAAAACATTCCATTTAATACGGGTAGAGCTTCAGTGGTAAGAATGACATTGTCTCCAACTAGAAACTACTCTAACTGTACTTTTCCAAGGTTAACGCTCTGCGCGTGCGCATTTACAAGTGAAATGAAATTGAATTGAAATATTATTTCACTTAGCTACCGAGGTGTTTCTATTTCAATTAGTTACGCGCTATTTCACTTTCCCCATGCAATTTCAATTGAATAGCGATTTTACCCATACATTTTTGAATGGGCAACTTACGCCTACTATTTTTTTAATTTTTATATCTAACAGACAATATAAAGTGTGCATATAACAGAATATATAGTTTGGGTTATGTAAGCTGTGAATGTCATTATATATGTACACATGATCTGGTAAAGTATTTGTTCATAGATAATTATTCAGACTTGGATTAGATTGTCTTTCTCAGTAGGCTTAAACACTCTGTTCTGTGCTCAGGGCTGTTTGCTAGTCCTTAGCAATACTAGTACTGTATATATAACATTTTAATTTCAATTTTGCTGAAAATTTAATTATACAATATATTTACACATCACATAAAAAGCATTAAACCACAATGCATGTAACTGCATACACTTACATTAGTTTCATTCATATAAATTAATTGGTTTGGTTCTAAATTTCTATTTGCATTATTGTGTCTCATTAATTATGTCTATAATTCAAGTTACCCATGCCAATTTTCCAGCACCCTTTCAGTCAAATTTTGTACATTCTGCTTATTGAAATCTTAGTTTTTTGGACCTAAATGTTCAATAACAAGACCACTGAAATAGCATTATAAATTATAAGGGGCTAATAATTGTGATTAAATTGACATACAAATGATTTGATGCAGTGTTGGTAAATGGGATGCTCTGGATAACTTACTTTTGGTGTTAAATAAGTTGTGTGCCTCAAAGTTTGTTTAAAACATAGTATTATTAGAATAGTTTAGTCCCATAAAAGAGATATTTCAGCTATTAAAACTTGAGTCTATGAATAATCAATTTGATTATATCTCAATTACAGGATAATTCTGTGAAACATAAGTATTCATCGTTAAAACTGTGTTTTGAAAGGTTTGAACACTCCATTTGTGTCAAAAAAATGTATGTGTGTTTAGGCTTATATGGGGCACTGACACACCAATACTACATCCTCCACAAAACCAAATTTTGCAAGTGATAAATCTCAGTTTAGTATTAAAGTAACCCATTATGATAACTGTAACTAGTAAGGCTAAAATTTATTTAAGAGTCTTTGTTTTGGAGTAACATCAATAAGGAAATAACAGTTTACCAAGTCTAAACAAACTTGGCATATATGTTTAAAAAACAACAACACAAACTTTTATATGGATAGCTTGTTTAAACACTACTTTACGCACACAGTATAGTATTTGAAACTATTTAAGCAGCTGAAGTTGGACAACCTGACATCCAAGATTTGACCATTCAGTTGAAAATATTCCAACTTACACACTTTAGAACTTAAAGAATCAAAATGGTCAAATACGCCTTTGTTACTATTGTAATGGTGGCTTTTTTACAGGGTTGCCTAGCACTCCCTGCCGACAATACAGAGAGGACTGAAATAGCCAGTGCTCCTTACGAGGTGGAGGACATCAACTCTGAGCTGGACCTCCTTGAGGGAGATGCACTCCTACAAGATGTTGATGATGAGGATGAAAATGAGGAAGACTATGGCTCTGAGATGGTCAAAAGTGAAGACGATGATAATGAAGATTCCAGTGAATTATCCGTTTCACAAGACACTTCTGTTGAAGTACAGGATGAAGATGAAGCTGAAGTTCAAGGTTTGATAAGTCGTCTCATAAGGGCTCTTAAGAAGGAACTGAAGAAATTATTGAAAAGGTCGATTAAAAGGGCTCTTAAATGGCTTCTCAAGGTTCTGAAACGCCGGTGCCGTCGCAGTGGCAGCAAAATTTGTAAAGCAGTCATGAAACTGGTCAAACTCCTGCTGAAGGTTGCAAGTAAAGTTCGAAGATTCTGCCGAAAGAGCCGAAGGAACAAACGTATCTGTCATGCCATTAAAAAATATATTATCTGCCGAAAGTACGGAGCTGTTTGCCTCCTACTTCGTTAAGGCAGATGAAGGTTCATTTGATATAATTATATAAACTGTATTAGTAGAAACTGTAGAGAACTAGATAGCTGGATTAGAACAGAAACTTTTGCTTTGTCTTGTATGATATTGTCCATAAAATGTTTGAACAAAATATTGTCTTGTCAATAATAATGGGAGCATCTTTTTAAGCAAGAGCCTTAGGATTTTATTGTGTAATAGTTTTATAGCTTTATACAACTTATATACTTGCATACTTCTTGATATTGTTTTGCATGTTCCCAATTAACAGTAATTTGAGGCTATTATTTCATGATTGAAATTAATTTGCTGTAGTTTTTTCTGCATTTACTGTTAATTCAAAATCTACTGTGGATCGAGTTAACCACTAAAATCGTGTAGCCAGTACATATAAGCATACTCTGCAGTATAAAGTTCACCTAGAACTAAATTAGATTTCTATTTTATTTATTTAATAAATATAAAAAAAAATTGTTATATATTTATAGCATTGAAATAATTAAGTAATTGGATTAACATTGTTACTAGCTTTAATATATTCAGTGATGTGATAATGTGTTATCTCTCACATACACACATACAGATCATCTGTGGTGCACAAGCATGCTGTGATATTGTATTGCAGTATAACTGTGTAAGATGGTCACCAAACACCCCAACAATGTATATATATTATATAGAATATTATAGTCTCTCAAAACTAGTTCTATTTAGAACTCAAAAGTGATGATGACATGTAATGAGTGTACAAGTGGTGTAAAGGCTGTTGGATTCAATATCCTTCTGGCAATATTACTTATAATTATATATGATATGTAATACTTATTACATGAGTCAGAGTTTGATATGGTGAAATATTTCATGAGCAGGCTAATTATTTTCAAGAGCCAGAGGCTAATTTATTTTCATGAGCCTGAGGTGAGGAGTAAAAATAAAGCCTAAGAGGGAAATATCTAGCCATATCACTATGATGAGTGTAATAAGTGGTTTATTCCACAGTAGATATATTCACTGCTGTAGTTAGTACTAGAGGACTGCACTGGTAACTCACAGCTGTAAAGTTGGTTGTAGGGGCTACCCCCCCCCACCTGATATTTTAGCAGCTACTTTAAGAGTATGCTACACAAGAGGAAGGTAGCTGTAAAAACCAGGAAAGTGACAAGTTCAGCTGGATGCTATAACTACAAGGGTAATGAGCTTGCTGTGAAATAGCAACCATAAAATATCAAAATACATGAGTCATTTCATTGATCATGTATCTAAAGATATCATTGTGAAGATATCTAGGGTGGAATATAACATATAGTACTTATTGCATGAGTCAGAGTGTGATATGGCAAAATGTTTCATGAGCAGGCTAATTTATTTTCACGAGCCTGAGGTGAGTGAGTAAAGCCTAAGAGGGAAATATCTAGCCACATCATGTTAAATATCTAGCCATATCACTCTGACGAGCGTAATAAGTAATTTATTCCATGCTAGATATCTTTACTGAAGTAGTTAGTTGGTAACTCTTGTTGGTGTAAAGCTGCCATAAAACTCTCTATGGGCCCAGTTGCTATAACTACTAGGCTTGTGCAATGCAGCAATGAGGTAACATGTCACGTACCTAAAAATAACATTGGAAAAGATATATAGCATGGAATAATTACATGTTTATATTTATACATTATATGAACCACCCTTAGAAAAATTTTTACAGAGTGTTGGCAAAGTGTCATCAGGCAATAAATAAACTTATACAACTTCAGGCTGTAGAATGCCGGGTCTAAAGGCCAGAAAAAATAATTTTGGTAACTTCAATACACTGGATTAATTTTAGCTAGTGGGTATAGAAACCAGTAGGCGGTGTTTTTATTCTAGCTATGACTGAGACTCAGATGACTGGACTAAATATCGTGCGTGCAGCCTTGTCAGGAAGCACAGCATCCTTAGTGTAGCACTAAACCATTTTTTTTGTGAATGAAAACAGACTTTATTTGGATAAAAGCAATAGCTAATTTTACAAGCCAAGGTTAGTGAGTCAATTAATCAATGATATATAAGCAATTATGCAGTCTTATGAATAATTATTAGTATATTTAAAGGAAGGGAACTATTACTGTAATTTTCAATTGTCTTTTTATTACATCGTTATTATAGACAGTCTGTTCCTCCTGTACTGGTTACTGCCTTTCGTGTCTTTCATGTGTTCTTTATATAAATATCAATCTTCAGTGATATATACAATGCTAATTATTTTACATTCATAGATATATCTGTAAATGACTATAACATTATTAATTAAAAAATACTACATAAAGAGAGCCACTAAAATTCTCGGAAATGTCAAACAATAACACACACAATATCACAATAACACAAACTATAACACAAACAATATCGCTAACAATAACAACACAAACAGTCATACTGTTCTAATCTATTCAGTTTTCAACAGTTCAATGATAAAATTATTTTTCCATTACATTGTGTGCAAGCCTCATCAATTTAGTGAAGTATTTTGCACACACTGTTGTTCTGCCAGCAGTCGATGAATTTTCTAATAGCCATGCAGATGTTTCTATGTGTCTTGCAGAATATGCGAACTCTTGCTCTTGCCTTATTCAGTTCTTTGACAATTAAATTAGTAGCAGCTTTGCAAAAAAGAGAAAAATGATGGTTGCACAATCTTTTTAAAATGATGGGTAACTCTTGAAGAATCTTTGTCCCCTTGCTGCGGATCACATCATGGATATTCCTGAATAGATTCAGAAATATTTGTGCTTCTGCGTCATTCTTAATCTGTGCTTCAAGAAAAGCGTCTTGTAAAATGGTTGTCTCACCCAAATCAGCATCATAATCATCATCTTCACTAACAGCCATGTTACCAATGTCCTCCGAGTTAGGTTCCATCTCGTCTGTTTCATAATTTGCTACTCTGGCTCGTTTAATTCTTGCTGCATCGGCATAAAGAGATGAGGTACCCTGTAAGATTGTTACCATCATGATGGTGACAATAATGTAGCTCACCATTTTGATAAATTATTCTCAGTAATAATTTCTATGAATTCTCTTCAGTCAATAGACTAATTTGAATGATACAATCTTGGCCTCTGCAGGCTGTTTAAATAGTTACGAATAGCTGCACTATATATGTGTATACTGATATAGCAGAGTTGTAGCTAGAGCTGTAAATATTTGTGCTTATCTGAAGGATAGAAGTTTGCTCCAGTTATTGTAAACTTTATTTAATATTTCCTCCATTTGTTTAATTTTTCCTCTCTTTACTTAATATTTCCTCACTCGTGTTTCCTTTCATTAACAAATGATGTTTACCCTTAGATGGTCTTTTAGCAGAGTTGGGTGTGTATCACCAAAATGGAGGTGGTCAGTGTGTCAAAGCTTCTGTGTTTCATCAACTCTTAAAGCACTTACAGACCAAGTATTAACTACATACATATATATATATATTATATATATATATATATTATTTGAGTTATTTCACAGTCTATTTACTAAAAAATAACAGTGTGAAGATATCTAGCATGGAATATATATTATATATAGTACTTATTACATGAGTCAGAGTGAGATATGGGTCAGAGTGAGATATGGTGAAATATTATTCATGAGCAGGCTAATTTATTTTCACGAGCCAGAGGCAAGTGAAAATACAGCCTGAGAGTGAAATATCAGCCATATCACTCTGCAGAGTGTAATAAGTGGTTTATTCCATCTTCACTGAAGTAGTTTGTTGGTAACTCTTGGTGTAAAATTGGTGATAAAACTCTCTCTCTCCACACCCCCAGCTGATATTTCAGCAGCCATTCTAACCTGGGCTCCACTAGAGTAAGGTAGCTGCAAAAACCCTGAAAACTGGTAAGCCAGGCCCTTTCACTACTACTGTAATGAGCTTGGCAATGCATCCATGAGATAACACAGTGTGATAAGTGAGTTCAGGTAATGTAACTAAAGATAACATTGTGAAGATATCTAGCATAGAATATATAATATATATTTATTCCACCCTATAGATATCTTCACAATGATATTTTTAGGTACATGACCCGTGAAATAACTCACGATGTTTCATGTTGTTATTTCACGCTATTCTTGCAGTTTCTATATTAGTTTGTCCTTTGTTCCCTTATGGCTGTTCAGGGGTCGTAAATTCCTGAGCTGGAGGTTGGTACAGGATCGAAGGACTAGAGCCCACCATAAGCTATGACCAGCTTCAGCAGTTGACGTCCCTCGGTTAGTGTGTGGCGAGCAACCAGATACTATGCCAGCATGGTAGGACTCAACCACAGCACCAAGCCACTAGCAGGTAACGCAGTCTGCATTCACTGAGCTTGACTTATGATGGACTAATTTTCCCAAGACTTCTCCTTGTTCAGGTAGCTAGACCCGAACAATAGCTATAGGGTTAATGTGGAAGAATGGCGCTACAGAGATACGTAATGATGGAGCGGAGTTTTAAGTACCAACAATTGCATTTGCCATGGACCAAGTTGGAGGTATGCCAAGGTCAACTGTTTCATTGAAAATTACAACAGTTGATTTCTCTAAGTATTATGCAAAGCAAGGAGAGAATGAAAGGTGATGTTATCGAAGATATTTATGTAGATCATCAAGTGGTGAATGAACAAACTGATGTGCCTGACACAACAAAAGTATAAATACTTTTAAACCAAAAAATAAAATTGCTATCTCATACCTTCATGTGAAGTAGCTAGCACCAGTAAATAATGAAAGCTAGCTACTGAACATTCAATCACTATGATAAAAGTGCATATATCCACCCTAGATATCTTCACAATGATATTTTTTGGTACATGACCCATGAAATAACTCATATTTCACACTGTTATTTCAAGCTATACTGCCAAGCTCATTACCCCTGTAGTTATAGCAAAACCTGTGAGTTACCCTTCTTCTTGTACTAACTACAGTAGTGAAGATATCTAAGTGTGGAATAAACAACTTATTACACTTGTCAGAGTGTTATGGCAAGATATTTCACTCTCAGGCTTTATTTTCACTCTGGCTAGTGAAAATAAATTAGCCTGCTCCTGAAATATTTCACCATATCACACTCTGACACATGCAATAAGTATTATATATATTTATTTATTCCACCCTAGATATCATCACAATGATATTATTAGGTACTTGACCCTTGAGATATCTCAAGATATCTCATGGTGTTATCTCATGGCTGTACTGTGCAAGCTCATTACCAGAGTAGTTATAGCAAGCTCATTACCAGAGTAGTTATAGCAACCAGGCCTGGTCACAAGTTTTCTAGGTTTTTTCAGCTACCTTTACTCTAGTGGAGCCTACCCAGCCAGGTTAGAGCAGCTGCTATAATATCAGCTGGGGTTGTGGGGAGCCCTTATAGTAAGTTTTCGCTAATTTGACACCATGAGTTACCAAAAAACTACTTCAGTGAAGATATCTAGCTTGTGTGGAAGAAACCACTTATTACACTCATCAGAGTGATATGGCTAGATATTTCACTCTCAGGCTTTATTTTCACTCAACTTTGGCTCCTGAAAATAAATTAGCCTGTTCATGAAATATTTCACCATATCACACTCTGACTCATGTAATAAGTTATTTATATACACTGATATTGAGAGAGGCTAATTTATTTTTGAGAGCCAGAGACTAGTGAAAATATAGCCTGTGAGTGAGTTATCTTGCCATATCAGTTACAAAGTGGTTTATTCTATGTGAGATATCTTCCCTGTAGTAGTAGAAAAAGTGTTATAGGAGTGTGAGAGCAGCAAGCAAGAAAGGTTTAATCCAGTATATTGGATTGTTAGACATGACTTGTCATATTATTTTGTATTGAAGCCTGTGATAATGTGAGTTATCTCACAGGTTACATATCTAAAAAAATTTGAGCATCATAATACTCAAAACTTGTTATTTTATATTCTGCTGCATCAAAACAGTAGCAAAGATATATAATGTTGCTGTACAGCTATCACCAATCACCATAGTGCCTGCCTGAAAAATGTAATTTATCAGCTTTGCTACTAAAATGTCTTTTCACAACAAATATTATGTTACACTAATCTGAATGATTATTTTTCTTGGCCTCTTCAGGCTAAATAGTTACAAATAGCTGGACTACATGTGTATACTGATATAGCAGAGTTGTAGCTAGAGTTGTAAATATTTGTGCTTTATCTGAAGGATAGCAGTTTGCTCCAGTTATTGTAAACTTTATTTAATAATTCCTCCATTTGTTTAATATTTCCTCACTCATGTTTCTTTTCATTATTAAGAGAGGATGTTTTCCCTATTTTTGGTCTTTTGGCTCAATTGGGTATCACCAAAACGGGAGGAGGTTTATGTGTCAAAGCTTGTGTTTCATCAAATCTATAGCACTTACA
>WLWD01005119.1_pt1 | contig 27591 bp, 22 predicted proteins | sample 6712731 | NCBI WGS metagenome assembly WLWD01 (sample SAMN12718690, study PRJNA576275) | sponge metagenome | isolation source: marine sponge | host: Mycale hentscheli | place: New Zealand: South Island, Marlborough, Capsize Point | collected 2014-11-01
CACAGCTTTCAATTGCACATCTGACATTTCACTATTCCACTCCACACTCCCAGTACAGACTACTTTAACACCGTTATGCAGGGTAAATGAACTATATGAAAATAGTGCACGCGATTGATTTTAGCTAAATGGAATGTAAACAAACCGTGGCAAATGTTCAGATAAATTGTATTACAGCATCACCAAATGCATACGTTCGGGTCACATGACCCTCCCGATTTTGTGTAGCAGAGATATTCTTGTGGCCTGTACAGTCTCTGTCAGTAGACAATGTCTAACTCATATTTTAGTTGCTTATTTGTCTACTATCTTCATTTCTACTTCACAGGTTAGAATATGTTGCTACAGTTTAGGTAAATGTATATATAATTAACTGGTGCCAAGAGAAGAAATAGTATGCAGGGGCATAGGGGCATAGGAAGATGACTTGCATTGGTGGGTGGAGAGGTAGGGTAGGGAGGGAGGGCGGACAGCACTTGGAGCTAAATAACACCCATTACAAATATTTACTCAATGTGCTTTAATCATTATAGCATCATAATTATGGTTATCCACTGATAGATAGTTAACTACTGATGCTCTTCAACCCAAATAAAGATGATGAGCTAGTTAGCCCAGGTACATGATTTTTTTATCCTTCATTGTATGTACTTAGTTGGGCAAATTATGTGAGGCTCTCACTAACAAGTCTCAATTGAGATTTTGGTAAATATAATGTATTTGATAAAGTAAAGAGAACTCAGGGCTAATCCTCAGTAGAAAGTTAAGATCTTCCTAGTAGTTTCTCTTCTCTAGTTTATTGGAAGCCAAATTTCATGTCTAGCACCACACTGAAGTTGAAATATGTAAGATGTGTAAATAGTAAGCTGACAAGGGCGGTGGCTGGTTGTTGTAGCCCCTTAGCAGAGCGCTTGTGCATTAAGCGAGCGGTCCTGGGTTCAATTCCCCCATAGCAACCAAATATTTTTAATTCTGTATTGTTTAATAAAAAGCCTGTGAAAGAGAGAAAATACACCTAATGAGTTATAATATGGATGTCATTAATGGGCCCTTCTCCCAATATATTAAAAGTGGAGGACTGAGACCTTTACAATGAAATAAAAATATGGGCTAGCAGCTCCTTGTATCGAAACATTGTGGAGAATTCTAAAAGAAAGCTTTCTAACCCTATTCTCTGTCAAAACGGGGTTTTTAAATAACACTTTGTGAGGTATTTACCAGGAGGCGCTGTCTGAACACCCCACTTTGAGCCCATTTACACATCAATACATTATATACCCAATGAGCATGTACAATTGATAGCTTATATCCTCTAGTTTCCTGATAGCTTATATCCTCTAGTTTCATTTAGTAATGACTATAGCTATGGAGGCAATATTAGGCTTTAAACTGGGATGTCCAAGCAGCACCTCCTATTTAACACCAAAACTAAGCTCTCCAAACTCCCCATTTTTAACAGTGGTCAAATTGAAATAAACAGTGAACATGATTTTTTCTAAACCATTAGCTACAGGATATCACGAAATGAAAAAAAAGGGGAAAGCAGTCACCCTTCCTGTTCCTTTTCTCCTACTGCTCTGAAATTTACAATGAATTTTAAGTACACTTATAATATACTTAACAATAACTGAAGTAGCGTTTTAAAATCTCTTACAATCCATTAAGCGGAAGTTGATGTGGTTGACACTCATCATTTAAAGGCACTAAAAATAGAATTGTTTAGATAATGTCTGTAATAGTTGGTTGTGCATTGTTAGTTGCTAAAGTAATCAATAGCTTATGTGTTTAGGTTTGCTACAAGAATAGCAATCTTCTTTTCATTTCAATTCACAAAAAAATTATTACCAATGGTTGACAACTTCATTGCTCAGTTCTGTTACGGTTTTTCAGGACTTAAAATGTATGTAAATATATAATATGAAAATAACAGATTTCAGGTTTTGAAAAACTAACATTATTTAAAATAGTCACTAGTATTATTTTTGGTTATAATGTTTTGATAATGCCTAAAACAAAGCAAGTATAATGACAAACAAGGCAGCATAGTTAAAATGATATTATTTTTCTGCATAATATAAATACTTATGTGATGATGTAGTAAAAAGTTTTATGCATAAGCAAAACAGTAGTATGTTACATATGCTACAGAGCCTCAATTACATAGCTCACTAGTGATCTCTTCTCACAAATAGTTTACAGTCAAACTGCTATTAACACGATTCTGCGCATCAACACATTGCCATTTGTTATACCAACTATAGGGCAAACAATTTGATTTCCACTTTTGCATAGTTGTATTGCATTTCTTGCAAGGTAACTTATAAATGTAGGTTATGACGTTCAAGCTCAACTGTCTGTAGTTACACTTCCTAATTCATTGTACACTCAGTAGTAAAAGAATTAATCATCTGGATGGTTTGTGAAGTTAACTCATCATCTAATACACTGTCTGTGACATGGAATAAAGATGGAGGACAACATGTACAAGATGTTCCTCATATATTTATAAGAAAATCCCTTAATACTGACACCTGTTCCACCACAACTTCAATGTTAACAGTAGACAATGTAGTATTTTCTGATTCTGGAATGTATCAATGTACTGCTCAAGATGGACGACAAACTGCAGATGGAGACATAATTCCTATAACAGATAAGTCAGAGTTGACCTTCTGAATGTTTGTACTCTAACATAAATAATTTACAAGGTAGATTTGAACTATTATATGCCTTTATCATAATTTTAGGATAAAGTTTTTTTTTTTAGACACATATAAAGAAAATTAGCTAGAAACAACACCCATATAGTTTTTACTGGGTGTAATTTAAGTATCCCAAACTATGTGCCAAATTATTAAGTATATGTCTAAGGTGTTTGTTTATCAACAAATAGCACAATAATGCATGAAAGAGTTTGTGTTAGTGAAAATGCACAGGATGTATGTGAATATCATGATGAACTGGAGGAGCTCAGGTGTTACATTAGTAAGTGTTAATACAAATGAGTGATAATTAAATTGTGAAATCCTAAAAGTTTCAAACAGTCTAAGGACAACATCACAAAAGATTGTAGAAATGCACTGAAAGAATTAAAACACAATAAAAAAAATACTTATCATGCCAGCAGACAAAGGAAATTCAACAGTAATTATGAGAAAGGAGGATTACAATTCTAAATTGTCCAGTATGTTAAAGTGTAATAATTACCGAAAGTTAAAAAAGATCCAACTGTGACACAAGAAACAAAATTTGTAAGTAAATTAAGAGCATTATCAAAGTCTGGTAAACTATCTTCAACCATGTATGAGAAAGTCAGACCAACAGGCAGTTTACCAAAATTTCACAAGGTCAGTATACCATTAAGACCAATAGTTTCATGCATCAAGTCCCCCTCCAATGGTTTATCAAAGCATATATCTTATTTACTGACACCTTTACTAAACACTTCAATATCAATTATTAAAAATTCAGAACATTTTATCCAATTAATTAGAGATATTACTTTTGAACCAGATGATATCATGGTTAGTTTCGACATAGTTTTTCTTTTTTAGTAATGTGCCTATTGCTGAAGCTTTAAATGTGATATTAGTTACGCTACTGAATGATAAAAATCTACTTGACAGGACCTCTCTGGATTTAGTTACGGTAATAGAATTAGTAGAATTGTGTTTGAAATCTACTTATTTCAGATATGAGGGTATATACTACAAATAAACTGAGGGTACAGCCGTGGGGTCACCAGTTTCTGCAGTGGTAGCAAATCTATACATGCAATTTTTTGAGGAAATGGGAATCAGTAGTGCACCAGCTAAACCAAAAATCTGGAAGAGATATGTGGATGATATCTTTTGTGTGATAAATAATGGAGAAGAAGATGTAGTATTAGCACATCTAAATACTTTAAGACAGAGCATCAAATTCACAATTAAGAAAGAAGAGAAAAGATCTCTGTCATTTCTTGACTGTCATCTACATCAAACAAATGATAACACCATATCAATATCAGTATAGTGGGAAACCAACCCACACAGATAAGTACCTGAACTTTGTTTCACATCATCCTTTACATGTAAAATGAGGTGCTGTTAGAAGTTGATATGATAGGGCCAGGAGAGTAGTAACATCAAACACAGACCTGAGAACATAAAAGAAGCCACTAAATCAAGTTTTACTGAACAACGGATATCCACTATCATTTTTATCAATGTACACTATAAGGAAACCATAAAAAAAAGGAATGTGGAAGAAGGCACTAAAACCACATTTGTTGTTATTCCCTTTGTGTCTGGTTTGAGTAAGAATATTAGAAGGATATGTGGAAGATACAACATCAAGGTTACTTTCAGATCTGGTCCATCCTTAAGAAACCAACTGTCCAAATTGAAAGATCCACTGCCATTACAGATAAGATCAGGTGTGGTATATAACATTATATGTGCAATGTGTGACAAATGCTACATAAGAGAGACCATACATAGGCTTGAGGACAGAATAAAGGAGCACAAGAGTGCCTGTATCAAATGTGATACGGAAAAATCTGCCCTAGCTGAACATGCACGGCGTGAGGGTCATCACACAGCATGGGAAAAGGTAACTATACTTGATGATGAGAGGAGAAGGTTTGGGTTGATCATCAAAGAAGCTTTACATTTATTAAGAACTGTAAAAAACCTCTTCTAAACAGAGACACAGGGTTGGAGCTACCTGGATGTTGTTTACCAGTGCTGAGAATCCATACCAAATGAATTTAATTCTGACTCATGCTTTGCTACCATTTTCTACATCTTATACAGCTTTCCACAATATTTTTTCATTTACTTTATTTTTTATTTTAAAATCATTATTATTATTATTATTATTATTATTTATTTATTAATGTTTGATTTAATTGTTTATTTGTTATCATTCTTTTACTTTAATTATCTATTGTATTTTATTAATTAATTTAATATGTTTATTTATTAGTATTCTTATTTATTTATTTTATTTCATTTATTCATTTATTTATTTACATTATTTTCTATACTTATTTAATAATTAATTATTAATTTGGTTAATTACTTAATTTTAATTATTTTTATTCAAATGATTTGAACATCTGAAAGCTTTCATCATATCAGTATTTTCACTTGGCAACTTTCACACACACATCATATCAGTATTTTCACTTGGCAACTTTCACGAACTTCACCCAAGCGGTGATTTATCTGTATGTGCATTTTTCATGTAAATTCACAAATTTTTTTGTAACTTGATGAGGACAGCAGTAGGACTGTCGAAACGTCGTTACTATCATTATGTATTTAAAAACAACATTGATATAAGAGAGCAATTTGTTATTATAATATATTATAGTGTAAGAGATGTCAGCAAGTGTTAGATTGTAGCTACTGCTACTAGGCTACCCCAAGTGTGATCCCTTCAAGAGATAGAAGTTAAGTTTAAACCATAATATTTCGGCTCGTTGGGCCTTCTAGTGGTGAATGAATAAAACTCAGAAGAGATGAATTATATATACCCAGCACTTGTTTGTGTGTGTGATGATTAATATTAATTGTTGACCTGTGAACAGAACTTGTTTGCGTATGTGTGATGAATTGGTGTTGATTGACCTGTGTATAGCTCTGCTGGAATGACAATGCTCACTCCTATATGTCAGAGAAAGATTAAGAAAAAGAATTAGAGAAAAGAGAATTAAAGATAAGATGGGAGGGGGGGGGGAGGGGATGGAGTTAGAGATGACTAAATGAACAGGATACACACATGATGGCTAAATGAACAGGATACACACATGATGGCAGGTTTTCCGAGCGCCTGACGAGGACGAGGAAGGTGCTCGGAAAACACTGAGTTACTTTTGAAACAAAATATTCTTATTTTAAAAAGCTTAGAAAACTACAGAAGACTAGTGCATGTTCTTGCTAATAATTCAGAGTATCAAGTTTACCATCTTATATTGCAACCAAAGTTACTTTTCTATGTTTTTTTTTGATGGCTTGCTGGTAGTTTTGTTACAATTATGTAACCAAATGTTACGATTTACAATGAAGGCAAGGAATACAGCATATTACAAAAGAACATGAGGATTAGTTCCCTCTTTTGTATGCTCTTACAAATGAAATATTTTTTTTATTCAACAATTTACACATGAAACAAATTTTAATGGTACAGCCAACCTCACCTTTTCACCATCAGTTTATATCTCCCATATTTTTTGATGAGGCATCAAAATAGCTCGACCAATGAAAATGGTACATGAAAACGCTGTCTTCATAAGAGAAGAAGCTAAGCTACCCAGAAACGCTCACCATATACATTTTCAAAGTGAAACTTATAATTATATATATATATATATAGACCATACATAATGACCTATTGATAATCCTAGTATCAATTAACTCATGTTTGGGGCTGTTGTTGAATTTCACACCATTTAAGTTCACAAAGTAAACTAGTTAATGTTGGGAGACATTTCACAAGATTCATCATTTAAAGTGTTAAACTTTTTTACTTGATAATATACTAACTTTTAGCTACTCTAGAACAAATCCATTTTTAGAAGTGATTGTGTTTGTTTTTTGATGGATGGAATAGAAAGCTCTCGAAACAATTGTTTTTCAATAGCTGATATGTTATATAAACTTGAGAAGGCCAAAAACAATATAAACATGTTTTTGTTTATCATGAATGAATGATGGTATGTATGTTCATTTTAAAACTCTTGAAATTTACAAAACAAAGTTTGACTAGGAGCTCTGTTTAGCTAGCTAAACAACAAACAATAATAGACACTTATTGGAAGAAAACAAAATAATAGGATAAAGATGTACCTGGCAACATTAAAAGTAGAGATAAAGTGTGCAAGCTCAAAAAAGAAGTTTAGTAGTCAGGAGGTGGGCTGCTTTCTTAGCATTTTTTTTTTTATTTTTTACATATCTTTGTAGTCTAGTATAAACAATGATTTTGAAAAGGCTATTGATTCTGCTGTTTTTATTCATAAGACCAGGTAAGTAAAGTAATTGAGTATAATAAAGTGAAAAAATGCATTATGATGATGTAATATAATTTTATATGATTTTTATCAAATCAGAAATAATACTATCATTACATTATGAGTGAATTTATTATAACATTCTTCTTTGAAAACCTATGTTTGTTTTTTGATATCGAATATATGAACTACAGTCGGTAATATTTCATATATTTATAGATACTACTAAATAACTTTAAGTGTGAATGTAACAATTAATGTTAAACGTCATTGTTAGGTACATTGTATCTACAAAAGTATGATAGTAACAGCTACTCAAAACCTTATGTGATATATAAACTTAAGAAGGCAAAAAAAAATATAAACATGTTTTGTTAGGACATGTTTATCATGCATGAATGGTGGTATGTATGTTCTTTTTAAAACACTGGACATTTACAAAACAAAGTTTGACTAGGAGCTCTGTTTAGCTAGCTAAACAACAAACAATAATAGACACTTATAGGAAGAAAACAAAATAATAGGATAAAGATGTACCTGGCAACATTAAAAGTAGAGATAAAGTGTGCAAGCTCAAAAAAGAAGTTTAGTAGTCAGGAGGTGGGCTGCTTTCTTAGCATTGTTTTTCTTTACTATCTTTGTAGTCTGGTATAAACAATGGTTTTGAAAAAGCTATTTCTTCTGCTGTTTTTATTCATAAGGCCAGGTAAGTAAAACTACATATTGTGTCTAATAAAGTGAAAAAAATGCATAATGATGATGTAGTACAAATTTATATGATTTTTATCAAATCAGAAAAAATACTATCAATACAGTATAAGTGAATTAATGGAAGTGTTCTTGTTTGAAAATCTTTGTTTGATTGTTTTTATGTCCAATACATGAACTACAGTTAGTAATAATTTCATAAATTTAGAGATACTACGAAATAATTTTAAGTGTGAATGTAACAATTTATGTTAAATATCATTGTTAGGTATAATATTGTACATTCATAATCATGATAATGACAGCTACTTAACGTATTTACATTTAGTTTAACGATACTAAAATTTTCGTTATTGATTCTACTTTCTTTCTACATGAGTTCTTCAGGTAATATAACATTCACTGAGATCTCTCCTTTCTTTTCTCATTATTTATGTTATAAGTGTTATATTTGAAGCAACTACAAACTAATATAAATAGGAGATTCTAAATGTATAAAGTATTATTTGAAAATGCTGTTCATTTTAACAACTTAAATCTGTAATTATTTCAAATAATTAACACTATAAGGAATAAAAAATTGGTGATTATAGTTCTACTAATTTGGTATTACATGGGAACAGAGAAAGACATCAATAATTTTAAGTAAATAATGTAGATGTGGTAGGAAGCAATACTTGTGATCACAGGAATGCTTTGTAGGCCTCTACAAGAATCACCACTGGCCCACAAGAGAGACAAAGGGAGTCGTAGCTAACTCACTTGAAGCTCTCTTATTCCTTCTATACAGTTGCAGGTATTAAAAATCCAATGTCTCTCTGAGGATTTAGTTTAGTGAAATTTTTTTGGCAAAGTAATTCCACTTTGATGTGAACATGTGAAGACTAAATCAGGTGTGCTGCCTAATACACTCTCTTTCTGAAATACTTCTAATAGAAATAAAAGGAAATGAATAAATGATAGTTTCTTGAATGACCAAATATGGTAAACAAAACCGTGTTAGGATCACAAAGTTGTGAAGATCAGTGAAAGTATGCATAGTCAGCAAAAATCAAATGATTGAAATTGCTTCAGGCTTTTTGAGTGTTAAATCATTGCATGTTAATGAGAATTTCAACACAAAATGAAAACTTCATTGTTATGCTCATGGAGGAACCATATGCATTAGCCTTGTAGTTTTTGAAAAAAACCAATTCAATTAATTGAATATTTGTTTATTCTTTTTATTATATTTCTGGAGTGAGAAATGTTGTTAATGCAGCATTATCTACTTTTAATATAATATATATTTTGAGAATGTACCATATCACCAGTAGCATTATTATTAATTTATACTATTTAGTATACTATCTCATCTACATAATTACGCTAGCCTTATTTTATGGTCGTATAGGTTCTGTTAAGGTTCATCAGCTCAAAGTGACCTACCTCCCCTCTTCATTTTTCAGTGGATCATCTAATACAAGTGTAGTTCAGGGATCAGTCATATGGCTATACTGTGAAGTCAACTCAATATCTAGTAATCTGTCAGTGACATGGAATAAAGATGGAGGACAACTAGTACAAGATGTTCCTGATATTCGTTTGAGAACTTCTAACACCTCCTCATCCACTACCTTACTACTAGTGATAGATAATGTAGTGTCTACTGATGCTGGTGTCTATCAGTGTACTGCTAATGATGGACCTGACAGTGTTTGTGGTGTCAATTTCACTATGACAGGTAGCTAAATATATTTTGTTTAATTGGTGAATGTGATTAACAAGTCATTCATTGTAATTCTTACTCAGTGATATCATCTGCTGCTGGAGCATTACAAATTGAAATCCAAGATCCTATAACAGCTGGCTTAAGTGCAAACAGAACGGCAGCTAATAATGGTTCTAGTATTACATTCTCTTTCACTGCTGGTCATGTTGGAGATGATATGAACATGTATGATCCTCCAACTGCACACTGGTTCAAAGATGGTGTTACAGTTACTACTCTACCTACTAACTCACCTGTGGGCAGTAATGGTAGACTTAGTTCTACCTTATCCTTCACCGTCCAAGCGTCAGATGCTGGAGTGTATCAGTGTATATTCACAGATAGCAATTCACAGATATTTGGAGCATTCCCACTCCGAATAGATACAGGTTAGATATTAAGAACATTTCCCCATAGAATTAATGGAGGTTGTAAATCCTCAGATATTTAGACCTTTCCCACTTAAATAGCACACAAGTCAATTTTGAGTTGCATCACGTTATTGTTCTTGATGATAGTGTAAAACATATTCCCTAGATTTTTTCTTCGGTTACATACCAACCCCAGTACAGTATTTCATAACACATGGACACTTGAAATAAGAAAATATCTATGCCAAAACAACAATAATGAATCAGTGGCTGCTCACAATATTTAATACACATGCAGAGAGTAGAGTAGATAAAATTGACGATTTAGCCTTAAACAGCTCTCCTGGCATATATTTATTGCCAATTTTATTCATAGGTACTCCTACAGTTCCTGAAAGAGTGTCTGCTCCAATAGTGTTCGTCTCATTACCCGGTAAAATAGTATTAGAAGTAGTAGCAAGTGGAACATATGGATTTATTTATTGGACAAGAAATAGATATACTTTAGGAGTATCTGCTCCAGCATTATTGAGTGAATTTGTCAACTTTTTTGAGATATTTGTACGAGAACCAGCAGTTTCAAGTGATTATGGTGTATATGAAGTCGTTTACAGTGGAAGAGGAGGACTTGGTGTCGAAATACAGGTTGTTCCAACAGGTAATGTTGTGAATTGTCACAGTTGTTGTAACAGCTGTAACTTGTTGTGACTTAAAATGCAGCAATAGTAGGAAACTATGACACAGTTTTGAGTACAACCACTGTAGCACCAGAAGAAACTGTAGGCAAGCCCAAATTGCTGTATTCTTTTTGAGAGAAAAGCACCTGCATGTACATTTTAAGGATGTACATACCATAAACAAGAGTGCATACCTGATTTTCAATTGTCCATTCCTAATACTGTCTCGTTCTCCAACTGGTGACATGCTTCAAAACTAATAGTTAGTAAGCATGCCGTTGCAAAGAAATAATTAAAATTAACAGGGTAACTAAAGCAGCATTAAAATTTAAGCTTTTAATCGGATTTTTGCCATTATCATACAACACTTTTTACTGGATATAATATAACCAAGGTAGCTGTTTTATTTAGTTTTCCTAATGTTGCTGCCCTAGCTCTTATTCTCTGAGTTCAGAAATGCATCATTCAGTTCATTTAACTAGCTCAAATAATGCAGCTGTGGGCCATATCCTTTATTTAACAAATATGTAGCGGTTATAATTTAGCTATTGTGAATATCTAAATAACCACTAGTTCCTAACTAAAATACTTCAGCAACTAAAATACGACAAGTTTTTGAAATTCATATGATTTTCAAGTAAAAATCTAGCCTTGTATTGTCTTATTTATTAAACAATGGATTTTTCATTAAGAGAACACTACCCGTTTAGTAAGAGTATAACTATGATCAAGACCAAGATACCTAATCACCCCCATCAATTATAGAAAATTAACTCTTATAAGACCTATATGCAGCCGCAAATATTCTAATTTAAAGAGATTAAGCAAGTAATTAGCCATTATGTGAATTGGCTGAGAGCTAGCCCACTGAATCAATGACAAGTAGTATTGAAACTTATATGGGCATGTATAATTAAGAGTTGTAAATGTTTTAGTTATAGAAGACTATGTAATGTACATTAATGCACTCTCATTTTTAATATAATAATCACAGAAAATAAACTTATTTGAATATTAACGTTATTTTGTATAGAAAATCCCAGTACCACCGTTACCACAGATATGCAATTTTCAGTTCAAGAAGATGGAGCTGTAAACATTTCCTGCACTTCTACTGGAGGACCCATTCCCTCCATCACATGGACTATCAACAACCAGAACACTAACTTCAGTCAGAGTGATGTGGTCACTAATGCTGTAACTAATTCTAATACTGATCCTGTGACTACTACTCCAGGTTATACAATATCTACACTTCACATAGTGAATGCTAAATACCCTACACATACCGGAGTGTACACTTGTGCTGGAACTAATACTATTTCTGGCACGCAACGGACTAGCAGTACCAGTATCACTGTACAAGTACAAGGTAAGATGAAAATATTAAAATAACTAAGGTATGATGATTTAGTTTACATTTAAATTTAATTATAAGATTCAAATCACTAGTCATAAATTTGTTTTAATCAAATGTTTTGTCTACTATTAAGTTAGCCATCATCACTGAATAAAAAATTAGCACATATTTTAGAAACGATGCTGTAACTAAGGTAATGCTATGAACATCTTTGATATACCATAAGTACCTCAAGCTACGATGCTCTATGAACCACAGGAAATATGCCAGTGTTCCATTTCCTAGCATTTTTGTCCTATATAGCATAACTCCGTCAGACAACTCTGTTTTCAAGAGGATCTGTAATCAACTACTTTGACCTGTCTTTGTTCGAGTTTACAAGGATTTGCCTGAAGTGACATGGGGTTTAACACATTTTCTTATGTTCAAGTGTGATTGAATTGTTATGAGGATCAGAAGAATTCTATCACTCTTGATTATAAGAACATGCGACCAACTATTGATGACAGCAGACTAAAAAGCTGTTTAGATAGTTGATATGATGGAGAATGAACGAAAGAGACTATTGGTCGAAGAGAAGACTTTTCTGGTTTGTGAACTTTTGGAAGTGCACAATATGTTGCTGTCGTACACGATGAGCTCCTGATTTTGTAATACAATCCATCTGATATTACTCCAGGTCACTTTAAAGTTAACAATTAAATTTTCATTTTCCTTTTTAATGCTGGACTTGGATCTCTTGATACTTCTATGTACACATTTTTTGTCAGATTGCTTGAAGTTAGCTCGTCTTTATGTTCAACCTTATCAAGAATTACAGTGGATATCCCCTTAAAGTGCAACCAGCTTAAAGAGTAGAATTTTGTCTTTGTTGTCGATTTCTGAATGTTTTGTCATCATATGACTCTAATCTTGGTGCAAACATGAAGACATCTCTACTTACCCACCACATCATGTACTTAATTTAATTAATGTGTGTTGTTGTTGTTTTTCACTGGAGTGTCAAATTTCTTTAAGCTGTCATTTTGTAGATCCACGGAGTTAAAGTTTGTATTAGCAGCTTATGTAGTTCCTTAACAACCAAATTTTGGAATGGAGGGCTCTGCATATTTTGCTCAGTAATGGGGTTTATAGCCAATTTTGGACAAAGTTGGTGGGTGTTATAGTTTGGAGATCGTATTTCATACACTTGGATTATTTTATGGTGAAAACTTATTAAGTATTACTATTATGTCCAAGCTAAGTTGGCTGCAAGAAAAACTTGATTAACTTTAGAACAGAAGCAGCTATGCATCGGGGTTTGCACCATTGGAAAGCTCGTACTGAAGCGGTTAAAAATATTCCCTCAGTAAACTCTAAAACTGGAGTGAAAGTGCTATTCCAACACTCAATTATGGGAATAAAAAAAAGCACAGCTATCCCACTCTACACACGTCCGAATTTTGTCACATGGTTCGGTGCAATTGATCAGAGTTGGTGGCAAGTTATTAATGGTTAAGGCATAATGGTTAAGGCACAATTTGTGATAAGAGTGTAATTCTTACTTGAAAATGTATTGTCAAATAGTCCAAGTCCTGAAGAGACTAATGGAATTTTAGTCTTGTCTGGTATATCCAGTGTGAGTAGCTAAAGAATATTGAAAATTTAAATAGAAAAAAATTGACTAATAAAATGTTGTTAGCATCAAAATGAAAAGTTTAATTTTTTTTTTGCTTCAGCGAGACTAACTCAATCAACATTTGTACTGAAGACATCATCAATTTCTTATAAACTTTGTTTGGAATAAATGCAAAAATAATTAATGTATTTGTGACTCTTGTTATACAGTGCTCCCTGAGGTTGTCCCTTTGTCTACTAACAGAAGAGAAGTGGCAGTTGCTAAGAAGAATGTAACTCTAGTATTTACTATAATGAATGCAATACCCAGTGTAAAAACCAGTGATATTCGCTGGTACTATGCAGCCAATTCACCAGTTGGTCGTCCTGATTTTACAGCAGCAGAGTTTGAAGACATCACAGACCTAATGAATAGAACCAGTGTGTCCACTCTGACCTATTCTACTGATAGACTCAGTCTCACTGTAGATAATATTGTACAAGCAATTGGAGATGTGACAGAAACTGATCAAGGCAGATACTTCCTGAGTGCTACTAACCCAGCTGGCGAAAATAGTGACTACATTGATGTTTTTGTTAAAGGTAATCAAAGGATTTCAACTTCATTTACATTTCAGAACACATATACATATTAATTATTTCTACAGTTGATTTAGCTGTAATAATGCATTGATCTAGCTTTTGTTTTGATTCATTCCAAATAATAACAATATTCCAGAAAATAAGAAAACATTGGACAAATTTTCTTTGATAAAATTAGCATGGATGTCACACCCTTAAAATAAACTATTATCTATTTTCAATTAAGTGTTTATTCATATAATTTTTTATTTAGTTGTTTACTTATTTACATAAACTATATTAATTAATGGCCTATGGATGGTATTGATCCATAAGGATTTAATTATAAACATTTTTAAACACATTAAAACTGAGATTATTATATATTTTTGTCATAATGTCCATCTCACTACAAAGTCTTTGAGGTGACAGTTATTTAAGGATGTACAACGGAACCTTGTTAACTTAAGTATGAAAACATTTGTGTATGTTAATAATTTCTATTCCAGATTACACACCATAGTTCATGTCGTTTCTAATAAAGTTAGCCAATGTGTATATTAGTAATTGTCATAATTTGATGTGTATAAAGGAAGTGAATGCCTCAATTTTGTGATTCTTTCAGGTATAGCTAATGAATTATACCGACTAACCACAGGCCAACCTAGGCGCACAGTGTTAATTAGATAGAGAAATATGTTGCTCATTAAAAATTACAAGCGAGATGTGATAAATATCTTATAAATGTAATACAGCTAGACTTCATAAACTATAATTTTTTGACTGTAACATAATATTTCTTTGCAGTACCTCCACCAACCAATATTACTATAACTGCCATTTTGGAAACTAGTCTAAAAATAACGTGGAACTCTCCCTTTGGAAACAACTATTTTCAGGTACAAAAGTGGAATTTTTGTTCTTGTTATTCAAAATGTTCATATTTATACAGGTTGTTGCTGAACTAAACTCTAGTTATTCAGTTGAAGCTATATTTAATTCTAGCAATGCTCTATCTTATGGTAATGGAACTTGGAGTGCTACATTGACTGGTCTAAGTGAAGGCACTAGATATAAAATCTTTGTGAAAATTCTAGATTCAGATCTACAAGACCCTATTATGTTACTTTCTAGCAATATCTTCGTTCTTACAGCATCCAGTATGTATATTTATCAACTGTTTTGTTCCATATCGAACATCCTTAGCTATAAGCAATTTCAATATTATTAGGCTAGCCCTAATTTTAATGTTAGAATTTTTACTATAAATAATTATTTCATAATAGTTATAATTTTGCCAGTTTAAAAGCATACACTGGAAATTTATCACTACTGTTAGTACCTTTGAAGAATGTTCTTGATCAAGTATAACAGTACTCTATACTGAAAATACCGACAACAAAAGACAACATAGTGGATTAAACAGTGACTTGCCAAAATAAATAACACTTTTAATAGTTATAAGGATGAGAAGTCATATGCTATAGGTACAATATACATTAATAATAATATAATCATGTCGTTTCTGATGGGCTATAATGAATTCAATATAACAATAATTCTAAATGCACATGCCAAGTAAATCAACATTATTTGGCATTGATTACATTATGTATTGACGTCAAGTGTGTACACTTATAGGTGAATTTTTTCAGATCACAATTCATATTGGTACCTCCTGTGATATGTATATAGTAAGTCAGTTATATTTAAAACAATAAATCATTATAACATGATTGTTCAATCAGAATGACAGTCCTTCAGAGAAATCTCAGGACATCATTTCTTACATTACAACATTATTAATAGAACAGTGCCAGTGTAATAATATTGATATGAATACTGCAATTACAAATGGAGGATTTCAATGCTTTGCCGACTCAAAAAAATTAGTTACATACAGAGCACAAGTTCAGGGCACATCACACGTGGCAGCGCTGGATCTTGTACAAATATTACAGCAATGGGTGGCAAGTGGACCTACAATAAATATCAAATCACAAATTTTTAGTGTTAAATCTTCTTGTCCAGTGTTAATTGCTTCTTTTAGAGAAGAGGAGTGTGCCTCTTCTACTATTATATCAATCACTAATTCTACTATTATTATCATATCTCTAGTCTGTGTAACTATAGTAACTTTAATCATTGTGTTAGCAGTAACTGTATATCTTAGAATAAAATGTAGGGAATCATTAAGAAAGAATTCAGCTACAAACATGTGAGTATTTGTATAACTGCATAAAAACTCCAATAACATTTTCAAATGTATTAATAATTAGGAAAGTAGCATACCATTCAATCATTGTTGTTTGATTTTAGATCTTCACAAGTTAAATTACAGAATTTTCAGCATCAACCAATGAAAAGAGAGGCAGTTCAGTGTAATGATCTCCATGAATATGGCACTATTTATAATGAGACAATAACAAGAAGCAACAATGTTGAAGGCAACAAGGAAGATTTTTCATTTACACCATGTCAGGCATATGAAACTCACAATTTTCCCAGCAGTGATGTTGCAAAAGCTAGTAACTTGAGTACAATGAAGCCTATGGAGAGTACAGATAGTCGAGTGCATGGAAGAGAAACTAATCCAACTTATGAAGGCATCACCGATCATGTGGACAGAAACATAGAGGATGCTTATGAAATTATTTGAAGCAATAATTAATAATTTATATTAACATAATTGCAATTGTATTTTAACTTGTAATATTAATTTGAAGAAGTTTTTGTTTGTCAGGATAAAATACATATTTTAGATAGTTACAAATTTTGGATGTAGAATAATTATGCAGCTTTGAACTTTGAACTTCTGTTACAGTTCAGATATGAAATCATTTATATAAAATATTTGTTGGAAAAATGTAATGTTTGGAAAATATGAACATTCAATTTTAAGAAGTAGCTATAGAAAGATACAACATATTCATGATATTTGTTGAAGTAGAACAAATAATATTTGGTATGTTACTTCATTGCCTGTTTGATTCTTGAACAATCCTTGTTTGATTATCAACAGAAAGAGGTGTTTGTAGCCTGATAATTACAAATGAACTTTTATAACAAAATAAAGGATAATTTTTTGACTGTTTTAAGTTCCTCTAGTGATACGCTTTATAAACTGCAATATTCCTATGTGAAAGACTTTTATGTAAAATATTAAAGGTAGTAACATGTAACTGCAATGGGCTATTTTAAATTAACATGTAAAGCATTACTTTTGCAAGGACTGCTAAACACGTGCACTGAAAATGTTGATAAGTAATGCAGCTTGGCTCTTTTTCTGTTTGTATTCTTTCCACTGCTTTTATACAATAAATGTGTTTATCTTCTTTCTCTGGGTTCAAGGAATTACTATCCAATCTTTTTGCACCCAAGCATCTACCCCATTATGCTGGAAGTTGTTAGCTTATTTGACTTCAAACTCCAAGTAAATATTTCTTTCTCAACTCCAATGGCCACTAAGCAGCATCTGGAATGTACCTAGACATGAGCTACATGCATTAATGTATAGACTTTATTGAAGCAGAAACTATACTAATAAATAAAATAGCTAATTATACAATAATAATATAAGCAGGTGGATAAATATGAGTCAAATGTCTACTTATGTCAAATTATGAATTATTTCAAATTATGAATTATTTCGCTTCTAAGTCAGACTTTCTAGCAAATTAAATTGTGAGGCAAACTCACACATATGTGTAATATTCATGTAGCTTATCATTCTCTTGTTATTCAAACAGCTTTATAACATTATCTTTATATTATAATCTCCTTCCAAAGAACATAAAATCTATTAGCGATTGAATTAATTCAAGTTTTTGCCCTGTGAATATAGCTGTAGCAGTGAAAATGATACATGGAAACGCTGTCTTCATAAGAGAAGCTAAACAGACCAAAAACACTCACCAGTACGCAATTTCTACGCGTAACTTACTTCTTTCAACTGCGATAATTTCCCAGAGCACTGTCAGTTATCTCCAAAATCAGAGCGTGACAGACAGACACACAGACAGACAGACACAGACAGACAGACACACGTACAGACACACACACAGACAGAAAACAGACAGACAGACAGACAGGAAGACTATTATACCTTCTCACGTATGACCGCTAAGGTTAATGAAAGAAATTATAAAGAAGGATAAAAAGCCACGTAATGGGTGCCCACTGGTCGGGCACGTCAGCTCGCGGTAATAAACGCAAATCACGATTATGTATAGGTTACATCACGAGGTGGAGGTCGGTATGGGATTTACACAACCGAGGGCCGAAGGCCCGAGGATAGTGTAAATCCCGTACCGACCGCGCACCGAGCGGTGCAACCGACTTGTACCATGGCTCTAGGCTATAAGAAACGCATAACAACCTTTTTTTCTGTAGCCTCATTGGTCGCCGCTTCGCTTAGCTACAGATCGTAATTCTAGGCCACGGGCAAAAAATATTCACCTCCTAGGCGGTGTATAAGTCATTTATTCACCCCGAATTGAGAAATCTGATTGGACGGTTTGAACGAACCATGGTATAAATATATATTATTCATTTGATACAGGAGAATATCACGAGTCTGTTGGCTTAGTATTTACGCGAGTGCCGCAGGCACGAGCGTAAATACCGCCAATCAGACGAGTGATATTCTCGGGTATCTAATGGATAATAAATTTATTAGGTACTGCTCATGGCAATACCTTGGTAACAAGAAATTTACCTAGGGGGACGTAATAACCCAACGTAATAACTATGAACACAGGTGATATGGAAAAATATTGCCCTAAGCCACATCCTGTTTACTTTAATGCATTTTCTATGTGGCAACAGTTATCAGGCTCTGTTCAGTACCTAATAATAGTCAATTCATCACTACTAGCTTTCATTACAACAATGGTGATAATGAAATAATTGTGATGGTAAGATATATCAGCAGGATGCTCTGACACAGCATGGGACAAATCTACGGTTTTTTCAGCTTAAAAAGCAATACAAGACTAGTGCATGCTTCTGCTACACAATTCAGAAGATCTAGCCTTCCACATTGTATTGACTTCAAATACTTATCCACATGTGGCTTCATGACTTGCTAGTAGACTGTTACAAATTATGTAACCATTATTAAGAAATGTAATTCTGTATAATAATAGTATAATAATGGTAGCTATTCATTGGACTCCTCTATTTTGTATGCACTTATGATAATTTTCAAAAAAATGTTTTAGTTTTATTAAAATAATGAGCTCTGACTAAATGAGAGAAAGATTTTTTTACAAAGGTTGGAGTCACAACAACAAACTTTAGTTATGTCCTACATTAATCAAGAGAAGCCACAATTTAAAATGACCTGCATGCTACAGCCGACACTACTTTTACATCAGCTTCCCTCTCCTTATCTCCATATTATTATCCATCCACCTCAAATCTCCCTTTCCCCAAGAATTTTATATGCACATATGAGTATATTGTTTCACAGTTTCAAACACAACCATTACCTTAAAGCAATCCTTTAATTTGATTCTTGTATACAAATTAAACAATGGCTAGTTGTTGTTGTGGTTGTGGTTTTTGGTAAAAGTGACTCATGCATTGCTACTTTGATTCCAGTCTTAGCCCGTGCTCCAGGAGTGTTGAGAATAACTAGACAGGATTCTCTAACAATTGCAGAATTTCCCAATCGAAGAGCATCTTATGTCTGTGACCCTATTACATTATCATTCACGGCTGGCCATGGGAATGATGAAATGAATATGTATTCTGTTGCATCAGCACAATGGCTGCATAAGGGAATATCTGCCAGGACAACTCCTAATAATGAAATAGAAGCTAATGGTCAACTTAACTCTACATTATCCTTCAGTTTCCAAGAATCTGATGCAGGAATTTACCAATGTATATTTATGAGTCACAACTATCAAGTTTATGGCACAGTTCTCCTGAGATTAGACACAAGTTAGTTAAAAATACATACACTGAGATCGAAAATGCATAATATTTAACTTGGTCTCAATATTTTTGGTGGTAAAATGATTTCGACATAAAACTTTCTTTAGTCATTGTTTATGCTAGATAATTATTCTCAGTTCTATTAACACAGCTTTTTTTGTATTCATATTATTTTAACACAGTTAATTTTTTTCCATTATGTTCGTCTCCTAATCAACTTAAAATGTAACTGGTCCACGTTGGAACTATTATGCACTTTAATCTATTAACTAACCAGTGACAAAAAATAAAAACAAATTCAAACAATTGACTTAATACTATTAATGCAACTCACCTAACCTTAAAGTACAAGTATTACCTTATTGTCATGCTGAAAATTTAATGTGTATATAAATAGTAGACAGCAATGAGTACAATGTATATACTAATATACTCGTCATATTTCCTATATACTCCCTGGCAGTATTGACAAAGAAGAACTGTTACTATTTGTAGACTTCTGGTTTGTTATTGTCTATAGACACTAAATTGATGCATAGGGAAGAGTTGTGGTTATACTACAGCTGTTTTTTTTAAATAAATAATCACTCTCATCCAATTCTGTCATCTGCACAACCCTAGTGTGACTAATTGGAATATAGTAATTTTAGATTTCTCCTTCACTCATATGGAGCCATCTGCATAACATTGCACTATTTTCTTTGTCCAATTAAACTTGCTCACTATGGTGTTGTTTTTTCAGTTGATGCTGAATAGATATTGTAAGCTATACAACATCAAACAGTTGGAATTAAGTATTGCACGTGAAAACATATACTCAGTAGCAGGCTTGACATTTAAATATTTAGAACATTAGGGCTGTAAATAAGGAGAAGATTTGAGTTGATTTGCATAAAAAAAAAAATGCTAGTATAAAATGCTGACAATGCAAAAATCATAATACAGTTTTTCCAGCTTGACTATATGTCTCGTGGTAATAGGCAGGGGCTAGATATTAATTCTGTTGCTTATTAGAGACTTTGGTGAGATGATATTTTCAAAGCATGAATCACATCTCTGACTCAACATTGTTTATTGCCCACACTATGATTAGATATGCTTTGCTATATGATTAGATATTATTTGCTGTGCAAACAGTAAACATTATGATAAGCAATTTCCTTATGCCATTTCTCTACAACTATATCAACAAAAGCATATTTTTGGTTAACAAAAACTTAATTTGTGCACGGCAAGCAGTACCAACTGCTACATTACTGGCCAGAAAGTAAGTGTTTGAGTTCTTTGCTATTATTGTACAAAAAGCTATACCAGCAAGTATTGGTATATCTTCACCAGATTATAGCTTGAAATTGCCAGCTCGAAATTGTGTATTGTATTAATACGGGCTAGATGAGTCTTGGGACATGTAGGAATTTTCAGTTTTGGCCAAATGAAAATACATAAGCTGATCGTATAGTTTGTGAACAGACACTGAAGCAATGAATATGAAATACTCCCACAAGTACCGATCAAATTATGACTTCCTTTTGAAAGTCATCTTTAGAAAGATTAATTAACTTAATTAACAATGATATAATTGGCCTACTTAAATAGCTTGAGAGTAGGGTGCATTTTCAAAGGCCCATAACTCAGGAACTACTTGACCAAACACTGTCAATTTTTTTTGGAGTGATACTGTATGATTCAAAAAAATAAAAAAATAAAAAATGGTGACACTTACCCTTTAACAATGATATAAGCACTAAATGAAATTTTAAAGAGCTCATTTGAGAGTGATATAGCTACTTTCCAAAAGCCTTATATATAAAATGTGGCGATGCAATTAAGAGTGGAAAATAAAAGCATAACTATGATTCCTCACACAAAGGAAATAGAAGCACTATTATCATCGATTATTTGAAGTTGTATATCTAGCATGCTGTTACATAACTCCAGCATTAGTTAAGTTGGTTATTTAAAAAAAAAATTTGTGAAATAGAAAGCACTACATATATATGATAATATGGAAGTTATAAGTCCATGAACTCTATTACATAGCTAAAGCAAAGTATGATGATCATGTCAAAACTAGAAACAAACAAAGCTAACTCTGTAAACAGAATTTGTGTCTATTTGGTAGCAAATTCATTCTTTATGAATTAAAATCGGAATAAAACAGCACAAGCTAATGATGGCAAATATGCATACAAAAAAAAACAACACTAGAAGTTCAGAAGTTTGCTTGACAGACCTCTCCGTACTATCTTTCTATTTTTGTAACTGGAAAACTTTTCTGAAAAGATCGAAATTAAATCAAAAGAGTGAATTTGTATATTTTAATGGAAGTTCATGTTTGGGAGCAAAATGATTCACGACTGTATCTTCACGAATGTCTTCATTGTTTAGATTATTAGAGTCCATGTACTCTTGTAGACTATTAGTAGAACCTGATGAGCTATGAATTCTATTCCCTACTACATTTGAGAACTCCTTGCCCAGATATTTCAATACTTTGTGAATCATATCTGGCAATTCTGGTGCATATTGTACAATACAGGAATTTCAGCATTATTATTTTCTAGTGGCTGGTCATTGTATCGCATGATTCGAAAGGAAAGAAAATTCTAATCTAACTAAATAACATTTTTTACCGAGTACTATTATTATTATTTTTATTAAAGAAATCTTATTGTAAACTAAACATTGCAGTGACTACAAACTAAACACTGCAGTGAACGAAGGACATGACGAAGGAGGTTTAGAAAGGCACGAGATAGATTGCTTCCGCTGCAGCTAACAGTAATAACTGCAACTCGCGATATTTTGTCACATCTGTTTGGGAGAATTTAGTTGAACCTCACAAGTTGTAGCTAACAAAGGTGTGTGGCTAGGATTATATTTTCTTGCTGGCCTATAAGGTTCTGTCAGTGGACAATGCCTAACTCATATTTTTCTTGTTCATTTGTCTACTATCTTCACTTCTACTTCACAGGTTAGAATGGAATATGTTGTTAACGTTTAGGTAAAGGTAATGTGTCTAAGGTAAGGGTAAATAATCTGTACTCTATCAGGACTCTATCTCAAGTAAGCTTATAAAATTTCAAAGTTTTATTTGAAAACATTAGATAGCTAAGAAGTATAATGTGTATTAGCCATGTTCAAAGTAAGATCTGTCTGTCTGTTTCTCTATCAAATCTTTTATTCTCAAAAGCCATTCTATAGCATCAGCATCACTTTACTTAAAAAGGGTGGGGAGTTTTTATTCTAATTACACTCTCCATTCATAGATCCTGTGAATACACTTAGAGGGGGGGAATTTTTAAAAATTATGTCTGAATCATTCAGTCATTATTGTAGCTCTTGATCATCCCCTGCTAATATTAGTATATCTGACATTTTGTAGTGATAATACCTGTAGAGAATTACTAACTACATATTTACACTTTCTCAGACAATGTGAACCATTTATTATTATACAAATCATCTATTAGTCAAGGCAATGTTAAATTAGAGAATTTTAATATAGGTCTAAATATTAATGCAGGTTATGAAGTTCAAGCTCAGCTGTCTGTAACTACACTTCCTAATTCATTGTACAATCAGTCATCTAGAGTAGTAGAAGGATCAGTAATCTGGCTGGTCTGTGAAGTTAACTCAGCATCTAATACATTGTCAGTGACATGGAATAAAGATGGAGGACAACTAGTACAAGATGTTCCTCATATACTTATACGACGATCTGTAAATTCTAACGCCTCCAACACCATATTGATGCTTACAATTGATACTGTAGTACATTCTGATGCTGGAATGTATCAATGTACTGCTCAAGATGGACAAGAAATTGCAAATGGAAACATAATTCCTATTACAGGCTAGTCAATGTTGACATAGTTATTGTGCTCATAAAATATTATTTTGTAGATTTGAATTATATGCCTATAGATGAAAGTTGGACAAGAGTCTTTTTTGGGAACAATTTAGGAAAACTAGCTAGAAAATGGCACATGTTTAGTTATCATTTGGTGTACTTTCAACATTTCAAACAATGTGCTAAGCTAATAAGTTTATATCAAATAATTTTTTTTAACATGAAGAGCAATATACGAAAGAGGTTTTACATACTTTTCATAGCAGTTACAACAGCCCGGAATGATGAAAGTCATAGATATTGATTTTTTTTACATGTTCTGTGGTAAAACATGTATAAATTGCTAGCTTGCTAGAATGATTGCAATAATAAAGTAAGTTTCCTCTGCTAGAATAAACCAAACAGTGTTTACTTTCAGTCTGTTGATGAAGATCGATGAATATTTTAGATGCTTGTTGTGTGCCTGCAGATCAGAACATGCCACTAGTCAAATTCAGTAGCTGCTTCATCTGCGTTAGGGCCGATTCATATGTCACAAAATTTAGGTGTCCTTGAGGACAAAATTATTACATTATTGTTTTATAACAGCTAGATAGGATGCAACAATTTCAAACCTTACAATAAAGTCAATTATATAAGCTGTAAGGGGGTTCAGAAATTAAATAGTAGGATAGGTCACTGGCGTAAGAAGATAATTTTGAGAGGGGGGCTGACTGTGGTCAGTAATCTAATTAAGCACAGAGGTAATGGGAATTCCTGCCTAGTATTTTACATCTTTTAGTACATTCTTCATGAGAATTGCAAACAACAATATAGATAATTAAAGAAGAATGATTAGTTTACTTAAAAATGTCCAAAATAGTTTATTCTGCGTGTGTTTACTGACACAAAATCATTAGCAACTTTTTCTAAATCAAGTAAGTCAGTAAATGACTTGTGAACATACAGGATGAAAAAGTTATTCAGGCACTGGGCTGTTATTGAGCTTCCGAGGAAAGTTTTAATTCTTCGTAGAGAAGAAAATGACCTTTCAGCAGTAGCACTTGTGACAGGATAGGTCAAGTATACTTGAACTAGCTTGTCCACTTCATTGAGCATGCCTCTAACAATATTGCTCTGATTCAGTGCATCGGCAATTGTCCTCACATTAGTGACAGTCTTGATAGATCCACCAAATGCAGTGTTAATTGTGTCTGCCAGCATGGCAATTTGAATATAAAGTTGATCAATATCAATGTGGTTATTTTCAAGAATTTGATGCAATTCTGGGCAAAGAGTGTGCTGACCATTAGCTGACTCGATTAAAAAAGACTAAATTTTCTGCACAATAGATAGATCCGACTGATCAAAGCGTCATTCTATTTCTCCACATACCTGTTCTAAAACTTCAAAGTAAGCATGTCGATATCTCTCCTCTGGACAAGCAACACGATGTGGCTGAGATCCATTATCTAGCCGCTTTGGTATTTTTCTGTATCTAAGAAGAACAGGCTCATCAGTTAACTCTTGTGAAGATTGGAGAACATTCTCATAGACAGCAGAAAATTTGCTGTCAGACCTCAAAATTGACACATGTGCCTGAAGCAAGTGTGCACCCTTCAATCCTTCACCAACTGTTGTATTCTTAGCCTAGAGGTTGATAGATAGTTGCTCAGCTGCAGCAAAAACTACAAATGACAGCTTCAAACTGAAGTTCAGTTCAAAAGACTCCATCTGGATCAGTATGCCTCTTGCTTTTGCAGAATATTCATCATGCCCCTCTTCAACTTGCCGTAAGCAGGACATGAGTGCTTTGTAATTGTTAATACCCTATCAATTGCAGAATGCCGAACTGTCCACCTCGTGGGACAAAGAGGCCTAAGTGAAGAAGGCACAGCTGCTGAGTCATCTCCAAATCTAATCTGTTGTTGAATATTCTGAAAAATGCTTAATCTCTTAGGTGAAAATTTAATCAGCTGAACAAACTGCAAGATAAATTCAGTACAGTTGCTCAATAGCTCACTTTTTCTCACTACATATTGGATGCATAAATTTAGGCTGTGTGCAAAGCAATGAACATAGAGACATGAGTCAGTTTCTTTCTTCATCAAAGGTTGAACACCACTTCTAACTCCACTCATGTTCGAAGCACCATCATACGCCTGGCCAATACAGTTAGTGATTGGTAGAGAGCACCTCAACAAACAATCCTTGACAACAGAGAATAAGGTGAAAGCTTTGGTATCAGGTAGTTGAAGTAAATTTATTGCTGCTTCATGAACCTCATAGCTACTATCCACCCAGCGAATTGCAATGCAGATTTGTGCATTGTGTGATATGTCAGTTGCCTCATCAGCTATAAGCGAAAAAATACTTTGCTGCTTGAATATCTCCTAAGAGTTGCCTTAATACAGTGTTGCCACAAAGAGTAATGATTTCATTGACAATGGCAGGTGAAATGTAGTCTCGTTTTTTAATCCAAGTGGCAAGCTGTGGTGAATCTGATGTTTGGAGTAGTAAAAGCTGGTAGGGGTTTCCTTCAAAAGCAACACTATCTTCATGGTGTCCACGAAAAGCAAGGCCTTGTCTAGCTAGATAACGAATGCAGTGTAGTAGCTTCATTAGCATAGTACGGTTGCTTCTCTTTTCTGCTTCATGCTGCTTGGTAATCATGGCCCCTACGTTGACACCCTGGGATCTCACTTGTAGCTTGCTGATAGCTTCCTTGTGTGCAACATTTCCTTCATGGCTTTTAAATCGCTCTATTGCTTTCTTCCAATTCGAAAAACCACCATGAACAAAAGGAGACTTTGACGTGAGCAACCCCTGCTTATCTGTACTACAGCATATATGACAGAAAATCTTGCAAGAGGATGTGCACACACTAATCCATTTATACTTGCTGTACTAAGAAGCCTGAATGTACCTTGCAAATATATTTCCCTGGATTTTAGATTGAAACAAGTCCTTTGGCTGGTAAGCAACTTCAAAATTTGAGCAGCATGAGCAATTGCAGGTGTCAGCGATTGACTCACACTGTGCACGTGAAGGGCAATCATCATCTGAGTCTTCATCACTGTGCTTGGTCAGCAGCTGTAACTAGCTCATCAGTTTCTAGGAAGTTTGTTTGACCTGCACATTGAAACTTATTTTTAGTCTGCACTGATTGGGTGATGTGCTTACCTTCAGCTTCATCAAAGACTAGAATTAGAACTGAAAAAGGAACGGAGAGTTTTTTGCTGTGACATATTGAATTTATAACTAACTTCAGTAGCTGCTGGAGTGACCTTTCTTGATTAGTGAAGCAGCTGTAAATGAAGCTGGTTAATTATTTGTGGTTACAGGTACAAATTACCTTGCAAAACTGGTGAGCTCCACCCCCCTTGGCCTCAGAATACAATAAAAGCTTGGGACTTCTGCCCCCAAGCCTCCATGATTCTTAGCCTGTGGATGGAATTTAAGAGCAAGAGTGTGTTGATTATAGCTCTGATTAAGAGAGGCTCAAATTCTTGTACAACAGAGGTCTGACTTAATTGGAGAGAGTTAGAGGTTTGCGGCTCACATAGTGACAGGTATGTGGTTGTGTTAAGAGATGCTACATCTGTTTTGAGGCAAGTGGCCCACTTTGGCCAGAAAGTGGCAATACTTCAAGCTCTGTATAAACATTATGTAGCTGCTGTGATTTGAGTTGACATTTTTTTAGATACCATTGAGATTACCTAGCAACTGGTGAGATTTATCTTGTACCCTCAGCACGGGGGGGGGGGGGGGGGGGGGG
>WLWD01003072.1_pt1 | contig 27582 bp, 15 predicted proteins | sample 6712731 | NCBI WGS metagenome assembly WLWD01 (sample SAMN12718690, study PRJNA576275) | sponge metagenome | isolation source: marine sponge | host: Mycale hentscheli | place: New Zealand: South Island, Marlborough, Capsize Point | collected 2014-11-01
CACTCACCTGTGCCCTCTCTCTGATAGCTTCACTCACCTCTGCCCTCTCTCTGATAGCTTCACTCACCTCTGCCCTCTCTCTGATAGCTTCACTCACCTCTGCCCTCTCTCTCACTCACCTCTGCCCTCTCTCTGATAGCTTGATCAATGTTGTGCACTCCCAGCAGCAAACTGTAGTCCATAATACCAAAACTCTCCAGGACCTTGCAGTCTCTTTCCACACTGTGCAGTAATGCATCATACTTGTCCGGGGCTAGGATAATACCCTGTGGATACACAAACCCCATAGTCATCGATGGATTAGTGGCACGTGCTGTGATATATTGAGGAGCAGGATGTTGTGTGCATGCGTATCAATTATGTATGCTTGAAAGGTCAAACGATTAAATAATCAGTGTTGTTGTTGAGTTTTCAATACTACAACACGCCCACTAATACTAAACCACACCCACTCTGTTGTAAACCACACCCACTCTATTCTATGCAATCAAATCGTGTCCACTGACCTCTTCGTGTTTCTCCATAAAATCAAGATCCTTGAAGGTGGGACTCTTCTTCTTTACTTCACTGGAGTTGGCTTTCCTTTTGTACGTGGATCCTTTCAAGTCAAACTTCTCGTGGTAGATGACTCCAGAAGGAAGTAGATTGTTCATGACAACAATACGAATGTTTACACTTCCACTCTAAACAACAATATCACCAAACAATTAAAAGAAGCCAATAAACACAGAAATCTAAATAGCAGGTGGAATGCTGTAGGTACAGGAAAGGGAGTTGATACAGACAAAGCTAACAGAAAAGATGGTTGATCTAAGGATCATAAGATATCAGTGGTAGAGTGAGGATAGAGGTGGGCAGTAATAACTGACTGAGAGAAAACAACACCAGAGAGAGAGAGAGAGAGAGAGAGAGAGAGAGCAACACCCAGGTTAAGAGACATCCAGGATATCACACCTTGTATCTGTACAGACCAAAGAACTTTGGAAGTAATGTCCGCTTGTGCTGAGTCATGTTCTAGGATTAAATGAATATACAAATACATAAAATCCTCAACACCAACCATGCCACTCCCACTATCTTCATGCCACTCCCACTATCTTTATGCCACTCCTACTATCTTTCACCAATAGCATGCCACTCCCACTATCTTCACGCCACTCCCAAGTAAATAGCATTACCAAGTAGTATCCAGGTAAGAGTTTCTGAAGAAACCTAGCTTCCTTCTTCTGGACTGTCTTCATAATGAATGCATCATCAGCAGACAAATAAAACAGAGAGCCACTGGCCCCAGGGTTGGAGAGTTCACGCAAATGTTGATCACACATAGCCACCTGTGGTAATAACCAACCAATCAGGAGAGACTCACTCAGAGATCAATAATTGATTACACCTCATTGTCTGTGACTGAGTGGGTGAGTGTTTTCTAAACAAAATTTCAGTGGACATAATCAGCATTTTGATGGTCGTTTCAAAGGAGGAGACAGAAAATGCTTAAGTTATTGATTGATAGTGCTCACAAATAACATTTGGGATCCAAATTATTGATTGATAGTGCTTACAAATAACATTTGGGATCATATACTAGGCGGTCACGCGCACCTGGCAGAGCCAGGATGTCTATGCACTAAGCAGGCACTATGAGCCGTGCAAGCAAAGCTCCTAGAGCCGGGGTAGGAACTCGCAGGAGAACAGACCTTTCCTCACAGCAAGTGGTGTGGGCACCCGAAGTCCCACCTGGACCATTGCTGTTGCATGAGAAAAGGCCTTACACACACACATTCATGCTAAACTCACAAGAAAATCTTCAGGAAGGATACCGAAAGCCTCCCTAAAAAATCTGCACAAATAAAACCATAGATACAGTCTATCCAATGCAAGCTGCAGTGTATGGCACTGATGCTAACCTGAACGCTTCTGGGCTGTAAGTCTTGAAAGTGAAGTCTCTGTACTTGTGTCCTGGAGTACTGTCACTGCCAGCACTGCAAATAGTCAATGATAACATTCCATATCAATAAACTATCATAAATAATATCAGCACACATATGCACCCATACACACGTTCTTCCTAGTTTGCCGGGAACTAACCTAACTAACTAGAGAAGATTGCCAAAGTGGGCTATTCTCAAACAAAGTCTTCTTCACAAATGGAATAAAAGTATTAAGGAATCAAAGTCACTAAACATAGTAACAGGGCACCAAGAGGTTCCAGAAGAACTGAATAGTTCTGTTATCCTCAGTGGGATTGTTTGAGACTCTCTAAGTGACTTAAATCTAGATTATAAAACCAGCTAACAGAATAGAACTTTGGCAAAACTGATGAAAATTGCCATTGAAGGTTCCAAATAATATAAGAAATAAATTTTACTGAATTATTGGACAAGTTCAAACAGAATAACTATAGGATCATGTGTTAAAGTCACTACAATTGTCACTTTTAGTCATTATTGAATATAATATAATAACTGGCTAGCAGTTAAATAGGAAATTCTTTGGGGAGGGGTGTGACATGTTTTGCTCGGGGGAAAACTCCAGGTTCTCCCCACGAAACCCTGCACACCAGAGAATACACATCTTCAAAATCTAGGATGGATTGAGAACTATAGCTAGTAGTCATTGAGAGACATCACTGAGAACTAAGTTCTCAGTGATGTCTAGCTATAGTTCTCAATGACTACTAGCTATAGTTCTCAATGACTACTAGCTATAGTTCTCAATGACTACTAGCTATAGTTCTCAATGACTACTAGCTATAGTTCTCAATGACTACTAGCTATAGTTCTCAGTGATGTCTAGCTATAGTTCTCAATGACTACTAGCTATAGTTCTCAATGACTACTAGCTATAGTTCTCAATGACTACTAGCTATAGTTCTCAATGACTACTAGCTATAGTTCTCAATGACTACTAGCTATAGTTCTCAATGACTACTAGCTATAGTTCTCAATGACTACTAGCTATAGTTCTCAATGACTACTAGCTATAGTTCTCAATGACTACTAGCTATAGTTCTCAATGACTACTAGCTATAGTTCTCAGTGACTACTAGCTATAGTTCTCAGTGACTACTAGCTATAGTTCTCAGTGACTACTAGCTATAGTTCTCAGTGACTACTAGCTATAGTTCTCAGTGACTACTAGCTATAGTTCTCAATGACTACTAGCTATAGTTCTCAATGACTACTAGCTATAGTTCTCAATGACTACTAGCTATAGTTCTCAATGACTACTAGCTATAGTTCTCAATGACTACTAGCTATAGTTCTCAATGACTACTAGCTATAGTTCTCAATGACTACTAGCTATAGTTCTCAATGACTACTAGCTATAGTTCTCAATGACTACTAGCTATAGTTCTCAATGACTACTAGCTATAGTTCTCAATGACTATTAGCTATAGTTCTCAATGACTATTAGCTATAGTTTTCAATGACTATTAGCTATAGTTTTCAATGACTACTAGCTATAGTTCTCAATGACTACTAGCTATAGTTCTCAATGACTACTAGCTATAGTTCTCAATGACTACTAGCTATAGTTCTCAATGACTACTAGCTATAGTTCTCAGTGATGTCTCTCAATGACTACTAGTTATAGTTCTCAATGACTACTAGCTATAGTTCTCAATGACTACTAGCTATAGTTCTCAATGACTACTAGCTATAGTTCTCAATGACTACTAGCTATAGTTCTCAGTGATGTCTCTCAATGACTACTAGTTATAGTTCTCAATGACTACTAGCTATAGTTTCAGTGGATTGTCTTTGTCCTCCCCTCGCTGTCGCTTTTTCTTAACACCTTCTCTTACCTACCTCGAGCCCTCACTCTAATAACTTCCTCCTTGTCTCCCCCATCCCCCAACTCTCCTCCTACCTATTCTCTCTCCTTCCATTTCCCTCCATAATACTCTGCGCCTTTCTTCCCCATCCTTATATTCCCTATTGTATCCTCAATGACTCTCGTTGTAGAGTTCTCAATGTACTAGTATAGTTCTCAATGACTAATAGTTATAGTTCTCAATGCCTACTAGATATAGTTCTCAGTGACTACTAGCTATAGTTCTCAGTGGGACTACAGCTGAGTTCTGAGTGGACTATAGCTATAGGTATCAGTGAATACTAGTTATAGTTCTCAATGACTATCTAGCTATATTCTCAATGGACTACTAGCTCTAGTTCTCAATGACTACTAAGCTATAGTTTCATGACTAATAAGCTATAGTTCTAAGTGCCTACTAGCTCTCGTTCTCAATGACTACTAGCGATGTTCTCAGTGACTACTAGCGATAGGTCTCAATGACTACTAGCATAGTTCTCAATGACTACAGCTATAGTCTCAGTGATACTAGCTATAGTCTCAGTGGAACTTACTAGATATAGTTCTAATGGACTACTAGCTTATTCTCAATGACTAACTAGCTATAGTTCTCAATGACTACTAGGTAAGTTCTCAATTGACTACGAGCTATAGTTCTCAATGACTACTAGCGATAGTTATCAATGACTCCTCGACTATTAGTTATCATGATATAGCTATATCCAATGACTACTAGCGATAGTTCTCAGGACTATAGCTATAGTTCTCAGTGACCCCCCCGCACTATATAGTTCTCAATGACTACTAGCTATAGTTCTCAATGACTACTAGCTATAGTTCTCAATGACTACTAGCTATAGTTCTCAATGACTACTAGCTATAGTTCTCAATGACTACTAGCTATAGTTCTCAATGACTACTAGCTACAGTTCTCAGTGATGTCTAGCTATAGTTCTCAATGACTACTAGCTATAGTTCTCAGTGATGTCTAGCTATAGTTCTCAGTGACTACTAGCTATAGTTCTCAATGACTACTAGCTATAGTTCTCAATGACTACTAGCTATAGTTCTCTATGACTACTAGCTATAGTTCTCAATGACTACTAGCTATAGTTCTCAATGACTACTAGCTATAGTTCTCAAACTATAGTTAGAACTATAGCTAGAAATTGACAAGACAAGCCTAGCCAGATGCTATTGGAGTAAACACACAATGACCTACTCAAAACTCAGAGTGAGTGAAATATCTGGAACCTAACAAAAACCAGATTTTCACACGTTTCTCACAACTAGCCACACCCACTAAATATATCCACTTACGCTGGGAACTCAGTAGTCTCAATCACTTCAAAGTCAGTCATGAGAATATCGCGGCGTGGTTTTGGAGCTATACTACCAATCTATATGGAAATAGAGACAGATATTATATATATATACACACATTATATATATATAAACACACGCACACACATCTAGCCCACAGTCCACACTTACAGAATGTTGCAGTCCTAACTGTAGAGAGGCCATAAGTGTACTGGAAGGTGTCTATAAGAACAATATGAAGTCAGCTGTGTAGTAATGTAATGTCTAGTTCAACATCCCCTCCCTCTCCCAACAGTTTTCTGGCTTACTATGTTTTTTAATCCCACAAATTCAAATGACAAGATCACCTGCTGGAACTGATGATGTAATCATCTTTCACTACACAAGTGTAAAGTGCTGTACACCCACCATCCATACTTATGAATTAATCAGATTAACACAATGCAACAACAACGTTTAGGGTCAGTGAATGTACACACAATGTCTAGTCCAAAGTCCCCTCCTCATTCAAGTCTTCAAACAGATTCTTCCCTCACATCATTATTCCCACAAATTCAAGTGACAAGATCGCCCATCAGCCCCTCCCCTTTCTTCCCTCCTATTAATACTTAATAACAGACCTCCTCCATCTACTCACATTCTTGTAATAAAACTGCCCCTGGTCATCAACTCCTAATCGTCTAGCTCCACCCCTTCCAGTAGTTGTGGTCTTTTTGCTGGGACCCTACAAGAAAGAATAAATAGGAACATCTTTTCTAATAAATAACAACTACAACTACAATAATTAATAATAATAATAATAATAATAATAATTAATAATAATAATAATAATAATAATAATAATTAATAATAATAATAATAAAATAATAATAATGATGATAATAATAATAATAATAATAATAAAATAATAATAATAATAACAATATTTATAACTGAGTTAACACACATACATACATGTCAGACTGACTCCTCCAAACACACTCATCCTGATTAGGAACTTAAAGCATCACTGAGGACACGCCCTCAACGAGCATGCCAGTATTCTAACATATTACTCTTACAAACTGTTTAATTTGTCATTAACATTACAACACTACAATGACCGCTATTTGCCACTCAATTCCCGGGTTTTCATTCTTGTCATACTTAAGTTTACCCAACATTGAATTATTTAGTGTTTACTGTTAACTACTACCACAAATACCAACAGCACAACAACCAGCACATGTGCATGCATTGCCCACTCCAAGAGAGGCAGAACTATCTCCAGTTCTAGAGTCACACTCAGAGAGACCGCAGTTTCTCACAAGCTAGCAGTTGACTGCCATGTGCCAAGCCAACTCTGCCTGTAGGGAAGCCAACACAAGTTACACCACTTAGCAAATTCCTCAACCTGTATTGTAACTGCAAGACACTATCAGAAACAAAAAAGACTACAAAACAACAATTCCTACGCTGATTCTCCTAACCTCTAAAATGTTTTGGGTTAGTTTTAGCTATTATACTTTAGTCAGGCATAGTCAACCCTTTTCCAAATCACACTGCATGAGGAACAAGGCCTGCATTACACAATTAATTAACACATTTTGCAAAATTTCAAGGATCAATGAATATCACTAAATCGACATTTGATCCCATTAGGTGTTAAGTGTAGGACACTCTATCTATTGACCACATGCACATAGAAATACACACACAGCACTTGCTTCATGGGATTACTGACGTCAAAGAACATCAAAAGCATTTTTCAAATTTGTGCAAGTGGCCATATTGTTAGGTGACATGTTTATTTACTTTGAGCAGCGAGTGTAAAGTAAAGGATTTGCTAAGCCATCTCAGATATCAGCTTAGCACCAAAACATCCAGCAAACTGACTGATAGCTACTTGAGTAGTTGCTCTCTTCTGACTTACATGTTGTATTAGGTTAGTAAGTGTTACCTACTTGTGAAACTCACCACACACCCCACACACCCACCCCAACCGCCCACTGCCTCCTGCCCACTGATTAAAAGATCCCTTCCAGTTTAGATTTCCTAAACTTTGACTGTTTGATTATAGCTCCATCTGATATACAGCAGCCAATGAGGAGGACGAATATTCCATAGTCTGCTGGTGTTTCTCCTAGGAAGAGTAACTTGGCTCCTTGTGGGAGTTGTCAGTGACACACTGGACAGCTGTCATGGTGACTGCACCTGGTCCTTTCTCTACAAGTCTCCTACACCTGGAGACTTGTCCTCCAAGCACGCACACACACACCACAGTCAATGGTATAGCACCACAATTACAAGTAAATGGGGCAGCAACAGAGAGCAAGTTAGTCCAGCAAACAAAATCCAAATATATACACCACCAAGTGTGTTGAAAATGGTCTACCAGTTTCGAGTATGTCGCCCAACTTAATTAAAAAAAAAAAGAGTCCATAGATGGATTAAGTGGCTAATTCTATGTAAGTAACCGACTCATAATCTTTCTACTTACATATGTGGACATTATAGCTACCTTATTAATATACCTGAGAGTGTCTTCACTCACTAAACATACACATGTGTTGTTAACAAAGTGAAGGAAATGGTGACTGACATGAAATCACATGTAAAATAAATAACACTCAACATAGGACTTTGCTAATCCACCAACTTAAATATTTCCACGTTGGTTGAACCTAAAATACAACGCTATGCTTTACTCAGTACACAAACCTCAGCAGCTGACAGCATTACACACACAGTTACATATCCCTAGCTAGCTAAGACCCATTTTCCCATCTTCCTTGAAGAGCATATCAAGATCCAGTGCAAGGGAGACACATCGTAGACATCATGTCAAACCATCACAATGAAAGGTTATACCACCACCATTCTGTTTGTGTCAATGCAACTCATCATTCATCCATAACTACATACTAACAATACAAGTGCATGTAAGTGCATGCTAACACACACACACACACACACACACACACGTACACACACTTACTGGCACACAACATTACTCTCAAGTAGCCCAGTACAAATAAAACATGATTCCGACTGGTCTTGATTATTATGAACAACTAATATGGCACCATTTTCATAACAGAACCAGAGCACAACTCACAACATAGGCTAGCTACACCTCACTCGTTAGAAATTTTCACAACATCCGAAAGTGTGAAGGCTCCACTAACTACTGTCTGTCCATGAGTATTGCTGGAGTGAGCACGCTCGTGTGCATGAGTTAGGTATGTCAGTCTCCTGCCTCTAAGATGGCTGGCATAAGAATTTAAGCAAAGAGCTAAAGGATGGCATCAAGCTCCTTGTTGTTTGTGATTATTCTTCTTGTTGCTGTGTGCTCACATGGTTACAGCATGACGCTAGGGGGTGATATTCACTTTCTGGAAAACTAAGTGAAAACAAAAAATCCTGGCACATTAAAGTGACTTAAATCATCCTGTACAACAGTTTGATACTGTTTTCGAGATCCACTGTTGATGACTAGAATGACTGACTGACAGACTGACTGACTGACAAAGTGAGTACTACAACCCTCTTGCTTATGGGTGTTAAGGGTTAACGATGGCGTACTTGTATTCATAGAGGCAGCAGTTACTCCATCATATGAATACATGTACATACATGTGACCAAATAGACTCTCCAGACAACACAAGCAAAGCATATTCATGAGCTGCCCAGAGTGACCATGACAATGAGGATGAGGTGTTGTTCCCACAAATACAACTTAGCCCTCGCTGTCTTGCAATATCACAAGTCTACCCCACCCAGTGGATAAGAAAAGATAGTGTGTGTGTATGTGTGTGTGTGTGTGTATGTGTGTGTGTATGTGTGTGTGTGTGTGTATGTGTGTGTGTGTGTATGTGTGTGTTGTGCATATGCGAAATGAGAGTTTCTCGCAGCAAGACATCAGCCAACATGCTCATTATTCACACTCGACTTATTCTGGTTAAATTCTGAACAGTCTTTTTATGAAGAGCCTCCAAACTGTCAACAGCTCCTTGACACTTGCATACTCAGCCACTCACACTCCACATATATAAATAAACTTGAAACCTATTGCTCATCTACAAGACAAAAAAGTAATCACTTTCAAAGTTTACTAGAACAAGCACACAAGGAAATAATAGAAGGGGAAGTGTGGAAGTTCAAGCAACAATAACACAGGCAGCAAAGGTCAAAGATAATCAAGAGTGGGCCTGAGTCTCCCTCCTAGCTTGGCTGAGTGACAATAGAAAAATAATACAAAGAAGCCTTTCCGGTGCTGCTGCTGCATTGCGATGCCGTGACAACAGTCACCTTGGAAACACATTGTAGCACTCCTAGTGGTAACAGCAGCCAATGGGCCACAGATAGGTACAATACCAACTTGATCTTGACCATGAGTCCATTCCAAGAAATCTCTCAAGAGGCATCACTACTTGTGTTTGTTTGGTACCAAAAACACTGGTGGAATGGCATTTCTATGGTCATTCAAATCTAAAGTAACAGATTTAGAATGTCACACTCTTATGCAATCAATTATCAGTAATTTCATTCCAATTCCATCCTGTCTCAATTCTAAAACTATGAGTGAATGACATGATCCCATCACAACAGCGACCAACTCATGCACAGTGGCAATACTCGCACCTTAAACTACATCACACACAAAGTGGGTGGAGCTTAGAACGGCTTAAATCAGATCAGAATGGGAAGATGTCCAGCTATGTTCATAAATGATAAGTCAAGAAACGCTCACAATAAGCACATACATACAAACACACAAACACTACTGGAGAGGCTAATGTTGCAACTAGGAACCAAACACACAAAAGACTTTACGCAGCTTCTTCATATTCATGCACACATACACACACACATGCACACATACATGCACACACACGCATGCACACATACACACACACATACATGCACACACACACACACACGCAACAGAACCACTGGCCATCCACCATCTCTCACCACAAAGAAATCAAGTATATTTCAGTTACATTATGCATCACGAATAAAACACACACACAGCAAAAAATCTGTGGCTTGTACCTGGACACTATCCTAGCAAGTGATGCCAAATTCACTGTAAGTAAAATTTAAAAAGTACAGTAGATACATTCTCTATCTGAAATAGATTTAATATGTGAGCCACTCAAGATCCTCCACACTTGTTACCACTAAACCATTGACCTAGCCACCAAACCCCCTCTGGAGGGGAAGAGTTCAAAGAGTGGGAAGCCAAACTTCCCCAACTCTCTACCATGAAACCCTGTGGTCTGCTTACTGTGCCACTTGTTAGATCTTATCTCTAACATTAGATTCAAGTCTTGTAGTAATACAGAATTGAAATCCCTCCATATTGTATATATATATATATATACTAGGATGCATCTTCCTCTTGACCATGTAGTGGACTGATTAGTGAATACTAAATATGAAGTGCTAGAGTCGACTGTATAGTGAGCACTGGCTGCTAATGGACATATTGGATTGTTATCACAGCCAATGACCTTCTGCCACATTGCTTAATGGAACCACTGAGTATGTTTTTACAGCCACTTCAGCCAGTCCAACTGCCTGGTGGTCCAACAGCTTAACATTCCTTTACCTGATGTAAGTAAGAATTTCTCTGCGAACAGAATTCAGCTGATTGAACATGTGTGTAAAGGCAGATAGGAACATGCCACATGAATGAGTTGCAACATGCAAGACTGGATCACATGACTTAGTGGCTGCTCATGTGTAGTCTGTACTAAACAGTAGGTTGTATATACGTCATTATTACAGGGGCTATTTCCAACTGGGCTGGACTAGCTAGCGGTGATGCTCATCTGATAAACTAAATAAATAGTGATAATTAACAAGTTCTAACCTTTCCTATCCAATAATGCAAATAGAAGCAAGTAAAACCAAGATAAAGTCGGTTGAAGAACCTAGGACCTGATACAACTTTGGTAGCATGAAGGTAGAGTGTGAGGCATAGAGGTAATTCAATATTTTTAGCTTAGCTAGTAGCATTAAAATTTTGATATAATATTCACAAAACGTTTCGGCTCGTAAGCCTTCTTCAGTTGTGAGGTGAGGGGTATGACCGTTTAAAATAAAATAAAATAAACAAAATTGTCAACGATAAAAATGCACGTAGCCGTGGGTCAATTGACGCTAGAGTTTCAGAGAATCTCAAGTTCAATTCCCTGATGACAAAAGAGTTTCTTTCACACTTATTGTCTTATATTGAGTTAAACTGGCATAATGTGAACGAAATAGTTATTGCACACATGTGCTCATAGAACTATCAGTTAAAAAGAAAATAGCTACTAAGCAGTGTGTGTGTGTGTGTGATATGTGTTTGTGTATGTGTGTGCTGAAGGAATGTGTGATTGGTGTACACAATACTGTATTTGGTGCATCCTCACAAAATGATTGCTTTCAAACAAAACAAGTCAGTTTACAATATTTCTGATTAGCCTTCAATTGAGTTAAGTTATATCATCAATACAAACCTACAAATTGTGAAACACTTTCACTTCATTACAACTTTTTCTCAGTTTTTATTCGAATGCACTAGTCTTATTAAAATAAAACAAATAGACGTTTCGACCACTCTACAGTGGCCATCATCAGTGTAATGGTAATATTTGATACAAAAAAGAATGACCTTAGGATGTAAATGCTGTGTGACTTTAATAACATGTTTATTTTGACTTGTCCCTAGGGCTTAGGTGATAAGGGCATTGTACACTTCAGGCAGTGGTCCATTTTCCCTGTTGATTGTGTTGCTGGTCTTTTTAGACTGTCAGCAGAACTGGACCCAGAGGTGTTTGCTTGAATCTTGGTATATTAAAAAGACCAGCAACACAATCAACAGGGAAAATGGACCACTGCCTGAAGTGTACAATGCCCGTATCACCTAAGCCCTAGGGACAAGTCAAAAATAAACATGTTATTAAAGTAACACAGCATTTACATTCCTAAGGTCATTCTGTTTTGTATCAAACTAATTCATTACACGATGCTGGCCAAGTAGAGTGGTCGTCGAAAACGTCCTATTTGTTTTATTTTATAAATAAGACTAGTGTGCCATTCGATCAATTAAATATAAAAAACTGAGGGAACAATGAGTATACCTAGTCACACCAGGAAATTTTTCGTTCATTTACAACTTCACATAAAAATGACAATTTATTTCCTCAGCACACTATCAAACCCACACACACACACAAAACGACAACACCATACATACAAAACACGATCTAATGTCTAATCATAGCAGACATTTTTTTTCGCCAATTTTTTTTGTTGCTACCATTGGCGATCATTCCAACAAACCACTACACTTTTCAATCACATTGGCGCACAAAAGTGTTTGCCAGATTGAACAGGCTAAACACTCTTTTTACTAATCCCTCTCTCCCCCCCCCCCCCCCCCCTCCCCAACTACCACATACTGTATCCAGTGTATTAAACAATTACAAGCACAGTACACAGTTTGGAACGACAAGTTACCCACAATAATAACAGTAGCAAAATAATAAACAAACAAATAAAAAATGACAGGAATCACAACAAAGACTTACACTTGGACTGGATGGAGAAATGGCAGCACCAACTGGGACAGGTTTCTGGGAAACCAGTGTCACATTCTGTGGTGGAGGCTGGCGAACTCTCTCTGTGGCCATGTCTCGCGCTAATTAGCTTGGTGAGGCTAAATCTTGGAAGATGGAGATCGGGATATTGGGAACTGAACACAAAATAAAAGAAAACTTTAAATCTACAGTTCTGGTGGTCAGAGAGCACGCTCTTTTATCAAGATAGTGTATAAGTTACACAGCCTTGAGGACTAGCTAGTCCTACTGTGCATTATTTCTTCTGTTGATAAACTTAGACATCTAATGCTGATTTAAGTTCACTTGTAATCTACACGTAAAGATATTTCGACTTGTTATAAAGTAGAAAAGTCAAGATCCTGCAACATTAGAGGCCATTCACAACTCCCAACGCTTGAACTCACCGGCACTGGGAGTCAATTCTGGAGTTTCTGAGATAAATTCAGCTCAAAAATAGCAGCAGACTCACTAAGTTCAACAACCAATAATGCTGAGCAAGCCCTCACTTTTCCAACCGCCGGATAATAAACTCTCTGACGTCGTCGCTCCGTGCAAGAAGCCTTCCAATTCCTCCCACAGGTTTTTTTTTTTTTTGCTGAGTAAAGAGGTGTGGTTTAAACTAAAAGCCCCCGCGCGGTGGAGGTTGGGCCGTGTATATATTAGATCACGTAGCGCGCGATTGGTAAAGGGTCTAGCTGCGCGAGACTTATCTCGACTCTCCTCCAAGCTCCAGCTACTACTGTACGCCGAGATCTTCGACGTAAATGTGAACCATCATCCTCGAGCGGTGATCATTTTAGAGGGTTAAAGAAAGAGCGTACTTAGTAATATGTGGGATAACTTGGATAAGTCCAGCAAGAGTATCTTTATTAGCTATGTTTTATGTAGTGCTCTCTGAAATACTTTCGAACAAATAATTTTGTCTACCATCAGATGGGGCACACCAACCTTGGTAGACAACAGATAATCTCGTAGCCAGACCCTTTACCAATCATGGGAAAGGGTCTGGTCAACTGACATGTGCAAGTTGTGTTTGCACCTTCAGCAAACTAGTAGATTGCAGTAAGTTCCTGTGGATGTGGTATAATCAATATATGCTTGCATATTAGATCACTCCACCCACGCATTACCGCCTCTCTGTTGTCCTCTCTATTGTTCTTATCAGCCCAATTAGCAGGGGGAGCTGCACAACTTGCCCAGTGTCAGTTGTCCAGACCATTTCCCACATTGTGATTGGTAAAGGGTCTGACTACGCGTGACTAGACAACAGAGGACTTGGTAGCATGAGCTTCACTAGCAGATAATGAGTTCAATATTAACAAGGTTCTCGTTAAACTTCTCATAAAACTAAAGAATGGGTCGAGAAGCCTTCGGGTGAAAAGGGAAAAGATGTGAGAGAGCCTTTTTGAGTTATGGATACAATCAGAGTTTATCTTGTTATAGAAGAGTCTTCTTTGCTTAGGGAGAGGTTCACAGGAAAGTGGTTCATATAATCCATGGCAATTTCTCATTGAAGGTGCCCCCCTCCCAATTATGTCTAGCTAGCTACTGTGGATAGACCATTTTACGGTGGATAGACCATTTTACGGTGGATAGCCTTTAGCTATGCTTTATCCATAAAGGGTTATTGTAGTGGCTAGATGAGTTTTTTTTCTCTCCTACATGAAGAAATGGGAAAATAGTTGAGGAATCATGAAGGTTTAGAGGGAATATGAGCGAGCAGCAATGTTTACGAGGACCCTCTGGAGAATTTTTTTGGTTGTCAACGGCAGAGGGGAGGGACTAATGAAAACCCGTAGCGTTCAGGAGTTTTAGCAAAACACAGCCTTACGAGTTGTGAACTCTTTTTGCTGAAATGGTCTTCATCAAGATGAAAGTCACTTGGTCCTTTATATGGTTGTAGTTTTAGTTTTCTTGCACCATTTTTAAAATTTTTCAAAAAACTTTGTCAAATAGGGTGACAAATCTGGCAGTTTCCACAGCTTCTCCCTTTACTTTTATGAGTGCACAACTATCTGCCTCGCTAAGAACCTATTTTACATAATGAAATATCACCAAGTAGTTATTAACAGAACATGTTTTATTCTACCTGGGCTGCAAGGTCCACACATATCTTCGAAAAATATGTTAAATTGACATGTTACTTCAGTTTGGGAACAATATACAAGACCAGATGCCTTTCCCTTGTCATGTTCTTACGAAGACTCCAGATGTTTCCAAGAAAAATATTTTCCATTTTTATTTACAATGGGAAATAATAAACATAGCTACTTTAACTTCAAACAGTTAACTATTATACTTGCCCATAAATGTCGATTATTTGAAGCCCAACAGTTTCTTACTGAAAAGAACTAAGTTTCTTGTGTATCTGGGACATAAATATTGAGTACCTCAAGTACATCATGCTTTGAATTGTGAATTTCACCAATCGTCAATGAACAGAAGCACCAACAAAAGTGACTGCTAATTATATACCTAAAATATTGCAAGTTAATCAATAGTACTTAGATTAATGTCTTAATTTTAAGCAACCTTTAAGCCCATCCTTTCAAGTCTATAAACACCCTCCTAAAATGGCTGGAAAAGCAATGAAAATAGGGGTATCTCAGTGCAGTGAAGGCTCCTTTTACCATAAATAAATTACATCATTGTCTTAGCCAGTATCCTGTTATTCTATCCCTCCCCTTGCATGGACCTTTCATCACTGTATATTATGTCTTTATTGATGGAAAAGGAATGTCTTCATATACAGCAACAACAGTGTCTCCCATATGAACAATTAATTACTTTATTATTTGAGCTACACATAGTGACCCAGTAAAATCTTCATAAACTGTGCATGTACAAAGTAGTTGTAGTTTGGTTCTGAATGAAAAAAGTTTAACAAAAGCTAGCTAATTGCTGATTCTTGACAAAAGAGCAAATCTATGAAGGTGACATTGACAATGCTTCCAATTGTGGCCTGTAATGAAGGGCAGGAAGGTCTGGTGCAGCAGAAAAGGTCCAAAGGCATGTTTAGAGTATAATCTGTAAACAAGTCATCATATACTGGTTTGGCCTCAATAGATACTGAGTGTTATAGGGCTAGTATCTTTAACTACAGTTGCACAAAGTTTTGCAGATGTTCTCCATTTTCTCGCTAATCTCTTAACGAAGTCCATAAGTATTCCTATGCAATCCTACTCTTGCTCACGCAAGCAATTTCCAATCCCATTTACTGTAATATATCTCTGCTCTATTCTCGTCCTTGTACATCCTTCGTGGGACTTGGCCAGGATGAAGCAAGAAATTGCCAGTGCAACTGGCAATCGTGTGTCAATTAGAGACTTCAAGATTGTGTTTGCTGGAGATGCTCTAGAAGACTACCAGAGATTATTAGTAAGGCTTCAAGTGTACACTAGAAAATAGCAGTGACAATTGATTAGTAATACACTAATTGTTTGTAGCATCTTAGATTTATTTATGGTAATCTCGCATAGTAAGACCCTTTACCTTTCCCAGCATAGTGGTAACTGGTCTGGCTTGTAGATTATAGTTATGCATGATCACACAACGTCATGTGGTGCATGTATGGATGACAGTTATGCAGCTGTGTCACATACCAGATACACAAGAGTACAGGCATATGACTAAAACTCCATATATTGTTGCTTGCATTGGGCAATTGTCTTCAGTGATTGAGTGTAGTTAGCACGATGGGGACACTTATCGGTATTGTTCATATTCATAACTTCCCAACAGATCACATTGACAAATGCAGAATATGTCAATGAATAAAGCATCGTGAATTTAGTTGTGATAAACAAACTAATTAATATTTGTCTGTCTAAGACATGACATTTTATATCCCCCTTTTCATACTTGCTGCTGTAGTCATTTCTTCATCTCAAAAGAAGGATGTCCTCTTTATAGCTGTAGATGACCTGAGAGTTGACCTTGGAGCATATGGCCACACTGAAGTAAAAAGTCCTAATATAGATGCTCTGGCTGCTAAATCTCTGCTCTTTGAAAGGGCCTACTGCCAGGTAGCTGTGTGTTCTCCCTCCAGAGCCTCTCTATTGACTGGAAGAAGGGCTGACACTAACCACGTGTGGATCATATCTCCACATGAGTACTGGAGGACTACTACAAATGCTACTACTATCCCTCAGTACTTCAAAGAAAATGGATATATCTCTGTAGGGATGGGCAAGATATTTCACCCAGGGGCACCAAGTGGAAATGACGATCGCAATTATTCTTGGAGCCTACCTTACTTTCATGGAAACAATAAAGTCTCAGCTGATCACCTTTCCTGGAATTCGTTTCAAAATATTTCAGACAATACTTTAATGGATGGACAAATTGCTGACAATGCAGTGGCAATTCTACAACAGATAAAACAAAATCGCAGTAAAGGTGATACTACCCCTTTCTTTCTGGCTACAGGATTTCACAAGCCCCACCTTCCTTTCTTTGCTCCTTCAAAGTATTACGATATGTACCCACCTGTAGACCAAATCAAGCCCCCAGCAAATCCTGATCCCCCTAAAGATATGCCCCCTATTGCTTTCTGTGTGTCTGGAGGAATTCGGAAGTATTCAGATATGGAGAAATACAGGCTACCAGAATGTGTAGACAATGCTACTGCCTCAATGTACGGGAAGAAATGCCAGTTATCTACTCAGGATGCTCAGACACTTCGTAGAGCCTATTATTCTGCTCTGAGTTTTACTGATGCACAGATTGGACGAGTCCTTTCTGAACTTGAAGCGCAGGGTCTAGCTGATAATACTATAATTGTCTTGTGGGCTGATCATGGATGGAAGCTTGGCGAGCACAATATGTGGACAAAGTTTACAAACTTGGAAGATGACACCCACATTCCATTCCTCTTGCGAGTTCCTGGAGTGACTGATTCTGGCATGCGTACTAAAGCACTGGTAGAACTTATAGACATCTTTCCTTCCCTCACTGAGCTAGCTGGTATACCAGTTCCCCCAATGTGTCCTGAGAATAATAACAACATGCTGGCTTGTGTGGAAGGAACAAGTGTAGCTCCTCTACTCCAAGATCCAGACAAAGAATGGAAGAAAGCTGCCTTTTCACAATTTGCTCGGCCTTATGCTGGTATCTCAAAAATTCCTGGTCACCCTAAATTTACTGGTAATAATGAAGAAGTGGTAATGGGTTATGCCATTCGCACAGATAAATACAGGTTTGTGGAATGGTACTCCTTCAATCACATGTCAGGTACTCCAGACTTCACACAAGTGTGGGGTACAGAACTGTATGATCATACTGTAGAGTACCAGTTCTTTAACGATGAGAACACCAACATGGCAGGAGATCCCAAAATGGCATCTCTGGTTGTAGAGATGCGACAAATGTTACATGCTGGATGGAGAGCTGCCTTACCTCAAAACTAACATAACTATTACTGTCTTTGAGTTTGAAATTTTTTGTTTGTTTTTACTGAAGAAGGCTTCAAGCTGAAAGGTTAAAGAAAATTTCAATTGATGCTAAGTAATGCTCTATTATCAATTCTAGATAAGTATAAATGCAGCAATGAGCCTTTACACCTTCTTTACACTGAGTTACCAGTCCTAATACAAACTACAACAGTGAAGATATCTATAGTGTAGAATAAACCACTCAATACACTAGTTAATGTGACATGGCAAGATATTTCACTCTCTCAGGCTAATTTTACTCTGCCTCTGGCTCATGAAAATATATTAGCCTGCTTGTGAAATATTTTGCCACATCACACTCTGACGCATGTAATAGGTATTATTTATTCCACCCTAGATATCTTCACAATGATATTTTTAGGTACATGACCATGAAATAACCCACGATATTTCAGCTGTTATTTCACACTGTATTGCGATAACAATTATATATTACACTCACTAATTACCTACCCATATAGGACTAAAAGTGCGGCAAAATGAAGTTGATTTGTTGGTATGTGAATATGATGGTTCATTCATTATTTTTGGTAATTTGCAATTCTCTGGCTTATCTGCTGGACCAATACCTATATTATTCACATTTTAACAATCTGAAATATTTACTATTCATGTGTTAAAAAATTCAAAGTATTAAAAAATCAAGTGAGAATTGGCATGATACATACAGTACTGTATCATGCCATTTCTCACTTGAACTAGCTCAAGAAAATTTCAATATATTTGGACGGTCACGTTCTGCCAGAGAGACACCTTTTCCGCGATTGTGGGGTTGTAAATCCCACTGACGTTCTGGACTTAGTAATTGATAATACAGAACACAATAGCAAATGAATAATGACTCAAAATGTGTAACTAAGGTAAAATGAAAAAGTGTATGCGTTATAAGTTAGTGAAAGTCAAACATCGATGACGGTTAAATGAGCATGCGTGCTTTCCTTCAGGTATCCTTGCAGGCCTGAACAATATTGGTGCTATATAATGCTCTATTATCAATTCTAACTCAATGTAAAGTTGGCTGTAAGGGGCTCCCCACACCCCCAACTGATATTTTTAGCTGCTCTAGCCCAGTGGGGTATGCTACACCTGAGGAAGGTAGCAGTAAAAACCAGAATTGGTAAGCTTATAGCATTAGCTATAACTACTAGGGTAATGGGGGTTGCTATTGCTACTTGGATAATGGGGGTTTCTATTACTACTAGGGTAGTAGGCTTGCGCAATACGCTGTGAAATATCTTGAGTTACCTAATACTAGTGATGTGCTTCAGCACATATGGTGAGCGAGCTGGTCTGACTGAAATTTAAATTTGAATGCTAGTCGCTAATATTTTTGTTAAATATTTTTGTTTACTTTATTGATATTCTTTACAAACACAACACTTTTATATATACTTACTTGTTCACTGGACATACCAGCTCAAGACTTACGTTGTATTCTCTTTGTGACATGACTATTGGACAAAGGATTTTCAAGGGGTAAGCAATTAAATTTCCAAGGTTGATACGTGTAAAGATCGATACACTAACGGTTTTAGTTTAAAGTTAGTCGTGCTCCATTAAAAATGCTCTATTGTACCAGGGATCTAGTAGATAGGGGGGAGGGGGGGTTGGACACGCATTGACCTCTTTGAACTTTGCCATATATGTATATGTATATAATATATATATATATATATATTATATCTCAATTGAGACTTGTTAGTAAGGTCTCGCTGGGCCATAATACTATAATTTATTTTCATGCATGAGCTAGAGGCAGGTGAAAATAAAGGAGAGAAGTTATCTTGCCATATCACTCTGGTAAGTGGTTTATTCTATGCTAGATATCTTCACTGAAGTAGTTCTACTAGAGTTTGTAACTCAAGGTGTAAGTTGACTATAAAACACTCTAGGGGCTCTCACACCCATGGATTCACCACCACAACCACCACCTACCACTCTGCCTGAGGGGAGGGAAGGTCCTCCTCCTATGTTTACAGCCCAGCAGCTGGACCCAGCTGATATTTTAGCAGCTACTCAACCAGGTTGAGTAGAGGCTTCACCAGAGAAAGGTAGCTGAGGCAGGTTCTATAACTACTAGTATACCAGAGGGTAATGAGCTTGCAACAATACTGCATGAGATAATAACAGTGTGAATTTAACTAGAAGGAATAAACATGGTAGTCATGATGAATGCATCATCATTATAAGATCTATAAAAGAAAGAGACCCACTTGCTGGGAAAGCTCATACAGAGGCTGATCACACATTTTCATGCTGACAGATTACAGTAAGAGAAGAGTTACGTAAAAATAAAAAAAGCATATACTTGCTAACTAGTGTTGTTGTTGTTTTTGTTTTTTTTGTTTGTTTGTTGTTGTTGGTTGTTGTTTTTTTGTTTTGTTTTTTTGTTTGTTTTTTTTTTTTTTTTGTTTTTTTTAGCGCTGTTCATGAGATGCATACAGACCATAACACTATATAGTGTTGAGTTAAAGTCTGTATGTATCTCAAAAACAAACACACTTAAAATTGAAAAATGTAACCCTTTGTATATAATAGTTACATTTTCTATGATTATTGCAGTGTAGGTTCTAAAGAACATTTTTATATTTTCTTTTTTTTGTGTGCATAATTCACAACTTCCATCAAGAAAGAAAGAGATACTCAACAGCAACTCACCACATAATCATCACGATAGATGCCAAAAGCTTCACATATAAACCGAGCATTAAATAATGCACAACGAAAAAACATATTACTCACAAATGCAACCAATACTTACCTGAATGCTTCCGGACTGTATGTTCTGAAAGTAAAGTCTTTGTACTTGTGAGTCTTACTATTCCCTATTCTGCATTGAAAAAAATATTTACATAAATTGAAAGGTGTTAGTCAGGGAGGCTGGTGTAACTTCTAGTTATTTGATGTATGATAAGATGTTTAAATGAAGATTAACTATAATCTAATAACATGTTAGGCCAATACTTAATCTGTGTGTACAAAGAAATGTTATTAATATGTAGCTATTTATTATACGCAAAGAGTCAAGCCTTTTCACAGTATTTAGCTCAAGTATGAAAATTACACATGTCTAATGTTTGCCATGTGTCTGGAACACACCATCATTGAGACTGTAATCTCCTTTGGGGGGGGGGGGGGGGGGGAGAGAGAAGAGGATACTGCCGAAGACTTCTCAGGTATAAACTATCCTTACAATGGCACTGTGATGCTGGGAGCTATGTTATAGTTCAGCATGCCACATTTGAGTAAAATGAAGGCTAATACAACAGTACAACAGATTAAATGTGATGTCACTTGGTATACAGCAGGCTTGTTAAAATTTGATAATCGGAGCAACCTTTTTGGGATGCTGCGAACAAAGTATGTTTCCTTCCCTGTGTAGCATATGACTGTTGGTAAAGGGTCTACCTATGTGACACTTATACTAGCTGTGACGACATACTGAGCCAAGTTATCATTATCATATCAATATCATGTTGTATAATAAACTACTCCACCCACTACATTCAAATGCTGAACACTTCACTACATATTTCCTTTCTCTCCTTTGACATACAGAATGTGTAAGTCCCAGCTGCAATGTGCTTGAAGATGTCTGAAGTAGACTATCTAATCTATATATCCTGTTCACACAACTGCACTTGCATACTAGTTTGTGAAATGCGTGTGTGAACAAGTATTTTGACAAAAGCACTTAGCTATGTGAAACAAGCAATGCTTCTTATGTACTTTATACTTTCTTGGCCAAAAAATGGTTAGCCAACAGGTCTAGTGGTATAGAAGTATTGAGAATAGACCTACTGGTATAAAAATAGACCTACTCATATAGAAATATTGAGAATAGATCAACTAGTTTGAACTAAACCCTAGCTACTGGTATAGAATAGACCTAGCTACTAGTATTGAAAATAGTGGATGCCAAAAAAAAATTGATTTACCTTCTTATAGTAGCTAATATTCTCTACTCTCAATCTCTTCCTCACACTTATACATGACAACTGATTCAGTAGAGAACCAGAAAAGTAGATACAGGTCAGCTTTCTGTTGACCACAAATTAGGTAAGGTGAAACTCCAGCTGTATAATAGACATGCCGTCTTTATAGCTTAAATCAACTATGCATTCATGATGATAGATGTTTTGTGAGGTCACCTTGTGGGCATATGATGCTCTAGAGGTCTGCAGATTAGCAGTACAAATGGCATGGGTCCACTCCTTCTTTACGTCTCCTACCCCACTCCTTCCTCTCCTGACACCACCTTTGGTACCACTCATCCTTCATGCCCATAGCTTTGAACATTTGAATTTTTCCACCTCTTCTTAGTTCTGGCAAGACTTTTAAATTAACACAACATTCTTAGGTAATCTTTCCTTACTTACTTGACCAAGTCCCACCTACTTCAGCCTCCTACATGCCAACAATGGACCACTCTATGCCAAACCTGCCAGATAGGGTTCTTGATGTCAATCTCTCCTTCCATTGCTCATATCTTACCCCAGGACGGCCCTCACACAGCGATTGTAAAATAAAGTCAGGTGTCTCAAATGTCTGACCTTCAAAGTCTTTATCTCGAGCTCCATATAACAACACTGCTAGCACTGTAGCCTCATAAACTTCTCTCTTGATGGAAAGAGAGGGATTACTAAACACTGCATCTCTCAGACATCCAAAAACCTTAGACGCTTTTGCAGTCTTGTTCTTCACCTCCTCCATGACATCACCATTGCTGGACAAAACTGAACCTAGATAGGTGAAGTCTTCCACCATCTCAATGCCACCAGTCTCACATACACGAACACAACACTATACCAATCTTGTCTTGTGACTATAAAACTGATAAACCTTGTACGTCTACCACACTTTACGCGGGTGGGTAAATCATGTTTCAAATGTTAAGACAAACCCATCAAATAGCCTCAATCATTTGATGGTAAGTGTACTTTAAATGAAATTGTTACAAAAAAAAAGGTTTTAAAATTTTGAAATAGGTTTGCAGACTAAAATACTGTAAATAAACACAAAGTTACAGACAAGCAGTTTCCAGAATAGAGAGAGTAGACTGCATCTCCTGCAACATGAAGACCTCAAAAATGATTAGAATACATTCAATGAAAGGTCTAGGTTAGTGTTGGAGGTGTCATGTAACGATACGGAGCTCTGATTAGCTCAACGCCACACCTTATTCAAGAAGAGGAATCGTCCGTGGCATTTTCTTGTTCTACTTGTATATGATTCTTGTCGAAATTATCCTCTACTTTTCTTTAACTGTCTCCATTTCCATTATCCTTGGCATTGATATCTCCGTTAAATACATTATCAGGAGTTTTGCATCCATCTTGCTCATCCTGGTTGCTGTCTGCTTTCCTGTCGGAATCAACTGTCGCTGTGACTGTCACAGAGTTTCCATCTAGAGCCAACTCCTGCTGCTGACTAGATCGAATCTGCTCCTCAGCTCTAGCCACATTTTCTGTGGCTCTAATTAAACCTGGATCAGAAATAACCAGCTCCACTGAAACACTCCCTTCACCACCCTCAGCAGAAGATTGAACTGGAGTTTCATTGCTGTCTGAAATGGTCTTCAAAGCATTGTCACTGTGTGCCAGTTGACTGGATGCCTCTGATGTAGCTTTGGAGGTTGTGGAAGCAGATGGTTCACTGGAACCCAGTCCACTAGAGCTGGTCTTCCCAGAAGCTCCAGTGGAGGGAGTGCGGGCAGTGTAAGTGGGTAAGCTGGTACCAACTGATGCACTTTTCGATCTGCCTCTGACGCTGACTTCTAAGCTCCCCCCTGCTGCTCCAGACCCCCCTTTCATGGCTTGGTTGTACGATGGGAGGTCAGAGGGAGGACTTACACGAGACTCCCCAACAGCATGCCGATCAGCCCCTCCCACAGCTTGTGCCCGCCCACCAGACTGGGTGATACGACGACCTCTAAGTTGGGAGTTAGTAGAGTTTTTGCGAGTCTTATATTTGACTGCAAGCAAACACACAGAGACAGTAAATCAATGATAACAAATACATAAGTAAATACATTCTTCTTGTTAGGCACAGATCTAGTACTTCCCAATGGTATTATGTTCACTTACTCTTGTCTTTCTTGAAAACTTGTGTAGTCATAAATTCTTGAAATCTTCGTGCATAGAAGGTCGGGTTGTGTACAGACACAGTGGCCTATAACACACACACACAAACAGAATGAATGAATGGCAGACTTACTATTTCAAGTCTTCAATCCAACCCATAAGTTGTAGAAACCAACCCTCTACTCTCCTTCTTGAGTACACATTACTCTATCTCACTAGTGATTACATTATTTACTCCATCATCACCTTACTTTCTCAGAGATATTGATATCTACCAAGAGGTCTGTTGATTCAATGTATAAAGTATTCAGAATAAGCAACAATTATAAAAGTCTTCCAGTTTCAGCTAATTCAATGATATTGTGTCCCTACTCTTCATTTGACTTCAATATTTCCTATTTTAGACACTGGCACTCAATCCCAAGCACCTTATCTCCTTGTGCTATCACTCACCGCATCAGCTATGACAGACTTGAACCCATGCTCCAGTTTCTTCTTGAGCCGATAGCTCTGCAAGATATCAATGACTCCCAAGTAGAACATGACTCTGTCACCATGGATACGACCCTGAATGTACCCTTCCCTGTTGGGAGAGAAAAGTGGTCACAAAAACAACAACAATTATTTTGATAAACTTTGGGATTTTTAAATTGGAGAGGTGATAAAAGATTTAAAGAAAGCTTTACTAAAAATACATACACAGAATTCTTAGTCAGTAAGACACACAGTATTGGAATGAAATTACAAGTCAGCATAGCATTGGAAAGGAATCACAAAACACAGTTCTCAATGTAGTCAGTAGGGAACGCACAGTATTGAGAAGTACAGTACAAGTATTTCAGTTCCTGTTAATTCAGTAATGTCCTTGTGGTGGACAATCCAAACTCTTGTTTGTATAATGATGTATCCAATTAAAGGGAATAGCACAGGGGGGGGGGGGTGTAGTGGAAGACAACAACTCGTAACACAATCAACTCTTGCATTCAGTTTCAGATATCACTGCAATTCAGTAAAGCCACGACTTCATTACCATGGCAATATAACGGGAGAGCTACAGAGCTGGACTCACGGGTAGTGATGTCGTCGTTGCTGCTCCTCCACCAGAAGGGAAGGGATGACTTCCGCTGAAACAATGGAAAAATTCCTGCCGAGTTCAATGCGAGAAGGAATAGGAGCATCAGCAAGTGCCACTTCTATGCCAAGAGTCTGGGAAGCCTAGATAACCACACCCACGATGTGCACATTCACAACTCCTCCCATCCACCACTGACCACTGTGTGAATACCTTCTGCCCCCACTCACCTCTGCCCTCTCTCTGATAGCTTCACTCACCTCTGCCCTCTCTCTGATAGCTTCACTCACCTCTGCCCTCTCTCTGATAGCTTCACTCACCTCTGCCCTCTCTCTGATAGCTTCACTCACCTCTGCCCTCTCTCTGATAGCTTCACTCACCTCTGTCCTCTCTCTGATAGCTTCACTCACCTCTGCCCTCTCTCTGATAGCTTCACTCACCCTGCCCTCTCTCTATAGCTTCACTCCTCTGCCTCTCTCTGATAGTTTTTCACTCACCTCTGCCTCTCTCTCTGATAGCTTCACTCACCTCTGTCCTCTCCTCTGATAGCTTCACTCACTCTGCCCTCTGTCTTCTGATAGCTTCACTCACCTCTGCCCTCTCTCTGATGCTTCACTCCCCTCTGCCCTCTCTCTGATAGCTTCACCCCTCTGCCCTCTCTCTGAGCGCAGCTTCACTCCCTCTGCCTCTGCCCTCTCGCTGATAGCTTCCCTCACCTCTTGCCCTCTCTTCTGATAGCTTTCACTCACCTCTGGCCCTCTCTCTGATAGCTTCACTCACTCACCTCTGCCCTCTCTCTGATAGCTTCCCTCACCTCTGCCCTCTCTCTGATAGCTTCACTCACCTCTGCCCTCTCTCTGATAGCTTCACTCACCTCTGCCCTCTCTCTGATAGCTTCACTCACCTCTGCCCTCTCTCTGATAGCTTCACTCACCTCTGCCCTCTCTCTGATAGCTTCACTCACCTCTGCCCTCTCTCTGATAGCAGCTTCACTCACCTCTGCCCTCTCTCTGATAGCTTCACTCACCTCTGCCCTCTCTCTGATAGCTTCACTCACCTCTGCCCTCTCTCTGATAGCTTCACTCACCTCTGCCCTCTCTCTGATAGCTTCACTCACCTCTGTCCTCTCTCTGATAGCTTCACTCACCTCTGCCCTCTCTCTGATAGCTTCACTCACCTCTGCCCTCTCTCTGATAGTTTCACTCACCTCTGCCCTCTCTCTGATAGCTTCACTCACCTCTGCCCTCTCTCTGATAGTTTCACTCACCTCTGCCCTCTCTCTGATAGCTTCACTCACCTCTGCCCTCTCTCTGATAGCTTCACTCACCTCTGCCCTCTCTCTGATAGCTTCACTCACCTCTGCCCTCTCTCTGATAGTTTCACTCACCTCTGCCCTCTCTCTGATAGCTTCACTCACCTCTGCCCTCTCTCTGATAGCTTCACTCACCTCTGCCCTCTCTCTGATAGCTTCACTCACCTCTGCCCTCTCTCTGATAGCTTCACTCACCTCTGCCCTCTCTCTGATAGCTTGATCAATGTTGTGCACTCCCAGCAGCAGACTGTAGTCCATAATACCAAAACTCTCCAGGACCTTGCAGTCTCTTTCCACACTGTGCAGTAATGCATCATACTTGTCCGGGGCTAGGATAATGCCCTGTGGATACACAAACCCCATAGTCATCGATGGATTAGTGGCACGTGCTGTGATATATTGAGGAGCAGGATGTTGTGTGCATGCGTATCAATTATGTATGCTTGAAAGGTCAAACGATTAAATAATCAGTGTTGTTGTCAATACTACAACACGCCCACTAATACTAAACCACACCCACTCTGTTGTAAACCACACCCACTCTATTCTATGCAATCAAATCGTGTCCACTGACCTCTTCGTGTTTCTCCATAAAATCAAGATCCTTGAAGGTGGGACTCTTCTTCTTTACTTCACTGGAGTTGGCTTTCCTTTTGTACGTGGATCCTTTCAAGTCAAACTTCTCGTGGTAGATGACTCCAGAAGGAAGTAGATTGTTCATGACAACAATACGAATGTTTACACTTCCACTCTAAACAACAATATCACCAAACAATTAAAAGAAGCCAATAAACACAGAAATCTAAATAGCAGGTGGAATGCTGTAGGTACAGGAAAGGGAGTTGATACAGACAAAGCTAACAGAAAAGATGGTTGATCTAAGGATCATAAGATATCAGTGGTAGAGTGAGGATAGAGGTGGGCAGTAAT
>WLWD01004121.1_pt1 | contig 27581 bp, 34 predicted proteins | sample 6712731 | NCBI WGS metagenome assembly WLWD01 (sample SAMN12718690, study PRJNA576275) | sponge metagenome | isolation source: marine sponge | host: Mycale hentscheli | place: New Zealand: South Island, Marlborough, Capsize Point | collected 2014-11-01
ATCCCTCCTTCCCTCTCCCACCATCCCTCCTTCCCTCTCCCCACCATCCCTCCTTCCCTCTCCCCACCATCCCTCCTTCCCTCTCTCCACCATCCCTCCTTCCCTCTCCCCACCATCCCTCCTTCTCCTCTCTCCACCATCCCCCCTTCTTCTCTCTCCCTTTTCCTTCACGTATCAATCCATTCATCCCTCTATCCATTTATACTTTCATTGATTCATTCATTCGTTCATTTGTTTGTTTGTTCATTCATATTCACCCATTCATTCATTCATTCATTCACCCATTCATTCATTCGTTCATTCATTCATTCATTTATTCATTCGTTCATTCATTCGTTCATTAGTTTGTTTGTTCATTTATTCATTCATATTCATCCATTTATTCATTCGTTATCTCATTTCCTGTTGTGTGTAACAGTCCATTGCTGTGCTAGAAGAGTTCAGCTACCCGCCATTGCTGGACACGGAGACGATCGTTATCTTGGTCATGTGTCTTATTCTCATCCTCGGCTCTATATTCCTGCTGGGTGTGGCTATAAGACAACGATACGTGTGAGTTATTGGTACTAACCACACCTGTACAGTGTGGCCACACCCATATTTCTTGGTTTCAATTTTCTATTTTGTTTAGTGCGCTTCACAATGCCCGTCACAAGCTGTTGGCTGACGTCTTCTATGGTTCGAATGTGGCATCTTCTATAGTAGATAACATGGAGCAGCAGAACATAGAACTGGAGATGATAGAGACCACAGGGTAAGAAAATACTCGTCTCTTTATGAATATCTACGAGAATAATTATGTCATGAAATTTACTTTACTTTGCCTGTAGACAAAAGAAGCAGAATCCAATGTTTGTCCATCCCTATGACAACTGGGCTGGAGTAGACACAAGTGCAGCAGAGTCCGTGTAAGTATGTTTGTGTGTGTGTTTGTGTCATTAGCTAGGCAAGGGCTAGAAGTTAGTGCTAGGGGTTAGGGAGATCTAGCTTGAATCCAATGCTGGTAGCTTGAATCCAATACTTAATGTGTCTGGTAGCTTGAATCCAATACCTTAATGTGTCTGGTAGCTTGAATCCAATACCTTAATTTGTCTGGTAGCTTGAATCCAATACCTTAATGTGTCTGGTAGCTTGCAAGAATCCAATACCTTAATGTGTCTGGTAGCTTGAATCCAATACCTTAATGTGTCCTTAATGTGTCTGGTAGCTTGAATCCAATACCTTAATGTGTCCTTAATGTGTCTGGTAGCTTGAATCCAATACCTTAATGTGTCTGGTAGCTTGAATCCAATACCTTAATTTGTCTGGTAGCTTGAATCCAATACCTTAATGTGTCTGGTAGCTTGAATCCAATACCTTAATGTGTCTGGTAGCTTGAATCCAATACCTTAATTTGTCTGGTAGCTTGAATCCAATACCTTAATGTGTCTGGTAGCTTGCAAGAATCCAATACCTTAATGTGTCTGGTAGCTTGAATCCAATACCTTAATGTGTCTGGTAGCTTGAATCCAATACCTTAATTTGTCTGGTAGCTTGAATCCAATACCTTAATGTGTCTGGTAGCTTGAATCCAATACCTTAATGTGTCTGGTAGCTTGAATCCAATACCTTAATTTGTCTGGTAGCTTGAATCCAATACCTTAATGTGTCTGGTAGCTTGCAAGAATCCAATACCTTAATGTGTCTGGTAGCTTGAATCCAATACCTTAATTTGTCTGGTAGCTTGAATCCAATACCTTAATGTGTCTGGTAGCTTTTGTCGGGTAGCGTGTGTCTGGTAGCTTGTGTCTGGTAGCTTGTGTCGGGTAGCTTGTGTCTGGTTGCTTGTGTCTGGTAGCTTGTGTCTGGTAGCTTGTGTCTGGTAGCTTGTGTCGGGTAGCTTGTGTCGGGTAACTTTTGTCTGGTAGCTTGTGTCTGGTAGCTTGTGTCTGGTAGCTTGTGTCTGGTAGCTTGTGTCTGGTAGCTTGTGTCTGGTAGCTTGTGTCGGGTAGCTTGTGTCTGGTTGCTTGTGTCTGGTAGCTTGTGTCTGGTAGCTTGTGTCTGGTAGCTTGTGAATTGAATATCCATCAGTAATGAGTTTACTAGGAGGAATGAATTGATTTCTCTGAATATACGTCATTTATTTGCTGATTGCTTGCAGTGAAGGAGAGTCTAACCTCCAGCGTGACAACCCACTCTATGAGAGTCAGGAGATTCGAATGGAAATGTTTGCCGATGATTCTGATGAAGATGCTGGAGGTGCGTGTGTGTGTGTGTGTGTGTGTGCATATGTAGATATGTATATATCATATGCATTGCTTATGTAGCAACATACATACATCATTGATGTGATAGTTAGGGATATTGATAAAGCTACAGCCATCATAATACAGTAGCACTATGGTTACATATACATGTATGTTTGTGTGTGAAGATGATGATGAGCGTGATGAAGCCGAACTCCTAGCTGCTGCCTTGCAGGATGATGAAGAAGATGATGATGCGGAAGACAATTCAGTAACAGCTATATAATTTCCTGAGTCAGCACGCCTAAACAACTTAACCTCTTAGTTACCATTTTCAAACAAGTAGTTCATAGCTTTATATAATTTTTGTACTCTCACAATAGCACGTGCAAATAACTGATTCTATTTATTCCAAATGCATTCTATTTTTGTTATACTTTAGCTAATATTATTACTTTATTTGTAATATAGTCTTCTTTGTTTCATTTTTATTGCATTGTTTAGTTACCATTTTTCTTGTTGATCACCATAGTAACAGTCTTATCACATAAGAATTACTGTTAATAGAGACAGACTGAAGCAGATCCACAATCCTAGCATCCAGTCTCCCTTACCCCCACTAACCTTATATCCTAGCATCCAGTCTCCCTTACCCCCACTAACCTTATATCCTAGCATCCAGTCTCCCTTACCCCCACTAACCTTATATCCTAGCATCCAGTCTCCCTTACCCCCACTAACCTTATATCCTAGCATTCAGTCTCCCTTACCCCCACTAACCTTATATCCTAGCATCCAGTCTCCCTTACCCCCACTAACCTTATATCCTTCTCTTTGCCTCCAGTACAGTCAAGGATGTATACACAAATTTTGCCAAAGGGAGGTAGGAAGGTGGAAGGAGTAAAAGGAAGAGTATCAGCGCGTGATACACACTCTATCACTCGTATGGAAAGATTCTGTTGAGAAACTGATTACTGACCATAGAGAAGACAGAGATGCAGAAACAGTAATGAAGATAAACAGTAAATGCCATGAAATTCACAGAAATATTCAGTAAACATTTCACAAATTGCTAGTGAAAACTTTACCATACTGCTGAAAAACGTATGCTCTGTTGAAGACATTACACTATTACCTGTGCACTACAACAGACAGGCAGTCACTGACAGAGTCAGTCAGTAGTGCACAGGTAATAGTGTAGTGTCTTCACTCTGTCAGTGACTGTCTGTCTGTTGAAGACATTACACTATTACCTGTGCACTACTGACTGACTCTGTCAGTGACTGTCTGTCTGTTGAAGACATTACACTATTACCTGTGCACTACTGACTGACTCTGTCAGTGACTGCCTGTCTGTTGAAGACATTACACTATTACCTGTGCACTACTGACTGACTCTGTCAGTGACTGCCTGTCTGTTGAAGACATTACACTATTACCTGTGCACTACTGACTGACTCTGTCAGTGACTGCCTGTCTGTTGAAGACATTACACTATTACCTGTGCACTACTGACTGACTCTGTCAGTGACTGCCTGTCTGTTGAAGACATTACACTATTACCTGTGCACTACTGACTGACTCTGTCAGTGACTGCCTGTCTGTTGAAGACATTACACTATTACCTGTGCACTACTGACTGACTCTGTCAGTGACTGCCTGTCTGTTGAAGACATTACACTATTACCTGTGCACTACTGACTGACTCTGTCAGTGACTGCCTGTCTGTTGAAGACATTACACTATTACCTGTGCACTACTGACTGACTCTGTCAGTGACTGCCTGTCTGTTGAAGACATTACACTATTACCTGTGCACTACTGACTGACTCTGTCAGTGACTGCCTGTCTGTTGAAGACATTACACTATTACCTGTGCACTACTGACTGACTCTGTCAGTGACTGCCTGTCTGTTGAAGACATTACACTATTACCTGTGCACTACTGACTGACTCTGTCAGTGACTGCCTGTCTGTTGAAGACATTACACTATTACCTGTGCACTACAGACTGACTCTGTCAGTGACTGTCTGTCTGTTGAGAATAGTATTTGCAAACTTGTCAGCCCCACAAGTTTTGGAAACAGAATATCATGCAAGCTTATCAGAGCTCTAGTTTACTTCAGATCACATAGCTGTCCAGCTTTATCCCATGGATTAAACATGAACGTGTATTACCCTAAGAGATAAGTTGCTTTAATCAGAATTTTAGGTAACTATGGTTTGACAGACCTATTATATGTAAAAAATGATGCGGATTCCAAAAAAAGCAGTCTTATTGACCACAGTTAAGACAAAAAAGCTATTTTTGGCACATTTTATGCCCATATTTGGTAAATTTCTCCTCACTCATAATTTCAGGCAACAGAAAGGTCTACCATCCACTTCTACTGTATATTTGATAGCTATAGCACATATAGCAAATAGCTATATGCACACATTTAACTAAAATCAATTTTAGACAAGGTAAAAATCAATTTTAGGTAAGGTATTGACTGCGCACATGGCAGTCTGTCCACATGACAGCCTTGTACATGGCAGCTGTCAAGTAAGAAGGTAAGTGACTCTGTAATAGTTTAGTGGTAGAGATTGTAAGACTAATAGCAGGCCAACATTGGCCTAGCTGATCACTCTGGTCACTAGCTAGCTATAATCTTAACCTATATGGTCACAGTGGTGAACTGATGTAGTTATATTTTTGTTTGTTTGAAGATGGCTGATGAGGTAGCTTTGCAGTGTGTGTTACATGTGAATGGCGATAGAGAAAATGATGGAGCATTGAGTAAGTTTACTAAGCAGACATGGAAAACTGCTAGGGAAGTAGCTCGAGCCAGAGAACGGTATCAAACAAGATCTAAATACCATGCTATATGTCAATCAACTAACTTTGAAGCTGAGCCTATGTCTCATTATGGTTTCCACTCTAGCTGTTACAAAAAGTTTACAGTTTATCAGATACAGTCTAAAGATACGAAAAAATGTTCCAATGAGGATGCTGTTGAAACCAGATCCAAGGTGAAGGTGCCAGTAGTAACTACCTCCCAGATCCAAGGTGAAGGTGCCAATAGTAACTACCTCTACTGTTGGTGTGCTTGAAAAAAAGTGTATTTTCTGTAAAGGTCCAGTACGCAAACATTTCCCCAGTGGTTTTGAAACACTTTCTCCGTGTGAGACAAAGCAAGCACAAGAAAGTATCCTGAATTGTGCAAAGCAGCTTAAAGATAATAACTTTCTGCGTGAATATGGACACATTGACTTCATAGCTAAGGAAGCCATGTACCATAAAACATGCAGAGTGAGGTATATTTCTAAAGGTGCCAAGGTTCAGGGGAAGGAAGATAGTTTATCAAGCACAGTGAAACGAGAATCTGCTTTCTCTCAGTTACTCTCTCATATTGACTCTGAGATATTCTTAAAAAATAAGTCTGAAAAATTGGTTGATGTCAACCAGGTCTACATTGAATTCCTCATACAAGAAGGGATAGAGGAGCCTACTCCTGATTCATACTACCTTTTATCTAAACTCAAGGAACATTACGGTAACAAGCTTCAAGTTAGTAAGAAACAAGGGATTTATCTTTCATTGGAACAGAATGCTATCAAAAATGACATAAAGAATGTAGCATTATTCTTAAGGAGGAAGATCTGGAAGCTCTGTGAGAGTAAGCTGCAGAATCCAATATCAGTGGAAGCAATTCAGGATGGACAGTGTTCAAGTATACCTGCTGAATTGTCAGAATTTTGTACACTGGCTCTAAAGATGAAGGTAATCAAAGAGTAGAGCGATACTTTAATCATAAGCTGAAGATGATATCTACAAAACAACTCGTGGGGAAGTGAAGCCATCAAAGCATATGCTACTAGGCATGGGTCTCAAAAGTACTACTGGTTCCAGAAAAGTTCAGGAAATTGTTAATCATTTTGGTCACTGCATAGGATATCATACTGCAGAAGAATTTGAGACTCAAATTGCTGCCAAAATTGTTGAAAAGAGAAAAGTTCTTCCTGATGGTCTAGAAGAAAGAAGAGGCCTAAGCACTATCTCTGCTTGGGACAACTATGATGAATCAATGTATCATGATACACAGGGCATATGCATCCAAAATGAACCCACCTCAGCAGCAATCATGTCAGAAGCAGTATCTTCTATCATGTTAACAGCTGTTCCCACAAAAAAGAGAAGCCTTGAACTACCAAATAATGAATTTGAACCTGTGAGAAAGAAACCAAAGATTTCAAGGTTTAGTTTTGCTAGAAAAACAAAGAGGAAGCCTGCAAACTACAAAACTGCTATTGAAAGAGATGTTGCATGGACAATATCTTGCAAAACAGACAAGCAAACACCAATGTGGTCTGGATGGAACTCTACTATAACCAAAGATGATTTACCAGCCCAGAAGATTGGCTACTTGGCCATTGGAGCTCCTCCAACACGACATGATGTAATTAATGAAACTCTGAAGAGAAATATAACTCTTGCTCAAGAGTGTAGGAAAGAGTTTATTGCAACAACTTATGAGCTGGCAATAGCCAAGCCAGCTTCCCAGTTGCAAGATATTATGCAACCTAAATATGACAGCGTCTTTATTTGCTTTGGAGCTTTTCACATCATGTTCCGATATCTTTCAGCAGTGGGTTGCCTCATTGATGGGTCTGGAGCTGCTCATATTTTAATGGAAAGTGGTGCTCTTTCCAAGTGTTGCTCTTTCCAAGTGTTCTTTTAATGCCTTTAAATCAGGAAAACACTACAACCAAGCAAGAAGAATGCATGTACTCCTAGCAACTGCATTGTGAATCAAGCACATGGAATTATACTTGCAATTGCAAGAGGAAAATGAAGGCTATGTGTATTTAGTTGAAACCTTGAAGAATCTTCAAGCATCACCTTCTCCTGAGAAAATGAAAAATTTAGAAATGACTGGTGAGTACAAAGCATTTATGGCATCCTATGAAGTTTTCTGTGATGCTACAAGAAGTGGAAAACATGGTGTTAATGCTCAGTTTTGGAGACACTACATAGACATGGTGGATATGTACATGTTATTCAGTAGAGCTATACGAACAACTGATGTGGATCTTTTTATCTTCATGCTTGGGGAAATGATTGGCATTTTCTTTGCTGCAAATCGCCAGAATTATTCACGTTATATGTGCTTGTATTATCTCAGACTCTTGAATATGGACATCACTCATCCTGGCATCAAGCAACAACTTGAACAAGGTGGTTTGTCTGTGAGATTGTCATCCAATTCTTTTGCCAGACAACCTGTTGATCAAGCACTAGAGAGTACGATCAATGCTGATGCAGCTTCACGGCATACAGGAATCACTGCTTTTCATCAAAGTCAAGGAGCAACCAGATGCTGGACAGTAACTAGATCAGCTAGAAGCACTATTGTTAGGCATCTGTTTGAAAAAGCAGGAATAACAAAGAGCACAAATCCAAGTCATGAGCTACGAAAGTCAAAGATAAGTAAATTTCAAGGAGACTTAGAGAACATTTCCAAAATGATAGCAGCTACTATGAATCCTTTTTCTGACTCCTTGATTGACAACACTTATCTGTACTGCTTAGCAGATGGGAAGCAAATGCCAGAAGAATTAAAGCATGACATGTTAAACATCTCTATTTTGGGCAGGGAGTGGAAAGATGAGTTCCTTCAGGAATGCTTTAAGGATATTACTAGGTTTGACAAACCAATAAAAAGAAGAAACTTAAAATCTTTTGCCAGTGTTGCGATTAAAAGCAGAGTAAAATGCAAGAATGAAAAGATTGTTGAGCTGAAGACCACACGAGATTTGATGGGTAAATTACTCTATCTTGCTTGCACCAGAAAAATTGAGCAAAATTGAGCTTAGGAAGTATTTTGTTTTCCACTCACCCCAGTTCCCCTCTCTTTAGCCAGTATATATGGCAGTATAAAGAAGACACCAAAGTACAAGCTCTCCAAATACCTTGAAGAGTTGATTCAACACAAGGAGCCGACAGTGATTGATGCACTTTGGTATGATGCCATGTTTATAGTCCAGTCACTGCCTTCTAATCTGCCTCTCAATTTTGGAAGTGTGGCACGGTTGGTGTTGAAGATCATATGCAATACAGAGGCAAATGAGGTTCACTTTGTCTGTGACAGCTACAATGTGAAAAGCATAAAGAATGCTGAACAACAGTCCAGGGGTACGAATGATGCATCTTATCACATCACTGGTACAGATCAGTTGCGGCGAAAAGACTTCAGGCATGCTTTGAGATCTCAAAATTTTAAAACTTCATTTATCAATTTTTTGATGGAGGAATGGAAGAATAATAAGTATTCATCTACCATAAGGCAGAAAAGAATTTTTTTGCACATGAGAAAAAATGTCTTCAGTACAAAACATCACTTGATGGAATTGTAGAATGCAATGAGGCACCAGAATATGTATGCTCCCATGTAGAGGCAGATACCCGCTTGGTGTACCATCTCAGTGTACTATCGAAGATAACACCTGGACAGAATGTTGTTGTACATTCTACAGATACAGATGTCATGGTCATTCTTCTCTATCATGCCGTACAACTAACAGCCAATGTGTGGATGGATCTTGGACATTCAAGTGAAAACACAAGGAGATATGTTCATATCACTGAACTATCACCACCTTGGTCCAATTCAATGCAAGGCATTGCCAGGTTATCATGCTCTAACTGGATGTGATTACACATCTTCCTGCTTCAGGAAGGGAAAGGTGAGCCCACTGAAGACAGCAATAAAGTGTGTTGTTCATCTTGAAGGTCTAGGAAATATTGGTGAGAAGGCTACCTTTACTGACAATCAGAACCTTGTGGAGAAATATATGTGTTACCATGGTCAAGGATCATTATTATCAGTGAAATGCAAGAGTTAATATATTCCTAAAGAAATACAAATCAAATCAACTGGAAAGAATAAAAGGAATTAATGCAGGAATGCTTCCAACTTGCAAAGATGGTCTAGTGCAAAAACTGGCTCGGTGCAACTATGTTGCGTACCTGTGGAAGCATGCAAATGAGAAAGATCCAATAAGGAATATGAAGCCTACAGACCATCGCTGGAAAGAGTCTAATGGAATTTTTGTGCCAGTCTGGTTTACAGGAAGACAAATGCCAACTATTCTATCTGCAACAATGGATTCAACAGATATTTCCAACGAGGAAGAGGAGGATGATGATGATGATGATGATGATGATGATGACAGTGACGCTAATGAAAATGATACTGAGGATGTTTCTGATGATGAGAAGGACAGCGATAATGATTACATTGCCTAATATCGACTAGAAGTAATGTACTTACCTTTGTCAAACCACATAATTTACTTTTTTTTTTTATACTATAAGTGATAAAGGGTGTAATAAAAAGGCCATAAGTGGCTTTTTGTCCTATTTACCTAATATGGGCATAAAATGTGCCAACAATAGCTAATTGTCTTACCTGTGGTCAATAAGACTGCTTTTTTTTAATCAGCAGTATTTTTTACATATAATAGGTATGTCAAACCATAATTACCTAAAATTCTGATTAAAGCCTCATATCTCCTAGAATATACCTAGCTAGTGCCATCACAGCGGGGACTCCACAACCCCCAACAGCACCCTTAGCAGAGTAAGTGCATGGTATTAGAGTGGATCTTATGCATATTCTCAGCTGTGTGCATGTCATTGGCCTTGTTGGTGCCAGACTTTTTTTTGCCTCTTAAATGATGTTGTCGTTATTAAAAGGAACGGGTGGGTATTGTTAGTTCATGGTTATTTCCCAGCTTGACCAGTCATTTCTTGATCCATCATACTTCATGAAGCCACTATTTGTACACTAGATATTTGTACACTAGATATTTGTACACTAGATATTTGTACACTAGTTATTTGTACACTAGTTATTTGTACACTAGTTATTTGTACACTAGTTATTTGTACACTAGATATTTACACTAGTTATTCAGACTCTTGCACTAAAAACTTATAACAGATAAATATGAGGCATATAAAAGTTACTAGAAATATACAATCAATAGCTGCTTCAGCAATCTAGCTGTGAGTAGTCAGTTGATGGGGGCGTGGTTATTAAGAGAAGGTGATACCAGCGGAGGAATACACTGTGTATATCTTCTGCAGAGCACACACATATGCAGCTGTTCGCAGATCAATCCCCAAGTCATGCTCACGAACAGATGCCATTATTTGCTAAAACAACAAAAATAACACTTTCACAGCCTAGTCATTAACACTGATCTGTTACATCAACTGATCTAAAGGTAACATAAGGAGGAGGTGGTATTGAAGTCTCAACCCAGAGCATGAGATGCACTGCACATGAGTAGTACCTTAGCTGCCCTCTCCATGGTGTACTCAAGTCCAGAATTGACAATGTCCTTCTCTGAAGCTCCCGCCATGCGACTACTGAACTCAGATGTGGGCGTGATAGGAATAGCTCCGGGACGACCACCGGAGAACTTGTTTTCCAAACTTGTCGCTACACTCCCTGCAGACAAACACACATTGCTTAAACGTAGAGGTCGTGCTTGTAATTCTATGCTATTCTCCGTACGCGAAATCTGCAGCCTCGTTTACCACATTCTCAACTCCTTCTGGGGACCTGGGTATAAAAGGAGAATCCTGGCATGTACGTTAGTTGTGTCCTATTGTACTTAATAGAGGAGGTCACTTATAAAACGGCGCACACACACACATGCACGCACACACACACATGCGCGCACACACACACATGCAGCATTGATAGGAGCTAGACTTGATTATTCTATTATATCACTCGCAAGTTGGATCACTCGTTTTAAACGTGGTATGGATTGAATTGAAAGAATTTTGAGCTATTCTGGAGGGTTCTCTTTGCATGGCTACCTTTTAAAATAGAAGGAGCTAGAACCTACAGCTAACATACACACAATCTCACACCCCAGCCCACCTATCTACCCGCCCACTCACTGAGCAAGTGATGATTGGACTCCGCCTCATACTTCCAGGTGAGCTTCCCATAGCTGACATGGTTGAGGTTTTTGAGCCATTCAAAGTACGACACTGTCACGCCTCCAGCATTGGCATACATGTCAGGAATAACCAACACCTTACGATCATGGAGAATACGCTCAGCAGCAATAGTAGTAGGCCCATTAGCACCTTCAGCTATCACCTGTTACCACCACATACAAACATGTCTCCATAATACCAATGCACATATTCAATTGAATCGGACACACACACACATACACGTGTAACCACAATCTTCTTGTCTAGTTACACCCTTTCTCTCCCACTATGCTGGATAGCCTGAGTACTCTAGCCCCACCCACTGACACACCTTGGTCATGAGCCCCACCCACACAGACCTTGGCCTTAAGTTCTCTGGCCACGTCAGCAGTGATCTGTTGTTCCCCGGCAGCTGGGATGAGGATATCGCACTCCGCCAACAGTAGGTTCTCTGCGGTAGGCTCAGCTCCAGGGAACCCTATGATACTGCCATCGTTGGACAATTTGTAGTCTTCTAGTTCCTTGGGATCGATGCCTCTCTCTCTATTTATTATGGACCCATCCTTCTCGATGACTCCAATACATTTAGCTCCTTCTCTGTGGAGGTAGCGACATGAATGGAGACCCACATTACCGAACCCCTGGACACACAAACACACATACACACTGTTAGTTGTAGAGTTGTACACAGTGAAGTTAACATCAGAAGTAATGTGAAACCCTGAAGTGCCACACCCCTAGTTACTTGTACTATAAATGTCTAGCCCTCTATGCCAGAGAAGGTCTGGTGCTACACCTCCTAGTTACCTACTATTAATGTCTGCCCCAAGATCTAGTGCCACGCCCCCTAGTTACCTGTACTATTAATGTCTTGTCCCAAGATCTAGTGCCACGCCCCCTAGTTACATGTACTATTAATGTCTTGTCCCAATATCTAGTGCCACACCCCCTGGTTACCGATACTATTAATGTCTTGCCCCAAGATCTAGTGCCACGCCCCCTAGTTACCTGTACTATAAATGTCTTGCCCTCAATGCCAGGCAGAAGGTCTAGTGCCATGCCCCCTAGTTACCTGTACTATAAATGCCTTGCCCTCAATGCCAGGCAGAAGGTCTAGTGCCACGCCCCCTAGTTACCTGCACTATAAATGCCTTGCCCTCAATGCCAGGTAGAAGGTCTAGTGCCACGCCCCCTAGTTACCTGCACTATAAATGTCTTGCCCTCAATGCCAGGCAGAAGGTCTAGTGCCACGCCCCCTAGTTACCTGCACTATAAATGTCTTGCCCTCAATGCCAGGCAGAAGGTCTAGTGCCACGCCCCCTAGTTACCTGCACTATACAGTGCTTCCAGCTTAAAGAGTGGATTTTTTTAGCTTTTTGGTTAAGGTTGCTAATTCTGCTATAATTTCTCAAGTATGTGTAATAGAAAGCTAAAAATTTGTAATATTATACATTAATGTCATATTAACATACAGACAAAACAATTTTGTGGGTTTGTGGTTATTGTTGTGGTTATAGGTGATGGAACTGGGAGCTTCAAGACAGTGAATTTGGAAGTGTTTAAGGGTGCTGCGACATAGCAATGCACGCGCACCCGCCACAAAAATCCGCCATGCTCGCAATAGTAAAAACAACCGCTAACTTAGCTTGCGCGGGTAACTCAAAGCTTCCCGCCTACCAATTGATAAAACTAACCGAGGCCCCGCCCCCGCTATAAGTTGTAAAGAGCGCAGCTGTTTGATATTGTATTTCTTGGCTTACTTTATCAGTATTGTTTCTCCCTAGAGCCGACACTGGCTCCCAGATTGTATCCAAGCTTTGACAGGTAAATAATACCTCACTAATGACTCCATTATTTTAATTTTTTATTCTTGTGCAATACTTCTTCCTGATAATATATCACTCATGATTTTTTTATTTTACAGTATTGTGATGACCAGTGATAATTTTTATGAATGTATAATATAATAATAATGATACTTATTTTATATACAAAATATTTTGAAATAGCCAGCTGAATATAGAGGAATATTTTGTGATGTAGCTAGCTAAGTAAGGATGAATAAACAAATGAAGTGAATAGCTAAGTACAGAAAACTGTACACAAACTGAAACTGTAGAGTTTTCCAGCAGCAAAAATGGTTCACTAATCTATTATACACACACTGAATATGCATCTAGCTAGATTGATAAAAGGCTTCCCTTACCTGACCCTGCCGAGAAAAACACTATTAACCGATTACGCGCGAATAAAAATTTTAATTGCGCCTTACGTAATGCGGTCACGGGCGCACGCGAGACACAGAGGATTGATTGCTTGGTGGGAGGGTGACAATAAGCGAGAGAAAGAAGACGAACGTTTGAAGACTGCCTCGGGGACAGTATTATCGAACGATAGAGTACGCTCTAGGCTATTGGGAAAGCATAAATTCGACGCTAGGGAGCTGTTCCCGACTGAAAAATAACAAAGTACTCGCACCGTTTGGCAAAAACCTTTATGGCATCATACTGAGGCTCTTAGTAAGCACACTAGTAAGGTTGGAAGTATGGTTTCATGGCTGAAGCAGTTTGCTACTTGATCATAGAGGTAAGAGAAAGTGTTTTTGCACCCATCTGTCTTACAGTCAGGAAGAATTTGTTGATATTTATTTAGGGTGTGTTTTATTTTGAACTGAGCAATCTGTTATAAATTTTGTGAACAGAGAAGCTTTTTATGGCTTTTGTGCATGAAAACAGGTACATCACAAATAAATGATAGAATATTTTAGTGTATTCAGTTTGGTACTCCAAGGTGTCTTTACTTTTGATGTGCTGGTAGGCTGCATTGTTGACAGAATAGTTAGTGATCTTACTATCAAGTGCAACTGGTCATAGCATAATAGAAGTATATGTCAGAGGGCTCCCTGCAGTCTCACCTGTTGTATAACAATATTTATTTTTACTTATTGTTATAAAGAATGTGGTTAAAATTCCTGTAGAAATCGCTACCTTTCAGAATCATCAATTCCGTTCTCTCGTCAGAGTCCTTGACCATCTAGTGACTGCTGCAGTCACTACACCCATCAGTACTGAAGTCATTCTTGCTGTCATCAAACTCCTCGTCACTACCATCAGAGTTACTGCCATTCTGGTCACTGCCATCCTTGTCACTGCCATGCTGTGCCAGGTCAAGAATAACGTCTTCATCACTAGGATGCTGAAGTGCCAGTGTTCCACTTGCCAAGATAGCTTTCTACTTGTTTTATCATGAGCAGTTATAGCTAAAGTAATATTGGTTTCTAAAAAATTATTCTGTTACCTTTATTATATTATGAAATATATTTTCAATTTATACTTTATCAGAAAGAAGTCTTATTGTTGTGACAAAATTTACTCAACATTTTCTTATGGCAGTCTATGTATTTTATAAGCCTAAAATATACTTACAACAATATAGAATCGTCTGCAATTGTGATTGGTGGCTTCCTTGACTCCACAAAGCTCTAGGGCGAAGTGGACGCGAAGACGCATTTTTGACGCATTGACGCGTCCTCCGCGGTTATCGATTTTTCCAATTTAGACGCGTGTACGCGTCAATCGGGGTTAATCGGTTAACTAGACTACAATAATCTCCTCACACTCGTTTCGGTAGGGCTTATCATCGAGAAGGAAAGGCGGCCAGATAACTGGTTTGCTAACCGGTAGGCGCCCGAAAGTTAGAGAGCACCTGGAACTCACTTTCCCGCGGGAATTAATTGAATCTGTTGTGGGTGTGGTTTGAAAGTAATCAACTCTGCCAAAAGATCGCGTGGACAAATTTTTAGTCCTGGAGTCTATTTTGTGTTTCTTCTCAGAAACTACGAGTAGAAATGACTCCAAATTTCGTACACAGGCTGACTATGACCTTAGCTACAAAATGTTCGTTGCAATTTTTTTTGAAAGACAAAAATTCGGGCGCGCTGCCGCGAGGATCAAATCAGCACAGTCAACTAGACAAAACAAAGCAGAATTGAGAAAAAGTACAACGAAGCTTTTGAAGACAATCAACAAATGTAGCAGTAGACGAAGAATGGGCTCGTCAGCGACGGCACCCGCGGAGGAGTTGTGGATTATATACTTGAGGCTGAGGAGCTCGTAACTTGAACGAAACAGGCTCCCAAGGCCCGTTCTTTTTATTTAGTTAGTCCATTAGCAGTACTCTTTAGGATCCACCCTTAGTTGGAGCTCTACAAACACCAAGAAAAAAAGTTAGTAATCCCTAGCAACCAAAATCCAATTATTGTGAATATGTGCGTGGGCGTTGTCGCAGCACCCTTAAGCTGAAAAAAGAGAAATTATTTTTCCTTATCTCTATAACTTGGTATACTGATACTTTAATACCTGAAGTTTCATATGAGCCAGATTTTGTGGGCACACGAAATTTGAATCTCGAAATATTTTGAATTTTAAGAAAAAAAAGTGTTTAAGCCAGGATTTTTGAATTTATTGAGTTATATCTCTAAATATTTGACACATGATGTAAAATTGCCTTAAAATTATTATGTATAACTTTGGTAGCTATACCTTGAAAATTGAGTGAGTTGTGGCTGTTTTTCACCAAAATTTTTTCGCATGGTAAGGGTCATCAAATGATGACGTTTAGAGCGGGTTGTGGGCCTTTAGTACACATAAATGCAACGTCACAAAACAGCGCATGCGTATTTGTGCAAGGGCGCCAGTTTACCGCTAATTGTTACAGGGTATGGCTGATTTAGCTACGGGTGTATCTCAGGCCCTAGGTATCAAGTTTTACGGCGTTATTACTGCCTATCACGGCCAGCGTTTTAGCTTCCGTCTGGAGCTGCACAACCCGTAGGACTCCAACTGCATCGCCCTAATACCGAATGCTGGGAGCCTTGGGAGTATTAAACTCCTTCAGCTTTTCTTCAGCTGTTGAAAAAGATGACCACTTGGATAGGCTTGGCTCCAAGTTAGTAATATACCAGCCAACAATTCTGACTGATTTCGACTTCGTTTACTGCTGCTAGTAGAACGATGAGAATCCATACAGCCGATTGCAGTTAGGGAAAGTCCCGTCTTACCGCTCGGGGAAATAACCGTTCGACCTTAGCTCGTTAACTAGTTACGTTTAATGACGAACTACCGCAAAATCTTGACGTCAAAAAAAATGGCGTAAAATGTATTAGAGTGAATGAGAAAAGTGCTGTTCTCCGTTTTCCATTCTCTAAACAGGCAGTTTTACTATTGTAAACATTGTTGGGATGATGAAGAAAAGGTATGTGTATGTTAAATGACTGTAGTGAGGGTCTATAAAGTAGTTTAAAAAAATCCACTCTTTAAGTTGGAAGCACTGTAAATGCCTTGCCCTCAATGCCAGGCAGAAGGTCTAGTGCCACGCCCCCTAGTTACCTGCACTATAAATGCCTTGCCCTCAATGCCAGGCAGAAGGTCTAGTGCCACGCCCCCTAGTTACCTGCACTATAAATGCCTTGCCCTCAATGCCAGGCAGAAGGTCTAGTGCCACGCCCCCTAGTTACCTGCACTATAAATGTCTTGCCCTCAATGCCAGGCAGAAGGTCAACAGCTCCACAATACTCAGCCTCTGACAAGAAACTTTTAATGCTGTAAAACACACCCTACATACAAACACATTAGATGCTATTATGATTGTAGATAGTACCACACACACACACACACACATACACACACACAAGCACACACATACACACACACACTGGCCACCAAGTCCTTACTCTGCCAGTAGCTGACGTCCGCCCGTGAATGCCACCCTGAGGGATGGGCTTGCCAGTAACACATGCATGTGCATTAATGTCGGCATAGCCATGAGTCATAGAATATGTGTCCGCTATCCAACTCATCTCTCTCTCTCCTGTCCCCATGTCAGGGGCAGGAACATCCAGTCTGCATATATAAATTACAATAATTAAATACATGAAATAATAAAATAGATGTACTGCTATGTTTGACACAAAACATTGTATTAGCTGTACCCCAGTTCCTGTAACCAGGCCCCAGCACTTAAGACCCCAGCCCTAGTCCCTATATCCAATCCCCAGTTCCTAAGACCCCAGCCCTAGTCCCTATATCCAATCCCCAGTACCTAAGACCCCAGCCCTAGTCCCTATATCCAATCCCTAGTACCTAAGACCCCAGCCCTAGTCCCTATATCCAATCCCCAGTTCCTAAGACCCCAGCCCTAGTCCCTATATCCAATCCCCAGTTCCTAAGACCCCAGTCCCAGTCCCTATACCCAGTCTCCAGTACCTAAATTCCCAGTCCGAGTCCCCTAGCTCCTATACCCTAGTCCCTAGTCCCCTAGCTCCTATACCCCAGTCCCCTAGCTCCTATACCCCAGTCCCCTAGCTCCTATACCCAGTCCCCTAGCTCCTATACCCCAGTCCCCTAGCTCATATACCCCAGTCCCCTAGCTCCTATAGTCCCCTAGCTCCTATACCCCAGTCCCCTAGCTCCTATACCCTAGTCCCCAGTCCCCTAGCTCCTATACCCTAGTCCCCAGTCCCCTAGTACCTATACCCTAGTCCCTAGCTCCTATACCCCAGTCCCCTAGCTCCTATACCCCAGTCCCCTAGCTCCTATACCCTAGTCCCCAGTCCCCTAGCTCCTATACCCTAGTCCCCAGTCCCCTAGCTCCTATACCCCAGTCCCCTAGCTCCTTTACCCCAGTCCTCCTCACCCAGGTCCAATGAAGCCTTTCTTGGCAAGTTCTGTTGTCAATCTTCTTGTAATCCTCTCCAACTCTGTCAACTGCATACAAACACACACACACATATCCCAGTACCCTATTAGAGGGGCAGCCCTCCTCCACTCACAGAATATTGCGAGGGGTCTATTCTCACTCCAGCCTTGGCACCTCCGAATGGGACATTAGCCATGGAACACTTGAAGGTCATGAGAGTGGCCAGTGCTCGCACCTCATCTTCTGTCACCTCCGGACTGTAGCGGAGTCCTCCCTTGCACGGTGTGCGATGTTGACTATGCTGGGCTCGCCAAGCATCGACAACTTCCACACGACCATTGTCCCTGCAAGTCAGTACAAGTCATTCAATAAGTACTTGGTCCTTCTGACTGACTCAGGGGAGGGGGAGGGACATTATGTACACTGGGGGCAAACAGATGATGTTCAAGTTGAGGAGTCTCTAATTAAAGCTTGTTGTGGGCTAATCATCTTGTTGTGGGTTAGTCATCTTAGAACCTTTACTCTCTTTTCTCTTTGTCTACACTGGAAACACATGTTCCGGTCCCTCCTCAAGTGCCAACAACTCACACCTCCTCACAACATAAATACAAGTAAACACAACGATGACAACACCTTCAGATATCCCTAAATACATGCAGTCACCAGTAGTGCATGCATTCCAGAGCAACCGTCAGCTCATATGGATGTAGTATGGTATTATAGTAGCGCAGATAATGGTACATGCTATGCTAAAAACAACAGCTACTTGGCTATCACGGGAATGCTACTATACAAAGGTGTGACTTTTATTCTGCACCTGTGTAAGGTGTCAATAATTGTAAAAGACAGGAGGTGAGAGTTTGAACCTCCATGGATTGTTGTAGCAATGACTTCCTGTGATGACATGCTTGTTGCAGTCTCATCATTGTATATGTTAGCTAGAGCTTTGTCACAGCAAAATAGTTATAACGCTTGTAATATTAATTATGACTAGCACAAAATACAATACACATATAAGTAAATGTCTAAAATACCTAGTCACAGAAGATCATTCAAACTATAATAATTTCCATTAAATCTCTCCAGATTACCTGTGGATGGGGTAGGAGACTTGTAGCACTGCATTACATGGCAGTATCAAACTGAGAACATCAGCAACTTGCTTCTCCTTTTCATCATCAGGCATACGACGCTTGTCTTGCGCTAGAATACTGGCCTGTGCCACTTTCACTGCCTACACACAAGACATGGTTCATGACAGAGAGAGAACACACTGCAATACATCTGTCAGCCATTCACCACCTCCCTGCTTACTAACACAATACATTATATACCACAACCTTTAGTCCTCTCACAGAATCAGACCTAATCATGACGTAACGTGCATCATATACCACGAGATGTGAAATAACTGATAAATGACACACACACGTTATCTTTGACCTACACTATATATTTTACCTTCTCTGCAAACTTGATCACCATTTGTGAAAAGGACAGAGAGTCAGCTTCTTCTTCAGATAGATTGGTAGTACATGATCTACTAGCTATGGCACTCACACCTAGGCAACAACACACACACACACACGTAATGTACCATTTGTGGTCTGCTAGCTCCAGCATGTCCTGTACTCGTCTGCGATTAAGTGGGTGATACCAATGTATTAACACTCCTAGGTTGAGGCATATTGCAACAGATACTGCAGTATTTATATATTAACTCACTATAGCCACTGCAATACCACTGGAGTGTGACAGCACTCCTAACACCCAGCCACAACTCTAGCCCCAAGCCACAAGTTTATACACCACTTTCATAGGGGGAAAAAATAATATAAAAAGCCCCTTCATCCTCAGTTTCATATCTGCAATGCAAGTTTGCATTGAATCACTAACACAACTTGAGGACCTTATCTGCAATTTTATAATCTATCTCTGTCACTCGTGTAGTCTTATGAAATAACTTGCAACACATTCACAAAAACCTAATATTAGTAGTCTATTGAACTGTCAAATACAGAGAGACTGCCAAAAGCTCACCAGTTGTCAGTTAAACTTAGCAACCAAGATTAAAGATTTTCAGTACTGCATGAACAGACTAGCTAGTAACCAGACTGAAAAACCAAAACAACTCCGCAAAGCTTCTGAGTTACAGTAGCTTTCTTCACGACTTACTTTGTTTCACTCCCAGTGGAGCGGGAGAACGCAGTTGCCGCAACAAACACGCCATGACTCCACCAAAGGAGCTATATTGCTTCTATCTAGCTTCTCACAGCGAAGACGTGTTGAAAATAGGGTCAACACAGGATGTGGTGATGGGCTTTGCTCGACACTCTACTCACGTGACACACACCCCACTTGCAACTTCCGTCGCTATATCACACCACCACAATTCGCCCTGCCCACCGTTCCAACAAGTAGTTTGTGCGACGATCTCTACCCAATCGTGAGCTGGTAAATGAGATTTCTCAATAGGTGGCGAAGCGTGATATTCCATTGACTGAGGACCAACTGCCAATCACATCAAGTCTAGTTAGAGCAGCACTGCCAACCAACATTATCACTAGGAATTAAGTATTGCTTCTACCACACACAAGTCCAGTTATTAGCTCTTCCCAATCCAAGTTTGCACAAGTAATAATGGTCATGAACCTTCTAGAAACAAAGAAAGTTAAGAAACAAACTGAATGAAAACAGCAATAAGTGTTTGAAGGTGAGCAAGGTAGTGATTATGAGGAGAGTTTGAGAAGTGTCCAGTCAGTCTCTGCTACAAGTGATGAAGACTACAAGAAGAAGAGTCTGTCAGACAACTCTATAGCAGGTCTCTTGTGGAGACTCTGACCCACCAGGAATGCCAACTTATGAGCATACTAAACAAACAAACACACACACACACACAAAAGATACGAAGATAAAATAGGCCATCACCAGGTGGTGACATAATGCAGCAGAGTTGATTCTAGGAATCGTATAGATTGTTAAGTTCCACATCATCCATCATCAGGCAGTGGTACTATTTAGTGTGATGATTTGTAAGTGTTGATTAAAAATTTGATATCGCAGGTCATAACGCTTCAGTACATCGGAAAAGATCAAGGGTCAGTTATGACCAAACAGAAAGATCCACTAATTTATCCCGCTCCAGTAATTTATTACAGACACTTTAGCTTGAGGGGAGGAACATCAGCATTGGAGGGTGGGGCTTATATACATATGCAGCAATTAACAAATAGACTAACCAGTCCTATATAGTGGTTTTAACTATGAGTTTCTAGATCAACTTCCTTTACCCAATAAATATTTTAGATATTATTGGACTGCAAAACCAGAGTATTCGATTATATCAGGAAGGAAGGAGGGAGAGAGAGAGAGAGAGTCTGTGTTTGAAGTTCCAACCATCGGTATGAAACACTGATATAGTATATGATGCATTATGGGATGTACAACAGGCATGTGGATTTCGCAGAATTGTGATAAATAGACGGACCTGACTGAATGAGCTTCTCACCTGACAAGGAGCAGGGACTCTGATGGTTCCTGGCCAGTTGTAGTACATGTGTGTTAGTTTGTACGACAGCCTCTGAATGTGGTCAGGACTGAAACCAGACGTGTCGTGAACGACATTGTAATGAGTGGGCGTCACTGTCCCCTGGCGAACATGCTGGGACACTAGGAAGAAGTCATACCTAATCAAAAGAACAACCAACACTTGCTAGATCACATGTCACCATGTGTAACAACAACAACAAAAAACAAACAAAACAAAACAACAAAAAAACAACAAAAAAAAAGAAAAGAAAAAAAAAGAACTAGGCCGGACTATAATTAACAAATCATCTCACCACTTACCATCCCTTACGAGTGATAGTGTGGTCTACTATAGATCCAGGAGCAGGATTCCCTAAGCCCTTGGGTCCTCCACGTAGAAATATCCTGGTAGATATCCTCTTCTGCACTACAATGACGGCCAACTTGGGATTGTAGCTGTCAGAGAACAAAGCAAAGCAAGAGGTCATCTGCGGTACTTCATACTCCCTGACCACATGCATCTGCCCATCTCCAACACCGTCTCTATATACCACTATACGATCTGGCAGACATCCATTCACCTGTGCATGCACACACATACACACATAAGAATCTGGTGAGCAGCACTACATTCCCTGTAAACTATATAACAAATCGTAAGCATACATATCAGCATCTTGGGAGAGCTACATTAGTGGTGTTCTTCAGTAAAAATGACAATCTAGCAATATTTCACCAATAATTGTTATTAAATACCTTATACTCCTTTTAAGAAATCTTTCAATCACTCTGTCATTCTTGGCTGAAATAATTATAACTAGCAAGTCCCCACCCACCGCACAGCGAGTGGTGGCTGGTGCGCCCACCGCACAGCGAGTGGTGGCTGGTGCTGGTGCACCCACCGCACAGCGAGTGGTGGCTGGTGCTGGTGCACCCACCGCACAGTGAGTGGTGGCTGGTGTACCCACCACACAGTGAGTGGTGGCTGGTGTATGGATATTTTCCTTGAGTATTTCCGCATCATGCGAGCGTTCAATATTTTCATATTGAACCCTCAGATGCATCCTTCAACTCTCTCTACTTAATCTGTCAGTAGTCGCAACTCCACTTGAACCCTTCAACTCACTGACCTCTGCATAGTTCTCTAGAGCTGCTTTGAGACAGAGCTTGAGACTGTCTGCTATCTCCTGTCTCACGCCTTGAATATCCACACGTGAATACCATCGTGTCAAATACCTACATTATCACCATGACAACCACATGAGCCAAGCGCAACATATAGTGAAGCTGCTCACTGATTGGTACTGGCCACAAATCCCAGAATAGACTGCTTCTGTCCTTTACTGCCATCGTGATACACATCCATCCCTATCACCATCATGTTCTTCTACTCCACACACACACACACACACACTGAAATTCAGCTCAGAGCTGCACACAGAAAACAAGTCCTGAAGGGCAAAAAGCAACTTCTGAGAGAGAGTATAGCAAGAGTAAATGCAGAGTCTGTTGATGTTGTGTGTGTGAGATACTTGCATGCTTAGAAACACATTGAAAACAGTGCTGATTACAAGTTGTAAAGACAAAATGTAGAACTATGGAATTCCTAGAGAGTTGCAAACCCTTTGTAAGGAAGCTAATGTCTCCCTTTGCCTCTCTAACTGCAGCCCTGCAGCAGGAGCATCACTCATTAGCTTCACTTACTACTGGAATCTCCACGGCCCACAGCTCTCCTCCTAACTTGCAGTTGATCTGTAAAGCAATCTTCTGTGTCACACTGCGCAACTTTTGTTGCTGTGATATGGTCCGGGCATTTATCACCTAAATAAACACATGCACACACACACACGTTTCAAATACTTCATTAATTAGTCATACATAAATCTGTAGACCTACAACCTGCCCGCACCCCTAAATTGTGATCCATTTCTCATGAAAACCACATTGTCTTGCAGCAGATATATGAGTGGCATGAATGAATTGTCTCTCCTGATTTTATACCTGAGAGGGTACTGGACTCTCCACACAACAGAACTTCTTAAAAGCTGCATATCTGTCATCTCTGCTGGTAGGGAATATGGCCACCACCAACTGAAGCTTCTGATTGATCTCCTGCCTCAGAGACTGAATATACGTGTCAGTTCTATCATTGGGTAGATTCACTAACTTGGGATCACTAAGCTACAACACACAATAACACACTGGTGACTAGAATTCTAACACTAAAAAGAAGGAATGATAAGGCAATTATAATATACATACGTAGGTGCAGTTCAGCAAAACACAATACTAATCCCTCCTCACTCAACAACAAACATGACATAACAAATAAAACAAAAACTAAAAACACCAAACAACTACAATAAACAAAAGTAGTTGTAAACAACAACAACAACAACAACACAGATCCGCCCGTACACAAGATCCGTCCATACACATCTGCTACATGTACAACTCACCTTGATACCAAGTGAGGGACAAACTTTCTTCATCATCTCCACAAACTCATATGCCTTGGATCCATCTCTCTTAGTTGCTAACACCACCCAACTATTGAGGGGGACCTGGACCATAGCAACACAGGAATGTGTGTGTGTGCATGTGTGCACATGTCACCACAGAAATAAGTGTGTCTGCACACTACTGGGTAACATTGGATACATACTAATGTGTCCAACATCTACCTAAACCATAACCACGCCCTTACCGCTGTGATGACGTTTTCCTTGGTGGCGTACTTGCCCCAGTCTGCCTCCAGGCCAGAGGTCTGAGTGCTGCTACGGAACATAATATTCTCAGGAGGCAATTGCCGACCTTCCAATTGAATCATACGTGGATCTAACTGGAGACCCCAGGAGTCCAACTCCTCCTTAGCCTGCATGAACACACACACACACACACACACAAAAAAAAATCATCACCCACAGGCAGCATTCTCACACAACCTCAAATACCTTAGCACAATGGTTAACTCTGTCCACAAAGTTTCTGAAGCAAGACTCTCTCTGATTAGGGGCCACTCTGGTGTAGACTGCTATATCCTAATACACACACACACACAACAGCAATGGTAACCCTCCGTCCTGTTCACTTGAGTCGTCTCTATAACATAACATGATGCTATTTGTGACCGGATTTGTGAAAACCCGGCTAAACGCGGCATCTAAAGTTTTCTAATTTATTCTACCAGTAGGCTGCACGGGGCCTTGGGATGCCTTCCTCCTAATTTGGAAGCTGTAGCACAAGCCGTCTTCGCCCTACGCACTACCACACTTCAGTATTTTTGCAAAACTTATTATTGCTGATTTCGAAAAAAACGCCCGGTAAAGGCGTTGCTAAGGTCAGGGGGCGTGCCTTGTGTCCGTATACTATTACTGCGTGTCTCCGGGACACTATGGAATAAATTGGTTACAGGCAGATTGAAAGAAGTCTAAAAGGCTTAATGCAGGGCTCCTTAAGAAACTATGATGACTAGAATTGCGTGAGTACGTGAATTATGTAGAATAACAAGTGAATTAGTTAGCTACAGTTTTTTCCCGGCTGTTAGTGAAAAGCCCGCCAATAATTGCTTAGCAACTCTCCGTACACGAGTCCAACCGGCTAGTGTTTCTAGCCTCCTAGTGTGTGAGTTCTAGAGCACGCCAGAGCTTACAACTGCGTCATAAGCTAGAGCTAACTGGTGTCTATCCATTTCTGCCATAAAAAAATTTTCGAAAAAAATCGACCCGTAAGGCTTTACCCGGTGATACTGAAAAAAATTGTTTGCCGCGTTTAGGCGAATTTTCCCAAATCCGGTCACATTTGTGGAAGACTATATTGTGATGTCTACCCATCAAGCACTGTTCACAGGCACCTGATTATTGCCAAGTTACGTGTGAATTAGTAGTGGGTGAAACCATGGAAAATGACTTCCTCCACAATTCTCGAACATGCTTCAGTATCTCATGTGCTACTCCAACATAATCACAGAAAATATAAGTAAGCCAACTCTTTGGGGAACCAAGACATGATCCTGAATAAAGTCCATGTGAGTATGACTGATTACTCTTCATCATCTCTAATCATCACTATAACCTGCACTTGCACACCACGTGACAATCCCCTCCCACCCCATCCATGACAACAACTATGTATAGTCCTATACATGCCCCACCCACCCCATCTCTTTCCTCAGTGACTGACCTTCGTGACCTTGTAGTCGTATACATGCCCCACCCACTCCTCAGTGACTGACCTTCATGACCTTGTAGTCCTATACATGCCCCACCCACTCCTCAGTGACTGACCTTCATGACCTTGTAGTCCTGTCTAGCCACGTCAGTGAGTCCAGTCATGGAACATAACTCTGGCACTAGACAGATCATCTCCTCCACTCCCTGACACGCCCACACCATGTCACATCACACACATACACATCCTTATTTGAGGGTAACTCACATCTGGAGAAGGTCCACGGCGTTTTGGACGATGAATGAGTAATGGCTGTTCTCTGTCTTGAATATCTCTGTTGTACGTAGATCTGAACACACACACACACACACACACACACACACGGTCATAGTTACTGCTACAAAATGTACATCTCCAGTTACTTGTAGTAGTCCATGAAAGTGATGGCATTGCCCTTGTGATCTTGGAATGTACACATTGGATTCTTGTCCCAGGCTATATCATCTATCCGATAGGTTTTGTTGTTATATCTACAAAGAAATAATCCACTAAATATGACGAAAATAAGAAGAAAAAGAAGATAATGGTAGAAGGAAAAGTGTACAATTTGCTCTGAAATTGAATAAGAAAAACATGGGAACAATAAAATTAAGTTTCTCTAAAATGGCAGAGTTGCCCACTCCAGGGTGTGGTTGAGAGTCCAGTGGCAGTAAACTATTGAATTATTCACTGACAATCAAACAATGGACACCACTGACAACACTAGCATGCCATGAATACAGAAACACCATTGTCTATCCCCAGGATGCAAGGCACATAACCATTTTTCATAAAAATTAGAAGAATAGACACAGAAAGGAAGAAAAAAAAAAACACAGAAAAAATAAACACACAAAACAGCAATCCCCCCTCCCCCAACATACCCATAACCTAGTTGAACCACACTTTACCTGGTCAAAACTACCACACCCACCAGCACCTTGGTGACTTCGTCTTGAAACTTGCTACTGTTCTGAGAGTACATCTCATACCTATGACACACGCACACACATAAGTACACATGCAGACTAGAGCATCTCTCTCACATGAAGTCCAGGGCTGTGTCTGTACGCAACAGTCGATGAGAGACATCAAACAAGAGCAACAGACCTCCATCATGCTGCTGGATGGCTGACACATAGCCCGGCCACAACTCCATCCTAACACAAATACACACACACTCCCTTCAATCCTGCTAGCTAAACAAACACACACACTCCCTTCAATCCTGCTAGCTAAACACACACACATACACTCCCTTCAATCCTGCTAGCGAAACACACACTCCCTTCAATCCTGCTAGCTAAACACACACTCCCTTCAATCCTGCTAGCTAAACACACACACATACACTCCCTTCAATCCTGCTAGCGAAACACACACTCCCTTCAATCCTGCTAAGCGTAAACACACACTCCCTTCAATCCTGCTAGCGAAACACACACTCCCTTCAATCCTGCTAGCTAAACACACACTCCCTTCAATCCTACTAGCTAAACACACACACATACACTCCCTTCAATCCTGCTAGCTAAACACACACACTCCCTTCAATCCTGCTAGCTAAACACACACTCCCTTCAATCCTGCTAGCTAAACACACACTCCCTTCAATCCTGCTAGCTAAACACACACACATACACTCCCTTCAATCCTGCTAGCGAAACACACACTCCCTTCAATCCTGCTAGCGAAACACACACTCCCTTCAATCCTGCTAGCTAAACACACACTCCCTTCAATCCTGCTAGCTAAACACACACACATACACTCCCTTCAATCCTGCTAGCTAAACACACACACACACACTCCCTTCAATCCTGCTAGCTAAACACACACACTCCCTTCAATCCTGCTAGCTAAACACACACACACACACCCTTCAATCCTGCTAGCTAAACAAACACACACACTCCCTT